>Ga0209066_10004643_pt1 | contig 14804 bp, 4 predicted proteins | sample All_14_2_FD_187198 | JGI IMG/M metagenome (GOLD analysis project Ga0209066, IMG submission 187198) | Freshwater microbial communities in response to fracking from Pennsylvania, USA - Allegheny Zone_MetaG_DW_15 (SPAdes) (version 2) ...
CCGAGCCCCAGGCCCCTTCCCCGCCCCCGTCTGTCCCGGTGCCGTCCGTGCCCGCCACGGTGAAATCCCCCCCGGAGCCCGCGCCATGAGCGATCCCCGGCCGATTGGGATTTTCGATTCCGGTGTGGGAGGCCTTACCGTAGTTAGGGCCGTGGAGGACATCCTGCCCTCGGAAAAGCTGGTCTATGTGGGTGACTCCGCCCGTGTGCCCTATGGCAACAAATCCGCCGCCACCATCACCCGTTATGCGCGTGAAATCGCCCGCTTTCTGACCTCGCAGGACGTCAAGATGATCGTCGTGGCCTGCAACACCGCGTCCGCCTTCGCCCTGGAAGCCCTGCGCGGGGAGTTCAAGGTGCCTGTCCTCGGCGTGATCGAGCCCGGTGCGGATGCGGCCGTCTCGGCCAGCCCGCATGGAAAAATCGGCATCATTGGCACGGCGGGCACGATCGGCAGCGGGGTTTACCAGGGACTGATCCTGCGGCAGCGGCCGGAGGCCCAGTTGACCTCGCTGCCCACGCCCCTGCTCGTTCCCCTGATCGAGGAAGACTGGCTTGAACACGAGGCCACCCAGGCTGTTCTCAGGGAATACCTCCGCCCGCTGCAACGTGCGGAGATCGATACCCTGGTGCTGGCCTGCACGCACTACCCGCTGCTCAAGCCCCTCCTGGTCCGCCTGCTGGGGCCGGGATGCGTGCTGGTCGATTCCGCCGCCGCCTGCGCGCAGGCCGTCCACGCTTACCTCGGCAGCCACGGATTGTTGGCCGGTGTGGGCGAGGCCGGACGGACCGATGTCTTCCTCACCGACCTGCCCCTGCATTTTGCGCGGATGGCGGAGCGCTTTCTCAAGCGCCCGGTCCGCGGCATCGAGAAAATTGTCCTCGATTCAGTGTAAAATCCTGCTGATTCCCCGTAGCGGAACTTGGACCTGTCCCGCCGTAGTTTCCACGAAGGCGGAACAAGTTTCGTGCCTTGCCGCAGTCCGCTGGACAGCTTCCAAAACGGCCAAGGACGATTGAAACAAATAAAATAGCCGCAAGAAGGCTCAGGACACGCAAATAACAAGATGACGAAAATGCCTCCCCCTTTGTGGGGTCTGTGCCTTTTTGTGGCCAACTCTTGTTGGAATTTTTCGAAGGCTCTTAGGGTGCCTTGTCCGGCATGGTTTCCACTTGCGGAGTTTCGGTTTTTTTCTCTGGGGCCGGCTTGGGCTTGGTGTCCATTGGGATGTCGTCGAAAAGTCCGGCCTTGCTTTTCAGGGAGATGGGAACCCGCAATTCCACCGTCTTCAGGCCGCTGCCGTCCGGGCTCCGGTAGGTCAGGGCGAGCGGGCGTCCCGCCAACTGGGCTTTTTCCTTTTCCAAGGGGTAGACCTTGATGAATTTTTGCAGCGATCCCTCCAGATCGGCATCGCCGACGCGGACGAGCTGTACGCCGGACGGAAGTCCCGCCCGCTCGGCCGCCGAGTCGATGCCTACGGCGCGGACCTTCACCGCCCCGTCCGTCTCGGACAGGAGCAGGCGCTCGGGAAGCCGGAACTGCACGACCTGCGGGGGTGAACCGGCATTTGTTTGATAGGCAAACATGTAGGAATCGGCCTGGGCGATGTGGAAAAAGGCGGCGAACTTGTCCACCTGGGTCCATGGGGGCGCGGCGGCCATGGAGTCGACCGCCTTCTCGTAATTGTCCCGGGGGTCGGCCTCGGGATCGATGGCGGATATTTTGGTCCTCTTGCTGGCGTAGGTCTCATCGAGCTGGTCAATTTTCGTGACCCGGTTGGCTTTCTGGATGGCCTTGGCGTCCGGCAGGGTGAACACATTCCGGGCGAGGGTGCCGGCCGGAAGGACCTGGTTGGGGGTGACAAGGACGGCCTCGGTGAGTACCACCCGGTTGTCCTTCAGGGCGAGGGGAAAGGCCTCGCCGAGGGAGGGTTTCCAGCCGGGGTCGAGAATCTGGGCATGGATCGAAACCATCCCGGCCAGGAAGAAAACGGAGACGGCGGCCTGTTGCAGGCAATTCATCCCTTCTTTTTAGCACAACCGGGCCGGTGCGGGAGAAGAAAGATGCGGGGTTATTCACCAACCGCCGGGGTCCGGCCTGTGGTTGTCCGACCCCCTCCGCCAGGATACCGGGATGCGGATGATCCGGATCGTGGAGAGTTATGAGCGCGGGGTGTATATCCTCCGGGATTCCCTGGAGCCTTGCGACGCCCGGGTGGGGGGCATCATGCCCATGCTGCGCGAGGCGCACCAAAGGGTCCGGGGGCGGGTCGCCACGGTTCTGGTGACCGATACGGATGGCGAAGTGTGCAAATGCCTGCGTTATCTTCCGGATGGGACGGTGGTGGAGGAGCGTCCGGAATCGATTTATTTGGCTGCTGTTTGAACGCACACCGGATAGGGGTGTGGAAGCCGGCGGAACACGGCGCCTATTAAGGGAATTCATGTCAATATAAGGATTGCAACGCCGATTCCTAACCGGAATGGTATATCATTCGTTTGTTGTCAAGTTACAGCTGCTAGTTAGCCTTCCGACTGTGGCTGAGGCCTTAAGAATACTGCGTAGAAGGTATGAAGGGAGCGCTATCAGCCGTCCTTGCCCGAATGTGCCGGGCCTGGGGTGTTCCTTCCGGCGGTGCTGGCAGGCCACAGTTACCATTTTATTGGTATCTGGATTCTTGTCCGGCAGCGCTTTGGCCGCTCCACTCATCAGCAGCCAAAGCCCGGCGCGCCAAGTGTTGGCCCCGGGCCAAAGTTTGGCCCTCAGTGTCACGGCCAGTGGTGCGGGCAGCTTGAGTTACCAGTGGTTCCGCAACAACCAGGTCATCGCAGGAGCCACGGGAGCGAACTTCAACAAGTCGTCAGTGGCGGTGACGGACAGCGGGGCTTACGTCGTGACCGTCACCGACAGTGCAGGCGCCGTGCGCAGTGCCCCCATGTTTGTCTTGGTTGTGCCTCCGGGTGAAAGCGTTGCAGCATGGGGTAGAAACAATTACGGCCAAACAGACATCCCGCCTGGGACAACCAATTTGGTCGCTGTGGCTGCCGGAAACTACCATTCCCTGGCGTTGAAGTCGGATGGGACCGTGGTGACATGGGGATCCAGTGCCTACGGTGCAACGACTGTTCCTCCCGGCCTGAACAATGTGGTGGCTGTTGCTGCTGGGTGGTTCAATTCTCTTGTGTTGAAGTCGGATGGGACGGTGGTGGCTTGGGGTGATAATAGGTATGGCCAAACGAATGTCCCATCAGGGCTGACTAACGTGGTGGGCGTGGCGACCAGTTATTGGCACTCCTTGGCCTTGAAATCAGACGGGACGGTGGTGGCTTGGGGCAACAATGGGTATGGCCAAACCAACGTCCCGGCAGGTTTGGGCAATGTGGTAGCTGTGGCTACCGGAGAATACCATTCCCTGGCGTTAAAGTCGGATGGGACGGTGGCGGCATGGGGTTATAATGAGTATGGCCAATCAACCGTACCCGCGGGCCTAAGCGGTGTCGTGGCCTTGGCAGCTGGATTCCGCCATACCCTGGCCTTGAAGTCGGATGGGACGGTGGTGACATGGGGATCCAATATCTACGGTGCAACGACTGTTCCTACCGGTCTGAACAGCGTGGTAGCTATTTCTGCTGGGTGGGACCATTCCCTGGCCTTGAAATCGGATGGGACGGTGGTGGCTTGGGGTAGTAATGATTACGGTCAATCAACCACTCCGGACGGCATTAGCAACGTAATGGCAGTGTCCGGTGGTGGTTTCCACTCCTTGGCCTTGCTGCCATCGAAAATGCCCCTTATCACTACGCAGCCGGAAAGTCAGAGCGTGGCCACAGGCCAAAGCGCCACCTTTACCGTCTCTGCTTTCGGTCCCCCGGTTCCCGGCTATCAATGGCAGCGGATGCCCCATGGCGATGCGACCTGGTCGAATTTAAGCGACGGTGGATCCTATAGCGGTAGTACCACAACCGCACTCAGGGTGAATAATACCACCCAGGCGATGAGTGGAGATCAGTTCCGGTGTGTTGCCGATAACGGAATTGCGCCGAATGCCGTAAGTGATGCTGCGACCCTGGCAGTTTTTGTGATTTCGAGCCAAAGCCCCGCGAGGCAAGTCCTGACACCGGGCCAGAATTTGTCGCTCAGCGTCAACGCCAGTGGCACAGGAAGTTTGACTTACCAGTGGTTCCACAACAATCAACCGATTCCGGGCGCCACGGGAACGGCCTACAGCAAGGCTTCGGTGACGGTGTCGGACAGCGGATCCTATGTGGTGGCCATAACCGATAGTGTGGGCACACTACGTTCGCCTGTTTTTGTGTCGGTGGCTCCTTTGGGCGGATGTGTCGTCGCATGGGGACGCAATAGCGACTTCCAGACAAGCGTCCCGGCAGGCCTGACAAACATGATCGCGGTTGCTGGGGGTGGTTATTTTTCCCTGGGATTAAAATCGGACGGCACGGTGGTGGCATGGGGCTCTAATCTTTCCGGAGCAACGACCGTGCCTGTGAACCTAACCAATGTGGTGGCTCTGGCAGCCGGAAGTACTCATTCATTGGCTTTGAAGTCGGACGGCACGGTGGTGGCGTGGGGCGATAATAGCAATGGCGAAACAAACGTCCCAATCGGCCTGTCCAACGTGATAGCGGTGTCCAGCAAAAATGGTCACTGCCTGGCATTGAAATCGGACGGCAAGGTCGTTGCGTGGGGATATAATGGTTGCGGTCAGGCAACCATCCCAACCGGTTTGGCCAATGTTGTGGCCGTAGCCGCTGGCGGTTATCACTCCCTCGCGTTGAAGTCCGATGGAACAGTCATCGCGTGGGGCGATTCTGCTAACGGGGCATCAACCGTTCCAGCCGGTCTGGCCAACGTAGTGGCCATAGCTGCGGGAGGGCAGTACTCGCTGGCGTTGAAATCGGATGGCACCATCGTAGCCTGGGGCGATACTGATTACGGCCCATATAGCGTCCCCCCCAGCCTGATCAATGTAGTGGCCATCGCTACGGGATGGCAGCACTCACTGGCTTTGAAGTCCGATGGCACGGTGGTGGCCTGGGGCAATAATGAGGACGGCCAAACAACTGTCCCCGCCAGCCTCGGCAATGTGCTGTCCGTATCAGGCGGAGATTTTCACTCTTTGGCACTCGTTCCCGGATATCTAACGATTACCACACAACCTGAAAGCCGGGGTGTCATCGCAGGGCAATCAACCAGCTTTACTGTGGCCGCTTTTGGAATCCCCGCTCCTCTCTTCCTATGGCAACGGATGTCGAGTGGCAGTTCAACCTGGTCCAACTTGAGTAACGGGGGAGCTTACAGCGGTTGGGCAACAAATATATTGACGGTAAGTGGCGCCACCCAGCCGATGAACGGAGATCAATTCCGGTGTGTCGTGAGTAATGGACTGTCACCGAATGCAGTAAGCAGCCCGGCCACCTTGTCGGTCATTACCATCAGCGCCCAAAGCACCGCCCGCCAGGTATTGACCCCCGGCCAAAGCTTGTCCCTCAGCGTGACAACCAGCGGCACGGGCAACTTGAATTACCAGTGGTTCCGCAACAACCAGGCGATCGCGGGGGCCACGGAGGCGAACTTCAACAAGCCGTCAGTGGCGGTGTCGGACAGCGGCGCCTATGTGGTGACCGTCAGCGACGGAACAGTCGTCGTGTGCAGCGCACCGATGTTTGTGTTGGTTGCGCCGGCTGGCTCGCAAGTTATCGGATGCGGGTCGAACTCATACGGCGAAACAACCCTGCCCGCAGGTCTGACCAACGTGGTCGCAGTCGAGGGTGGGGGCCGTCACTCGCTGGCTTTGAAGTCGGATGGGACGGTGGTGGGGTGGGGTTACAATGGTTACGGCCAAACGACCATTCCATCGGGTTTGGCCAATGTGGTGGCCGTGGCGGCGGGATTATACCATTCGCTGGCTTTGAAGTCGGATGGGACGGTGGTGGGGTGGGGCTACAGTTATGACGGCCAGGCAACAATTCCGTCCGGTTTGGGCAATGTGGTGGCCGTGGCCGCAGGGTTCAAACATTCCGTGGCATTGAAATCCGATGGGACGGTGGCGGCGTGGGGCGACAACAGCAGTGGCCAGACTACCATTCCATCCGGCCTGACCAACGTGGTGGCGGTAGCGACAGGATTAAATCATTCCCTGGCATTGAAGTCGGATGGGACGGTGGTGGGCTGGGGTTACAATAGTTACGGCCAAACGACCATTCCATCGGGTTTGGCCAATGTGGTGGCCGTGTCAGGTGGGGAGAATCATTCCCTGGCACTGAAGTCGGATGGGACGGTGGTGGGCTGGGGTTCCAATAGTTACGGCCAAACAATCATTCCATCCGGCCTGGCCAATGTGGTGGCCGTTTCCGGCGGGGGAGATCATTCCGTGGCATTGAAATCCAATGGGGCCGTAGTGGCTTGGGGTCAGAATTCCAGCGGCGAGACAGCTCTCCCTGCCTGGCTGAACAATTCGGTGGCTGTGGCAGGGGGAAAGAGTTTTTCCCTGGTTCTTGCTGCTCCCCAGGCTCCGGCAATCACTTCGCAACCGTCAAGCAATGTGGTGGTTTTGGGGCGGTCTGCCACCTTCAGTGTGGGGGCCGGCGCTATGCCCTCTCCAACTTATCAGTGGCAACGCCTCCCCGATGGCAGTGCCACTTGGTCGGACCTTGTCGATGGAGGTGTCTACAGTGGTGCAACCACGCCCTCCTTGACGGTGTCCGGTACCACAGCGGACATGATCGGAGATCAATTCCGCTGCATCATCAGCAATGGAAGGCTTCCGGATGCCGTCAGCAGCCCGGCTTCTTTGATCGCATATCTTTCGGTTAACGACCAAAGCATATCGCGCCGGGTGTTGGTGCCGGGTCAGCGAATGTCCCTGGGCGTGGTGACCAACAGTACCGCCACCCTGAGTTACCAGTGGTTTCACAACAACAAGGCGATAGCGGGTGCCGTGGGGTCGGAGTATACACTGCCTTCGGTGGCCGCAGCAGACAGCGGTAGTTATTATGTGGCCGTTACGGACAGCACGGGGACTGCGAATTGTGCGTTCGTATTTGTGCTCGTTGCCCCGGCAGGTTCGCGAGTCACCGCCTGGGGCGACAATGCCTATGGCCAAACCTCCATCCCGGCCGGACTGACCGATGTAGTGGCTGTGGCTGCGGGCAATTATCACTCCCTGGCCTTGAAATCCGACGGCACGGTTGTGGGTTGGGGCCAGAACAGCTCCAGCCAAACGACGATCCCCGCCGGGTTGTCAAATGTGGTGGCTGTGGCTGCAGGTTATTATCATTCGCTTGCTTTGAAGGCAGACGGCACGCTGGTGGCTTGGGGTAACAACGGCTCCGGCCAAACAACCATTCCCACCGGTCTGGCCAACGTGGTGGCTATCGCTGCCGGTGACTATCACTCTTTGGCGCTGAAGTCGGATGGCACTGTGGTGGCCTGGGGAAGCAACAGCTCCAGCCAAACAACCATCCCCACCGGGCTGGCCAATGTGATGGCCATCGCAAGCGGAAGCTACGACTCTCTGGCATTAAAAACGGATGGCACGGTGGTGACCTGGGGCAACAGTGGCTCCTACGGCATCCCCACCGGGCTGGCCAATGTGGCGGCTGTGGCGCGGGGATACCATCAGGCCCTCGCATTGAAACAGGACGGCACCGTCGTGTCCTGGGGATACGGCGATTACGGCGAAGCAACCATTCCCGCTGGTCTGTCCAACGTGGTGGCCCTGGCAGCGGGAGATTACCACTCCATGGCGCTTAAAGCGGATGGTACGGTGGTGGCCTGGGGCCAGAACAGCTCCGGCCAATGCACCGTTCCGGCTGGGCTGACAAATGCTTTGGCGGTGGCAGCAGGTTATGGTCACTCTCTGGCCTTGTCGCCCGCCGGCAGCCCGGTCATTGCCACGCAGCCGTCAAACCAGGGTGTGGTGGAGGGGCAGTCCGCTTTTTTTGCCGTGTCCGCATTCGGTCCCCCGATACCCGGTTACCAATGGCAGCGATTGCCCAAGGGGGGCTCCACCTGGACCAACATGGGTGATGGCGGGGCCTACAGCGGCTGCACAACAGCCACGCTCAATGTGAGCGGTGCCACATTGGCAATGAGCGGGGACCAATTCCGTTGCATTGCGGGCAATGGCATCCTGCCCGACACGACGAGCAACCCGGTGATCCTGACTGTCATTGCCGCAACTCCCCAAGGGTCGGTGCGCCAGGTGCTGGTACCGGGCCAGAGCCTGGCCGTGGGTGTGACCGCAACCGGCACAGGATCCCTGGCCTACCAATGGTACTTCAATAATCGGGCAATAGCAGGTGCCACGGATGCGGCATACACCAAGGCTTCGATGGCGGCGGCGGACAGTGGGGCCTATGTGGTGACCATCACCGACAGTGTGGGTGTGGTGCGCAGTGCGCCGATGTTTGTGTCGGTCGTGCCGGCGGGTGAGGGCGTTTCTGCATGGGGTGAGAATGGCTCCGGCCAAATTTCTGTTCCAGCCGGCCTGACCAATATGGTGGCTGTGTCCGCAGGAGGAAGCCATTCCCTGGCGTTGAAGTCGGATGGAACGGTGGCGGCATGGGGCTACAATGGTTCCGGCCAAACAACCATCCCCACAGGCTTGGCCAATGTGGTGGCGGTGTCTGCGGGAGGCAGCCATTCGCTGGCATTGAAGGCGGATGGCACCGTGGTGGCATGGGGCTACAACGGCTCAGGCCAAACAGCCGTCCCGGCAGGCTTGGCCAATGTGGTGGCGGTGTCTGCGGGAGGTAGCCATTCGTTGGCGTTGAAATCGGATGGCACTGTGGTGGCTTGGGGTAATAACACCTACAGCCAAGTGAACGTTCCCGCCGGCCTGAGCAGCGTGGTAGCCGTAGCCGGTGGTGACTATCATTCCCTTGTGTTGAAGTCGGACGGCACAGTCCTTGAGTGGGGCTACAATGGATCCAACCAAACGAGCTTCCCTGCCAATTTAAACGATGCGGTGGCTGTAGCCGGCGGAACATACCATTCCCTGGCGCTTCGATCGGATGGCACTGTTGCAGATTGGGGTCCCAATAAATCCACCCAGCCGGCCGGCTTGGTTAATGTGGTGGCCGTTACAGCTGGTGATTACCATTCTCTGGCGCTGAAATCGGATGGTACGGTGGTCGCATGGGGCTTCAGTAATTATAGTGCCATGACGATTCCAACAGGGCTGGCCAGTGTGGTGGCAGTGGCTGGCGGAGGGAGTCACTCCTTGGCCCTGTCCCCCTCGAGCAGTCCGTCCATTCTGACGCAACCGGCAGGCCAGGCTGTGGCGGTGGGTCAAACCGCCACATTTACGATGGCTGTTTCCGGAACGCCGGTTCCTACTTGCCAGTGGCAGCGGTTGCCCAGCGGGAGCTCAACTTGGTCGAACATAACCAATGGCACAAGCTACAGCGGGGCCACCACGACTAAACTGAGTGTCTATGGGGTTATCCTGGCGATGAAGGGAGACCAGTTCCGCTGCATCGCCTCCAACGGCAACCTTCCCAATGCCACCAGCAATGCCGCCGCCCTCTCGGTGATTGTCATCACCCCCCAAAATACGCGGCAGGTATTGACCCCGGGCCAGGCTTTGTCGCTCAGTGCAACGGCCACCGGCACCGGTACCCTGAGTTACCAGTGGTTGCGCAACGGCCGGGCGATTGCCGGTGCCACAGGGGCGACCTATGACAAGGCTTCGACGGTCGCAGCGGACAGCGGAGCCTATGTGGTGGCGGTAACCGATAGTGCGGGAACGGTCTATAGCCCGCCGATGTTTGTGACAGTGGCACCCACCGGAATGGGAGTTTACGGGTGGGGCCGGAATACGGATGGCCAAAGGACCATCCCGGCCGGCCTGACCAATGTAATCGGCCTCGGGGCGGGGGCTTATCACACACTGGCTTTGAAATCAGATGGTACCGTGGTGGCCTGGGGCCGGAATACGGAAGGCCAAAGGACCATCCCGGCCGGTCTGGCCAATGTAGTGGCTGTTGCGGGTGGAGGTTATCATTCCCTGGCACTGAAGTCGGATGGCACCGTGGTGGCATGGGGTAGCAACGTCGTTGTGAGTCCTTACGGGTCCACCAGACAGACGGGCCAGGCGACCGTCCCGGCCGGTTTGACCAACGTGGTCGCCGTGGCGGCTGGCGAATATCATTCATTGGCGCTGAAGTCCGATGGGACGTTGGTGGCCTGGGGCAGTGAATATTCTTGGAGTGATTCGGGCAGCACTGAATCCTACACACGCCAAACCAGTGTTCCCTCCGGTCTTGACAATGTCGTGGCGGTAGCAGCCGGTAAAGCCCACTCCCTGGCGTTGAAGTCGGATGGCACCGTGGTGATATGGGGTGCCATTTCATCGGACGGCTATTATTTTAGCACAGCGACCCTTCCTGCCGGTCTGGCCAACGTCGTTGGCGTGGCTGCAGGGGCCAGTCATTCCCTGGCGTTGAAGTCGGACGGTACCGTGGTGGCCTGGGGCAATAACAGCCTCAGCCAAACGACCATTCCGGGAGGTGTGAACAACGTGGTCGCTGTGGCCGGTGGAATCGCCCACTCCCTGGCATTGAAGTCGGATGGGACAGTGGTGGCATGGGGCAGCAATACGTATGGCCAAACAACCATCCAAATCGGGTTGGGGAACGTGGTGGCCCCTGTCTGCGGAGGATACCACTCCCTGGCGCTTCTTCCCCTGGGCGCTCCGGTGTTTTATAGACAGCCGGAAAACCAGGGATCGGTGGAGGACCAGGCTGCCGCCTTCGATGCGGCGGCTTTCAGTTCCCCGAATGCCGGTTACCAATGGCAGAGGCTGCCCCAGGGTGAATCGATCTGGTCCAATTTAAGCAACGGGGGATCCTACAGCGGTACGACAACCGTCCGTTTGGTTGTGAGTGGAACGACGTTGGCCATGAGCGGGGACCAGTTCCGGTGTATCGCCAGCAACGGCACCCTGCCGGATACGGCAAGCAATCCCGCCACCCTGACCGTCATGAATGTTTCGAGCCAAAGCTCCACCCGGCAAGTACTGGAGCCGGGCCAGGCTTTGGCCTTGGGGGTGACAGCCGGTGGTACGGGATCATTGGATTACCAGTGGTTCCGCAATGGCCGGGCCATTGCCGGGGCCACCGGACCGACCTACAACCAGGCTTCGGTGGCTGGGGCTGACAGTGGCGTCTATATGGTGGCCATCACCGACAGCGTGGGCACGGTCCGTGTGTCGATGTTTGTGTTGGTTGCACCGCAGGATCTGGCCGTCTCTGCATGGGGGGCCAACGAATCCGGCCAGACAACGGTTCCGGGTGGTCTAATCGGTGTGGTGGGCATGTCTGCGGGGAGCAGTCACTCGCTGGTTTTGAAGTCGGATGGGACGGTGGTGGCGTGGGGCTTGAATACTTCCGGCCAAAGCACTGTTCCTGCCGGGTTGGCCGACGTAGTGGCCGTGGTCGCGGGAAGCAGCCACTCCCTGGCGTTGAAAGCGGATGGCTCGGTAGTGGCGTGGGGCTTGAACACCGCCGGCCAATGTACCGTTCCTGCGGGTCTGGCCAATGTGGTGGCTGTGGCAGGTGGCGGCAACCACTCATTGGCGTTGAAGTCCGACGGTACGGTGGTGGCGTGGGGTATCAACAACTACGGCCAAACAATCGTCCCGGCCGGTCTGTCCAATGTGGTGGCCATGGCCGCCGGTCTCAATCATTCAATGGCGTTGAAAGCGGATGGGACGGTGGTGGTGTGGGGGCTGGTGACTTATGGAATAACAACCATCCCCAATGGCCTGTCCAATGTAGTGGCCGTGGCCGCCGGGAGCTATCACTGCCTCGCCTTGAAATCGGATGGTACGGTGGCGGCGTGGGGCCGGAATCTGGAAAGCCAAACGGCGGTCCCGGGTGGTTTGGCCGGTGTGGTGGCCGTGGCGGGCGGCAATAGTTATTCGCTGGCATTGAAATCAGACGGATCGATGGTGGGGTGGGGCAGCAATAGCTCTGGCCAAAGAATGGCCCCGGTTGGCCTGGTCCATATGGCTGCTGTGGCCGCCGGAAATAGTTTCAGCATGGCCCTGTCGCCCGCCGACCAACCGGGCTTTATCGCACAGCCGGTCAGTCAGGGTGTGATGGAGGGAAAAGATGCCGTGTTTGCCGCACCTGCATTCGGTCCCCCGATACCCGGCTACCAGTGGCAGCGGCTTCCGAAGGGTGTGTCGATCTGGTCCGATTTGAGCGACGGTGGATCCTACAGCGGCACCGCAACAGCCACTCTGGTGGTAAGTGGAACCACGATGGCCATGAGCGGGGACCAGTTCCGGTGTATCGCCAGCAACGGGATACTGCCGGATACGGCGGGCAATCCGGCAACCCTTACGGTCATGGTTGTTTCGAACCAAGGCTCCACACGCCAGGTACTGACACCCGGCCAGGATCTGGCTTTGGGGGTGACAGCCAGTGGCACGGGATCATTGGGCTACCAGTGGTTCTATAACGGCCGGCCGATTGCCGGTGCCACCTCATCCACCTATGACCGAACGTCGGTGGTTGAGGCGGATACGGGTGCCTATGTGGTGGCCATCACCGACACCGTGGGCACGGTGCGTGTGTCGATGTTTGTACGGGTTTCGCCGTTGGGCAGGACGGTCTCCGGATGGGGCAGCAATGGCTCCGGACAAACGACCATCCCGACCGGACTGACTGATGTGATGACTGCGACAGCCGGTTTCAATCATGTCTTGGCGTTGAAAGGGGATGGCACCGTGGTGGCGTGGGGTGACAATGGCTCCGGCCAAACAACCCTTCCGACTGGCCTGTCCGACGTGGTGGCTGTGGCTGCCGGGAGCGCCCATGCCCTGGCGCTGAAGTCGGACGGGACGGTGGCGGCGTGGGGTAGCAACAGCTCCGGCCAAACGACGGTTCCGGCCGGTCTGTCCGACGTGGTGGCGGTGGCTGCGGGGGGCAGTTTTTCCCTTGCGTTGAAGTCCGACGGTACCGCGGTGGGGTGGGGGGATAATTACTACGGTCAAACGACCCTTTCGACTGGCCTGTCCAACGTGGTGGCGGTGGCTGCCGGGAGCGGCCATGCCCTGGCGCTGAAGTCGGACGGGACGGTGGTGGCGTGGGGTAACAACAGCTACGGCCAAACGACGGTTCCGGCCGGTCTGACCAACGTGGTGGCTGTGGCTGCGGGCGGCACCCATTCCCTGGCATTGAAGTCGGACGGGACGGTGGTGGCGTGGGGCTATAATTACTACGGCCAATCGACCCCACCGAGCGGATTGTCCAACGTGGTGGCGATAGCTGGTGGAGCTTATCATTCCCTGGCCGTGAAATCAGATGGGACGGTGGTGGCGTGGGGTCGGAACTTGGAAGGTCAAACGGCCATTCCGGCAACCTTGGGCCATGGGACGGCTGTATCTGCCGGGAGTACTTTTTCCCTGGCAGTGTACCTGCCCGATAGCGCTCCGATCTTTGGCACGCAACCGGCGGACCAATCCCTGATCGCCGGGCAGACAGCTGTCTTTACCGCGGCAGCCTCCGGTTTCCCGGCCCCCGGTTACCAGTGGCAACGGCTGCCCTTCGGCGGTTCCACCTGGTCCAATATCTCCGATGGCGGCGCATACAACGGTTGCACCACATCCACATTGACTGTGGCTGGGGCCACTCTGGCCATGGGCGGCGACCAGTTCCGTTGCCTCGCCAGCAACGGGGTCGCGCCCGATGCCGCCAGCAGCGGGGCCACCCTGACGGTGCGGATCGCCTTCCATGAATGGATCGGGGCCTACGGGCTCGGTGACAGCAGTTTCGCGGGCATGCCGCAGAACGACGGGGTCAGCAACGGGCTGAAGTTCCTTTATAACATCGATCCCAGCCGGCCGATGACGGCCGCCGACCGTGCGGCACTGCCCAAGGGTGGACCGGAATGGGTGGGGGCCAGTCTCCAGTACCTGACCATGACCTACCGCCACAATGCGGATGCCACCCAGGTGGCCGCCGCCATCCAGACATCCACGGACCTGAAGACATGGCAGACCGTTGTTCCCGACGTGGTGGAAGTCGCCGGGTCCGATCCGGTCACCGGCGATCCGCTCATGCGGGTCAAAGTGAAAACCCTGGGCGCATCCAAGATGTTTGTTAGGGTACAGTCCGTGCTGGAGTAATCAGGCTTGGTCAGCTGCCCTGCCAGGGTGATCCCGAAGGGTGGGGTTTGTTGGTGTCGCGTAGTCCAGACGGAGTTGGGTGCCCTGCCGGGCCGTAGCTCAATGATATATCCAAGAAGCCCGACTTCGTCCCGCAATGCGGGACTGGAGGCGGCGGGGATTGGGCATGGGGACATGCCCGGTGCGGATTGGCCTTGCGGCCTTGGATGACGATCCCTTCGGGATGGGCGCGGAACCCGCACGGGTTCGACCCCTTTTATCATAATAATTAAAGACGCTTTTTGGCAAATGCCCTGCCAGATGGAGACTTCAAGTAACGCTCGAAGGCAATGGCCTTCGAGGCATCACGAAAAGCCAAGGCTGTTTTTATCGTCCATGGGATAAACTTTGAGGTATGGGGGACTTTGCCCTGGTTGTGTTCATCCAGCCTGCGCGACAAATCATTGCTACGACCTACGTAAAACCGCTCAGGGACTTTTTCACTTTGAAGAATATAGACGTAATGAAATTTCATTGCGTTGGCCTGCCGAGCCGTAGCTCAGTGATATATCTAAGAAGCCCGACTTCGCCATGGCTTCGTCGCGGCAGCCTTCGACTTCGGGATTACCCTCAGCGAAGGCTGGAGGCGGCGGGGATCGAACCCCCTCTA
>Ga0209066_10004645_pt1 | contig 14800 bp, 7 predicted proteins | sample All_14_2_FD_187198 | JGI IMG/M metagenome (GOLD analysis project Ga0209066, IMG submission 187198) | Freshwater microbial communities in response to fracking from Pennsylvania, USA - Allegheny Zone_MetaG_DW_15 (SPAdes) (version 2) ...
CTCGCTTGATGCCTTCGCAGTCGCGGCACCCTTTTTCGGTGACATCACCACCTGCGGCCGAGCAGCCTTACCTTTTTTTGCTTGTTCCTTCTTATCCGCTTCCGGCGCCGCAACATCGTCTTCCTCCGCCGCAGCCTGGACAGCCTTCTTCTTGCTGGTCGGTTCGACCTTCGCTGTGGATGATTTTCCTGCAGAAGCCTTTTTCGCAACAGGCTTCTTACCATCTGTTTTCTTCGATTTTGATACGGACATAAGGTTCCTTTTCTCGGTTCACCCCTATCTTATAGAAAGAAATGAGCGATTAAAATACCGTTTTTAACCTCGCAAGTCAATGTAAGACGTACGCCGATACGCTTTTCTTGCCCGCATGACCCTCTCCATTTACCCTCTCGCCTCAGAGGAAAGACCATTTACCCCTGGTTTTTCGGACACGCCGGATAGCATCGCCCGCACGCCACGCACCGAATCCGATCCGCTTCGTGCTGCGTCAGCCGTCGCAACCGCGTCAGCTGCAACATGCGCAAGGCCACAACCAGTCCGAAAAAACCACCCGCCCAGGCCATCCCCCGCCGAAACCGCTCCACGGTGGCAGCCGCTCGGCCTGCCACCACTTCAGCGCTCCAGCCGTTACGCCGGGCGGCCTCGACATCCACCAGGCCCTCCTCGCTGCCCATCCTGGCCGCCTGCTCAAATGCAGCCAGCTGAACAACATCAGGATGCGCGGAAGCCACCACACGGCCTGATAACCATCCCAGCAAGATCCCGCCGGCAACCACGACAGGCGCCAAGCCCAGCACGCGCACAAACCGCTTGAACTGAAAGGTCCGCGCCCTCTCCGGCAGTTGCTCGCGCGGCACGGCAATCGCCTGCACCGGACAGACCCCGACGCACAGCCGACAGTTGATGCAGGTCGCCTGCGTGATCTCAAACCGCTTCCAGCCAACACGCGAACACCATTCCAGAATCACGCCATAGGGGCAAAAATACCGGCAATACGGCCGAGCCACCACCATCCCGACCAGTAACACCGCAACGCCCACCAGGACCATCACCAACGGTGCGCTGCGCCGAAAAAGGCCGACAAAGGGATCGCTGCGGCAGATCAGATACCCCGCTCCGTTCACGGCTGCCACAATGCCGATACCCAGCACCGCCACAGGGACAAGCCGCAAGACCGCCTCCACGCGACGCGGCACATGCACCGGATGAATAATGAAAAACTCCTGGATCATGCCCAGGGGGCAAACCGCGCCGCAGAAAACCCGTCCAAAAAAGAGCGCGAACACCATCGGCAGGACAAAAAGCGCCGCTGCATACAGTGGCAGCCCGCCTCCGTGCCACGCAGCCGCCACCACGTTCTGTGTCGCCCCGACAGGGCAGAGACACCCCTGACGCATGAAACCAAAAAAAAGCAAGGAGATCCCCGAAAAAACCAAGATCCAACGACGCGATCGCACCCGATAAATCAGCAGGGTCGCCACCGCCAACGCCACCGCCAACACAGCCACATCCGCCCATGGAGCCAGGATCTCATGCACGGGGGGATACGGCGTCACAGGTGCGGTGTAGGCCGACTCAAACTGCGGCTTGGGAAACCTCGACTCCGCGCTTGAATACCCCGCGAAAAGACCGCTCAAAATCCACACCGCCCGCATCAGGAACCGCTCCTCCATCCCAGGCCTCATAGTTTCTCCTTCAGCAGGTAGGGTGCATCCTCGGAGACGCGCGTAAACGCCTGCGCCGGACAACGCTCCGCAATGCGGCAGGTATTGCAGTTGACGCAGCGATCGTGCCGTACCTGAAGGTAGAGCGATCCGTTCCCAAAATTGGTACAGCTCTTCACACAAAGGCCGCATCCCGTACAAAGCGACTCATTGATCGTATACTCAAAATAGGGCGTTTCGATAAACTTTCGTAAAATTGCCCCTGTGGGACAAATCTGATTCTCCGCCGCCTCGTCCAGACGCGGTGCATTCGGCTTGAAATAACCAAAGCAAAGCTTGCAATATCCGCACATCTCGATACCGTGCACGCATTTGACAGCCGAGGGCTGAAGCACGCATTCCGTTTCGCACCGCCCGCATTGGATACACTTGCGCGGATCAAGCTGCCAAACGGCACGCCCCTGCGCAGCAGCGCGATGCCCCGTCGCGCGAAGAAGCAATGCGGCAACCACTCCGCCCGTCCCGGCACGAAGCGCCCAGGCCAGAAGATTCCGCCGCGAGAAAGTCTGCTCATTTTGCATAGGATTGATTGTACCCTTTCTCCGCTTAAGGGTCAAGTGATGGCGCGTGATTTTCTGCGCACGGTCGAGCGCTGTTTTATGCGCTCAAATGGGCATGAACAGCGGCAAAAACCATTTTCGAGGGAAGATGAAAATACTGTTGACGCTCCCACCTCTTTTCACTATAGTACTGTCCCCATACAGAAAAGACATGCGCGCGTTGCGTGTGCGTAACCTGTTGTCTCGCAGGAGCCAAAAATATGTCCAAAGCCTTGCATCCGCTAGCGGTTGCCTTGAACACTGAACTTTCCGCCAAGAAAAGCACTCTCCTTGATTTTCTCTCCAAACGCGGAAAGCGTACGTATTTTCCCTCAAAAGGTATCCTCGGGCAGAGCGCAGAAGCGAAAGACACTGAAATCAACGCCACGATCGGCACCGCCTTTGAAGAGGACGGTTCCCCCCTCTGCCTGGAGAGCGCGGAAGCCCTGATCAACATGCCCTCCACGGCCTTTCTCTACACCCCCAGCTTCGGACTTCCCCAGATCCGTACTCAATGGCTGCAGATGATGCTGGAAAAAAATCCGGGGCTCAAGGAGAAGACCTTCAGCTTGCCGGTTGTGACCCATGCGCTGACCCATGGCTTAAGCGTGGCAGGATTTCTCTTCCTGGACGCGAATGATACCATCATCCTGCCCGACCTGTACTGGGATAATTATGCGTTGATGTTTGAAGATGCCTACGGAGCAAAACTGCAAACATTCCCGATGTTTGACAAAAAGGGTGCGTTCAATGTCAAAGCGATGCAGGAAAAATTGCTCGCCCCCGGCGACAAGAAGATCGTCATCCTGAACTTCCCTAACAACCCGACCGGTTATACCGCCACAAACGAAGATGCCCGTGCGATCCAGAAAACAGTGTTAAAGGCGGCAAAAGCAGGTAAAAAGGTCACCGTCTTGCTGGATGATGCCTACTTTGGTCTGGTTTACGAAAAAGGAGTCTGCACCGAGTCATTGTTCGGCGCGCTCTGCGATTTACACCGCAATATCCTGGCCGTTAAACTCGATGGTCCGACAAAAGAAGACTATGTCTGGGGTATTCGTGTCGGATTCATTACCTTCGGGTGTAAGGGTGCAACACCGGCACAATACAAAGCGCTCGAAGCGAAAGCCGCCGGCGTTGTTCGCGGTTCGATATCGAACTGTTCCAGCCTCGGTCAGCACCTGCTCCTGAAAACCTATACCCATCCCGATTACGCCAAACAGAAACAGAGCAAATTCAGCATCTTAAAACGGCGTTATGAACGCATCAAAGCGATCCTGGCTGCACATCCTGAATACGCCCAGTCCTTTGTTGCCATGCCATGCAACTCCGGTTATTTCATGTGCATCAAACCGATCATTGATCCTGAGACGTTGCGCAAGCATCTGCTCGCAACAAAAAAGACGGGCGTCATTGTTCTCTCCGGCCTCGTGCGTATCGCTTTTTCCGCTGTACCCTATGCCAAGCTCGATGCGCTCTTCGCCAATATTCATGATGCCGTTCAAGAACTCACCAACAAAAGGAAATGATGCCTATGGCCAAGAAAACAACGCATGCCCAAACGCCGTCACCCGAGGTCGCAACGCTGACCATCCGCGGCAAGACGATTGAGCTTCCTGTGCTGGTTGGCTCTGAAAACGAAACCGCTATCGACATCAGTCGCCTGCGCAAAGAAACAGGTGCCGTCACCCTGGATTACGGTTACCTGAACACGGGTTCATGCGCCAGCGCCATCACCTATCTGGACGGTGAAAAAGGGATTTTGCGTTACCGCGGCTATCCTGTTGAGGAACTCGCAGCCAAGTCGCGTTTCGTCGAAGTCGCCTACCTGCTGATCAACGGGCGTATGCCGAACCACAAGGAACGCGTCCAATGGTCGTCGCTCCTGAACCATCACTCCATGATTCACGAGGATATGAGCCGTTTCTTCCGCCAGTTCCCGGAAACCGCGCATCCGATGGCTGTGCTCTCCGCGATGGTGGTCTCGCTCTCAACCTTCTATCCGGAACTCTCCCAGCATCGTCCGGATGAACCGGAAGAGGCGATCAACATCGCTGCAACGCGCCTGATGAGCAAAGTACGAACGATCGCCGCATTCTCGTACAAAAAAGCGATCGGGGAGCCCTTCGTCTATCCGCGCTACGACTTGAAGTATTGCGCCAATTTCCTGAACATGATGTTCAGCTCGCCCGTCAACAATTACGAGATCCATCCTGAAGTGGTCAAAGCATTGAACGTGCTGCTGATCCTCCATGCGGACCACGAGCAGAACTGTTCGACTTCGGCGGTGCGCCTCGTCGGCAGCGCACGCGTCAACCTCTACGCCTCAGTTGCCGCAGGTATCTGTGCGCTGTGGGGACCGCTCCATGGCGGTGCCAATCAGATGGTGCTGGAGATGTTGGACGATATCATCAAGAGCGGACAATCCGTCAAGCAGTTCGTCGAGACAGTCAAGGCCTCCAAGGGCAAAGAACTGCTCTACGGATTCGGTCATCGCGTCTACAAGACCTACGATCCGCGCGCCAAGATCATCAAGCAAACCTGTGATCGCGTGCTTAAGACCTTGAAGTGCAACGACCAGATGCTCGATATTGCCCATGAATTGGAACAGATTGCCATGACGGATGAGTATTTCATCTCGCGCAATCTCTATCCGAACGTCGATTTTTACAGCGGTATCATCTATCGCGCCATCGGAATCCCGCGTGAAATGTTCACCGTAATGTTCGCGCTCGGACGTCTCCCCGGCTGGATCGCCCAGTGGAAGGAAGCGCGCGAAGATCCGCGCTTCAAACTGCAACGTCCGCGTCAGATCTATATCGGCCCGACCCGGCACTCGCTGCAAGCGGAATTCATCAGCAAGGAGACGGGAAAGGCCCCTAAAGTCGAGCGCCCGCCGACGCGCGATACGCTGGAGTTCTAATCCATGCGCACCGGAATCGCCATGCTCGGTCTGTTTCTTGGATTTTCCGTGGCAGCCGCAACGCCTGCCACGGAAAACCTTTTCAGCGGAACAGCACGTCAAGGATGGCAGCCGATTGCCTTCTATACGCCGAGCACCTTCACCGTGCTCCCCAGCAATACGATCGCGTGCGCACGGGGAAAGCCGCTTTCGGGGATCGTGTATACGAATGCAGTCCCGACCATGAATTACGAGGTCACGCTCGAGGCCATGCGCGTCGAAGGTTCTGACTTCTTTGTCGGCCTCACACTCCCGATAGGAAAGAGTTTTTTCACCGTCATCGTCGGTGGCTGGGGCGGTACCCTCTGCGGTATTTCGTCGTTCGACTACGATGATGCCTCGCAGAATCCCTGGTCCGAAAGTGTTGCACTTGAAAACAATCGCTGGTATACGCTGCGCGTCCGCATTACGCCCGGCGTGCTTCAGGTTTTCCTGAACGATACGCTTTACCGCGCGCGCGTTGAATTTGATGATGCCGCGCGCTTCAGTCTGCGTCCGGGTGAAATCGAGAAGTCAAAACCCTTTGGACTCACGACCTACGAAACAGCGGCTCACTGGCGCAATCTGCGAATCGTTCCAATCACGCAGCTGCTCCCAGCCGACCAGCAGCAAAAAGAGCCATAACCCCAAGCCGTATATGCGCGAGCGCGCAGAACAATTTCCGTGCAGCAGAACCGGTCATTGTCGGTGTTTACATGCTCGGTTTTTCATGAACGACCTGCGCCTCAAAAACGAGGAAGGATGCGCCTTCACGCCAGGCTTCAGGAGCTAACCCCGCCTTCAATGCAAGATGGGTTAACGTCTCCGCGAGATCCCACCCCTGCTCAGGTGCCACCTGCGGCAAAAAGACAGCGACGCGGCCATTCTTATTCAGCACGACCCCGTGCGTACCGATCTGGATATCGTGCCAGGAAGTTACCGGACGTGGCGGTGTCAGAACCGAGATCTCGATCTGGACGCGCGCCAATTCAGCAACGCTGAGCGGCGTAAAACGCGGATCGTGAAAAGCGGCATTGAGCGCCTGTTCGCGGACAACTTTCCAAATCGGATGTCGCGGAAAAATCTCGCCGATACAACCGCGCAGATGCCCGTCCAGCGTGAGTGTTACAAAACCACCGCGAACCGCCTTCAATGCTTCGCACAGTTTCACGGGCTCCTGCGCCGCAGCGAAACGCTCCCCCTGTGCAAACGCATGCTCAAGCGTCTGCCGCGCAAAGCGAAGCAAGTGCTGGCACGCTTCAGCGGACAGTTGCCCTTCTACGGAGCTCGAAGTTGCTGCATCGCCCGCCTTCCAGTGTCCAGCGACAACCGCCCCGACATAGCTCACCGAATTCCGTTCATCATGCGTCATCCGACCTGACGTGTCATACCCGGTGCGCGTCACTGAGCTCTGGCGAGGCAGCATAGCCATCAAGAGCATCAGGGGATCACGTCCGCACACGGTTGCACCGGTTCTTTCCAGTTGCTTGTGGAATTCAGACAGATCCTTTTTGGCAAACGCGGTGAAGATCTGCTGGTCCAGCGCTTCAATGTTTTTCTGAATATCCTGCGTGAAGGGAACATAATCGTAATTCGGACCATAGTGCGTAAAATCGGTACTGACCACAACCAGCGTGTGCTCATCGAGCAGATTGCGCAGCGCCGTACCCGCCTCGTGCGCCTCCGCAACGCCAAACTGCCCGCAGACCAGGCAGACCACCGGAAGCGCGGGTCCCAGATAACTTTGAATCAGTGGCAGCTGGATCTGATCGCTGTGTTCGCGATCGTGTGCGCGGGCCTGATAGGTGACAAACGGCAATTTGCGCAACTGCTCAGCAAAGGCGGTGTCCACCGGAACCTCGCCCAAGGGCGTGCGGAAATGCGTGGCGTCCTGTAGACTCATCTGATTCGGAAGAAAGACATAATGGCTCGGCCCCATCACAACAACGCGCTTCAGCTTGGTCGGGTCAATGCTCAGATAGACCCCCGCAGCAATTCTACCGGAAAAGGGGTATCCCGCATGCGGAACAACAGCAGCACAAATGTCGTCGCGCCGCACGACAGGCACGGCGTGACAATATGTAGCCAGTTCCTTCTTCAACACCATGCCATCAGCAGAAAACCAGCGCCCCGCCAACGGTGAATCCACACATATTTTCATATCATTCCCCTCGATCCTGATGGTTCCGAAATGCCCTTTCAGGCGAACGCCAGCGACCGGGTAACGCCGTTCCACACCGGGTGCAGCACCCCGCTTCAAACGCGGCATCAAAGACAGCCGAATAGCCCTGACGGCGAATCAGCACGTGTGCGCACCGCGGGCACACCGTCTCCGTGCCTTCAGGCGTATCGACATTCCCAAGATAGACAAAGTGTAGTCCAGACTGCAAGGCGCAGTCGCGCGCCCGCAGCAACGTCTCAAGCGGCGTCATCGGCAAGTCGCGCAGACGGTACTGGGGAAAAAAGCGCGAAAAATGGAGCGGCACATCAGCTCCAAGATAGCGCACAATCCAGGCGCACAGTGCACGGACCTGCGCGACACTGTCATTCAGCGTTGGAATCACCAGCTGGGTGATCTCCACATGTACCTGCATCTCACACAAAATGCGCAAGGTGCGCAAGACCGGGGCTAAGGAAGCCTGGCAGTTCACGCGATAGAACGCATCATCGAACGCCTTGACATCCACGTTAGCCGCATCCACAACGCGCAGAAGATCGCGCAAAGGTTCTTCCTCGATGTATCCCGCAGTGACCAAGACATTGGACAATCCGGCGGCCCGCGCCGCTTCGCAGCACGCATGGGTATATTCATAACAGACCAGCGGTTCTGCATAGGTATACGCCACATGGCGGCATCCCTGCTCATGGGCGAGCACCGGCACCTCATGCGGCAAAAGGGTGTAGGTACTGACCGCGTCAGCACGCACCTGCGAAAGCGAGGCATTCTGGCAATTCTTGCAATGTAAATTGCATCCGGATGTGCCAATCGATAAAATCGACTCCCCGGGATAAAAGTGATACAGCGGTTTCTTCTCCATGGGATCGATCTGGACTGCACTCGGAAGACCATACCCAGGCGCAACAATGCGCCCATTACGGTTGCAACGTGCGTGACAGTTCCCCCAACATCCCTCATCCAGTGCGCACGACATAGGACAGAGTGAACAGATCACTTTCATCGCATTCCCCTCCTCAGATACTTCCACACACATAAACAATGACCAGTGTAGCGCAAAACCAATGGCTTTCAACTGCAAAATGGCGAAACCTTCGCATCCCCAGCCCCGCTCCGCTGTGCATCACATCATTCTCCGTATTACGGAAGACCAAACCGCCCAATTCTGTGGAATGGATGTCCACGACGTACACGCACACGAGAGGTTCTTCTGTTTGGTGCTGTAGTTGTCGTTTTTCCGTAGGGCTCAACAGAATTATATTGTCGCCAAATTCTAGACATGTTACTGTGACAATAGGTTTGGGTGGTGTCAATGTGGTGTGTAAAAGGAGTAAACAATGCGTTTCACTTCCGTGTTGCCGTTCATTGTCATGGTCTCACATGCCTATGCGACGGTTGTCATCAGCGAGCTGATGTACAACCCGATCGGCGGCGAGACCAATGAATTTGTTGAAGTCATGAATACCGGCCCTGAATCAGCCACGCTAAGTGGCTGGCAGCTCAAAAACGGCATTGCCTATACCTTCCCAACACCGACGGTCTTACCCGTTGGCGCGTATGCGGTGATCGCGGTCAATCGGACTACCTTCATCGCCCGATATGGCTCGCTCAGCAACCTGTTATCCGGCACCTACTCCGGACAGCTCAGCAACAGCGGCGAGACAATCACGCTCGCAGACGCAACAGGAACAACGCAGTTTTCCGTGACGTATGGCGATAAATCGCCGTGGCCCGTTGAAGCCGATGGTTTTGGCAGTTCGCTGGTTCTGAACAATCTGGAGGCAGATCCCAATCAAGGGACCAACTGGATCGCCAGCGTCCGCTATCTCGGTTCACCAGGTGAAGCCGATACCGTCGTGGCGCACGATATTGTCATCAATGAAATCCTCGCGCATACCGATCCGCCGCAGGAAGATGCGGTTGAACTGAAGAACATCACGACCAACGCGATCTCCATTGCCGGCTGGTATTTGAGCGATGACAACACCGCGCGAAAAAAATACCGTTTCCCTGAAGGCACGATTCTCCCACCGCAAGGCTATCTCGTCGTCTACCAACATCAACTTGCCTCTGGGCAGGTTCCTTTCGCGCTCAGCGCAAAAGGTGAGGGTCTCTACCTCACCGAAGCCGATGCGAACGACCAACTCCGTCGCTATGTTGATTTCTACGTTTACGAGCCTTCCAAAAACGGGGTCTCGTTCGGACGCTACCCCGATGGCACTGGCGAGTTCATGACGCTTGCTGCTCCAACCTTTGGCGTCAACACGCCAGCCACGGTGGAGGAGTTTTGCACAGGCGCTGGCGCGCGCAACAGCGGACCCAAAATCGGACCGATTGTCATCAATGAAATCATGTACCACCCCGCCGACACAAATACCGCAGGTCCAATGCCCTCTGAATTCGTCGAGCTGCTCAACATCGCTGCACAAGCAGTCCCGTTCTACAACAGTGAAGAGCCAACCAACACCTGGACACTGACCGGTGGAATCAGTTATACCTTTCCAACGAATCTCGTACTCCAGCCCGGAGCCTTTTTGCTCGTTGTTGAAACCAATGACATCGCAGGATTCCGCGCCAGTTACGCCGTGCCAACCAATGTCGTAATCCTCGGTCCATGGTCGAAAAGCCTGGGCAACGGCGGCGATACGGTGCGCGTGCGTGCGCCGAACACCGTTGAGGAGGATGGAACGATTGGACGCTACGTGGTCGATGAAGTCACGTATCGAGACCAGTTACCATGGCCCCTTGCCGCGGATGGTCTTGGCGGTTCGCTTGAACGCACCGATGCAACCGCCTATGGCAATACCGCATCGAACTGGCACTCGACGCCTAACACCGCCACACCGGGTACAACCAACGCGTTCTACCTGCCGCCAGGGTCAATTGTCATCAGTGAGGTCATGGCCCTGAATCGCAGCACGCTTCGCGATGCAGACGGTGATTTTTCAGATTGGATTGAACTCTACAATACCAGTTTCCAGACGGTCTCGCTCAAAGGATGGCACTTGACGGATCAAGCGGCCAATCCCACGCTGTGGACTTTTCCAGATATTTCAATCGCCCCGTATGGGCATCTCCTGATCTTTGCCTCATCGAAAAACAAAATCGCTCCGAATGGCGAACTGCACACCAATTTTTCACTCGACTCCAACGGCGAATACCTTGCGCTCTTTCGTAATGATCTCACCTGCGAAGCCGCCTTCTCCCCTGCGTATCCAGCCCTCTTACCCGATGTCAGTTATGGTTACGACGCAGTTGGAACCCGAATCGTGACGCCTGTCTGTCCTGGCATCCCCGGACGCTATCTCGTGCCGACCAATGCTGCGGCGCTCCCTGTGAATTGGACGCAGCCCGCTTTTGATGATACGCTGTGGAAACCCGCTGGGAATGGGGTCGGATATGACACAGACCCGGATTACCGTCCCTACTTCCAGACGGATCTCTACAGTGAGATGTACAATAAACAAGCGTCCGCCTTTGTGCGCTACACGTTTGTCCTCGACGATGCGGCCAACATCACGCGCATCCTTTTACGACTCAAATACGAAGATGGTTTTATCGCATGGCTCAACGGGGTCAAGATCGCCTCGGGCGCTGCGCCTGCATCCAGCGCATGGAATTCCGCAGCCACATCGACGCGCACCGAAACGCTTGCCGTGGTGTACACGGACTTCAATCTCGATGCCTATGCGTATCTGCTCAACACAGGAACCAACGTGCTTGCATTACAAGCGCTCAATGTAACGACCAACAGCTCGGATCTGCTGCTCACCTCTGAACTGCGCCTCTCATGGGCTCCTGCCGTAGTCACACGAACGCCAGTCGCTGCTGGCTCTGCAGGACACTACCTTGTTCCGACCAATGCCGCAGCACTCGCCCCGAACTGGACATCGACGACATTTGATGACCCTACCTGGAGTCCAGCCGGCAATGGTGTCGGATACGATACCGGAACCAGTTACGGAAGCTTGATTCAATCGGATCTTTATGCGGAAATGTATGGAAAACAGTCTTGCGCCTTTGTACGCTATCCCTTCGTCATCACCAACTGTACCGATATTTATGCGGCGATCCTGCGCATCAAATTCGATGACGGCATTGTCGCCTGGCTGAATGGCACGCGCGTTGCGACCAACAACATGCCTGACCCGCCGCTTTGGAACTCACGCGCCCCCACAAGCCGCAGCGCATCGCTGACGCAGACGTTTCTCGACTTCAACCTGGCCTCTTCGATTCCGCTGCTGGTGAATGGGACCAACGTCCTTGCTTTCCAAGTGCTCAACAGCTCGACAACCAGCTCCGACCTGCTGATGCAAAGCGAACTGTCACTCTCCTGGAAACCAGCAACCGGGTCGCTCACGCTCGTTTCCGGATATCTTGCAACCCCCTCGCCTGATTCGGTAAATACAGCGGCGTATCCAGATGTAACACCTGCTCCGACGCTCTCCGCAGCAGGCGGGATCTTCACAGGCTCACTGGCGGTTACCGCGACCTGCTCACAGGCTGAAGCAACGCTCTATTATACGCGCGACGGATCAACGCCCACGGAACAATCCACACGCTATACAGGCCCCATTGAGATCGCGGATGAGACAGAACTCCTGATCCGCGCATTTGCCCCGGGATTGGCCCCTAGTCCGATTGTTTCCGCAGTCTATCGCCGCAGTTTCCTCGGCATCAATGAAGTCATGGCCAGCAATGTCATGGCCCATCCTGAAATCGCCGACTTCACAGATTTCAGCGATTGGATTGAACTCTATAACGGCGGCACGAATGCGGTTGACCTCAGCGGATACCATCTCTCGGATAATCTGGAATCGCCCTTCCGCTGGCGCATCCCCGATGGCGCCACGATCCCGGCAGGCGGCTATCTGCGCATCTGGGCCGATGGATTTGATTCCAAACCCGGTCTTACCTTAACGCGCGATTTCTGGCCGAATTATACCTTTACAACCCGCGCCTATCACGCAAACTTTAAGCTGGCTGCCGAAGGAGAGCAAATCGGACTCTTCACACCGAACGGAACCTTGATTGACAGCGTCACCTTGGGCATCCAGCAGGATGACATCTCTTTTGGCCGCCTTCCCGACGGTGGTCCGACCTGGGGATATTTCGGCGAATCCACGGCAGGTACCACCAATCGCGGTCCTCAGCTCGCACACAATCTTCGCCGTGCACCCGCAGTGTCCATTACGCCCGTTGATCCGCTTTTCATGGAGGGCCCCACCGTGGTGACGCTCGTCGCAGACACCAGCGTCTCCGCGATCCGCTACACGCTCGACAGCAGTCAGCCGACTTCAGCGTCGCTGCTCTACACGAATGCGTTTCTGATCACCACCTCAACGGTTGTGCGCGCACGCGCCTTTGCCAACGGTCTCCATCCCAGTCCGGTCACGACGCGCACCTTTCTCATCGGTGCACGCAAACCCGACTTGCCCATCGTCTCAGTTGTTATTGACCCGCTGTTGCTCTTCGACCCGGTCTATGGCATCTACAGCAATGTCCTGAAAGGCCGTGACGTGCCGGGAACCATCCAGTTCTGCACCACGCCCTCGAATACGGCATTCCATGCCGGTGCGGGCTTCCGTCTCTATAGCCTCAATACGTTCCTCAAGGCCCAGAAACCGCTCACTGTGAAAGTCAGCGGCAAATACGGAACTTCCGAGATTGCCTACCCCCTCTTCCCCGAAAAGCCTTTGGGACTCTTTGACCGTTTTGTATTGCGGAATGGAAATGACGATTGGTCGGTGGCCTTTCTCCGCGATACGCTAGGTCAGAAAATGCTTATGGGGGCCATCAACAATGCCGTACAAGGGTATCGGCCCTGCGCCAGTTACCTCAATGGCGCCTATTACGGACTTATCAACATCCAGGAAAAGATGGATGAAGTGTATTGTGCGAAAAACTACGGCATCCCGCTGGAAAATATCGATTTCTTTGAGAATGATGGCACCACGGGCGATGAACTGCTTGACTACGGTACCGCCGATAGCTGGAATGCGCTCATCGCGTTTCTCAATGCAAACAGTCTGGCGGACCCCGCAAACTATGCTTACGTCAAGAGTCAGGTCGACATCGAAGACATTGTCGACTACGTGGCTGGACAAGTCTTCGCAGATGATATCGCATGGGCGCACAACCGCAAATGGTGGCGTGATCGAACGGCCGGTGGCAAGTGGCGCTGGTGCTTTGTTGACCTCGATCGCGCATTCGGCAATGTCAATGATAACCGTCTGTCCAGCATGGCCTCGGGCATGGTGGTCTTCCGCGAACTCCTGAACAATGCGGAATTCAAAACGTATTGCGGTCAACGCCTGATGGCGCACCTCAACAGTTCGTTCAGCACCAATCGAATCCTGCCTATTATCGACGCAGAAGCCGCGCTGATCCGCAATGAAATGATCGAGCATTCCAAGCTCTATGCCTCAAAAGGCGGCATCCCCTCTGTCGCAGCATGGGACAACAACATTGAAGCCATACGCACGTTTACACGCCAGCGGCCGGCGATTGCGATGCAACACGTGGCCGATTACTTCGCTGGCGGACAGACCGCCCAAGTTCATGTTGGACTCGGAGGCGGAAGCGTCCTCGCAAACCATGTACCGTTGCGCGACAACACCACCAATGCCCTGCTCTCCGGTATGCCTGTAACCCTGACTGCGGTTCCGCCTTTCGGCCAAGCCTTCGCCTATTGGCGCATCAGTGGCGGCGCCACTGTGCTTTCAAGCAAAAACGCGACGTGGCGTTATCATGTTCCGACGAACGAAGTCCCTGGATGGAACCAGCCGGCCTTCAATGACTCGGCATGGGCCTCGGGTGCCGGACAACTCGGTTATGGCGACGGCGATGAAACCACGGTCATCGGCGCGGCATCGAACCTGATCACCGCGGCCTATTTCCGCAAGACGCTTGTCGTCAACAACGCTGCCGCCATCAACGCGATGGATCTGCAACTGCTCAGCGACGATGGCGCAATCGTCTACCTCAATGGCGCGGAAATCATGCGGTACAATTTGCCAACAGGACTCGTGAACGACACAACCTTCGCGCTGACCAATATCACCAGCACCAGCACGCCCAATGAGAATGCCTACATTCCATTCACCATAGCCCCGCTCTCATTCCTTGAGGGGACAAACGTGCTGTCTGTCGAGATTCACCAATCGTCGGTAAATTACACCGACTTTGGCTTCGACATGCAGGCCACCGTCTCGCGCAACAACGGCGGTGTAACCACAAATACGTCGCCTGTACTGACCTTTATTCCCGATAGCGCCTCCCCCCTGAGCGTAATCGCTGTGTTCACGCCGACCCATGAGAACCTGCTCCCTGCAACCGTGACCAACACGCTGACATTAACCGCAGCGGGGTCGCCGTGGCTTGCAACGGGCGACATCTTTGTTCCCTCCAACACCTGCCT
>Ga0209066_10004647_pt1 | contig 14795 bp, 8 predicted proteins | sample All_14_2_FD_187198 | JGI IMG/M metagenome (GOLD analysis project Ga0209066, IMG submission 187198) | Freshwater microbial communities in response to fracking from Pennsylvania, USA - Allegheny Zone_MetaG_DW_15 (SPAdes) (version 2) ...
TCCTCGTGCAGTCCCTGGCCGGCCAATGCCTCCAGCAGCACGTGCAGCGCCTGCGCCGACCCCGCCGCGTCGCCGCCCGACCTCAAGGCCTTTTCAGCATGCGACTGCGCTACCGGATACAGCTTGTCCTGCAGGGCGGCGCGGGCCGTCTCCAGCTCACCGGCACGCACCGAACACAGCGATGACGTTGCCATCAGCGCCGCAGCCACGAACTGTCTGACCCCTTCGCTCAACATGCCGTCCTTCCAGCTTCAGCCCTTACCTGACCGCCACCACCTCGTAGCTGTGCGGCACCGGCTTGCGCGCGGCGAACAGCGCCTGCTCTTGCTCCGCCACTTGGGCGACAATCTCGCCGCGCGTCCCCCACTTCTCGAGATACGCGGGAACCTGCGCCTCAAAGTACCCCGTCTTGCTCATCTTCGTCTCCGCAAAAACCTTCACCGCCGCCAGATCGTCGGGATCGACTTTCCGGATGCGGAGGAACCAGCGCACCGCCGCATAGTTGCGGAGCTTCGTCTCGGTCTGTCGGCGCGTCTCGTTCAGCCGCGCCACCGCCTGCGCCTGCTTGAACTGCGGCGTGGCCTCGTTGAAGGCCAAGTTGACGCCCTGCGCCAACGCCGAGGCGGCATACTGCCCCACCGCAACGCCGTCAATCTTGACCTCGTATTTCCCGTCTGCAAGGCCGGTCACCGCAAAGAGTTCCTGGTTCAAGTCCTTCTCGATGGGCAGCAGGTCCAACAACGGCTTCGCGCCAGGGTCGACAGGGAGCGGCAACGCCTTTTCCAACACCGTGAACGCCACGCCGCCGTCCTTTTTCGCGACCGCCGTCACCTCCGCGTTAACGCTCTCCGCCACGCGACCCGCTGCCGCGTCCACCGCCACTTGGGAAACCACCGACGGCACGCCCTGCGCCTTGAGGAACAGCCACGCCATCATCAAATGGCCCGGCGTCCCCGGATGCACGCGGTCGCCTCCCACGATCGTATATTTCGGGTCTCTCTTCTGCTGCTCCAAATTGAACGCCGTCATCGGCCCGTGGAAATCCACCAGCGTGGCCGCGTTCTTAGCCGCCAGCTCGCGCACGATCTCGGCGCACCGCCCCAGCCCGTCGTTGCACCCCGGCTGGTTATTGTCTCGTTCGAGCACAACGGTCTGGTCGAAGGGCGAAGGCGTGATGAACAGGAGCTTCGGCTCACCCCCCTCTTTCCTGAGACGCTCCACCAGCCGCACCATATTTTTCTGGTAATGGTCAAGCGCCCCTTGCTGCGCCGCTTTCTTCTGCGCGTCGGGCTCTGCCACGTAGTTGCCCCGGCCCACGTCGTTCATGCCGAACATCACCGCCACCGAAGTGGGCTTCTTGACGATCACGTCCTCCTCCAGACGCCCCTGCGCGCCACCCGCCGAGTCTCCCGCGATCCCCGCGTTCACAAAGCGGATCGTCCGCTCCGGAAAGCGCGTCAGGTAGTAATCGAGGATCATGCCGTGAAAACGCCCGGCGTGCGTAATGCTGTCCCCCAAGAAACAGACGGTTTCACCGTCTTTGAACACCTCGCCGCGGACAAAACCGGCCGACACGAGAAAGAGCGCCCCAACCAAAGTAAACAAAACAGACCGCTTCATCGACCCATCTCCTCAATTAACGGAAGCCGGACGGCTTGGCCTGTCCGTCTCTCCATGTGCTCCGAAGTGGGTCATATTTTGCCACGTTCGCGAGGCCTGGTCGATACTAAACCCGCAAGCGGCTCCCGCAAGGGCGCGGGTCAGAAAAGCGGCCACGCTGTCAGGAGAGTTTCTCGTTCAAAGCCGTTGCGGCCTGCGGCGGCGCGCTGTCCTTCTCAACCAGCGCGCGGTACCGCTCCAAGCTCCGGGGAGACAGGACGGCCAGCACGCGCCTGAACCAGCGCCTCGACTCTTTCACGGTCGGCGTCTTCGCCTTGAACGGCTCGTGGCACGTATAGAGCACACAGTCGATGGGCTTGGCCGTGAGGTGCGTCGCACTCTCAGCCCGGTGCAGGATACACCGCCGCGAGCTGTCCTTGTCGTCCTCTGGCCAGTTCGGCACCTTTTTGCTCAAGAACACACACCCCTTGTTCAGCCAAGGGTTATCCCTGAACAGTTCCGAGCGCGTCTCGTAGTAGTTCCCGACACAGGGGACCGAAAGTGTCCGGTTCTCAGAAGAGAGGCTCCTCAGATGAAAGACCAGAACATCGCGCTTCCAGAACCACCGCCCCATCGTGTGGTACTCCAGGTCGAAATACATGCCCACGAAATCGCGGAAGGAGAGCCCCGCCGGATACTCGTAATCCTCGCGCTTCAGAGCCCCCTCGCGGTAGAGGTCGTAGATGAGGAGCACATTCTCGAGAATGGCTAGCCCGCCGTGACTGCAACAGCCAGACGAACAGTCGGCACACACCGATGCGGAGACGCCTCCCTGATGATAGGCCTCCAGAAGGCGGAGGGCCTCGCCGGTGAGCTTCTGATACTTCTCGGTTCCCATGCGGATCTCTCTTAGCGGAAGGCCGGCTCAGGCGTGCCGAAGTCGCCGGCCATCGTCTGCGGCAGGCGGAAGACGTCGCCCTCCCGGGTACAGAAATAGAGACGGGACTCGGACGGCTTGCGCCCGTGGCCGTCCGCCCAGAAACCGTAAAAATCAGGATGGGCGTTCACCGGACGGCGCACGTAGGTATGGTTGAGCTCGCTGTCCCGCGTCATCTGCCGCGTCATTTTCCAAGTGGCGCCCGCGTCTTCGGTCAGCCACATCGCGATCTCGCCGCCGGGGTTATAGGGCTGCGGCCCGAGCTGCGTGGGCCCGATGATCCGCCACTGCGTGTCGCTCTCGATGTAGACCGGACCCGTGTCGTAGTTGTTGCCCGAGACGATCCCCGTGAACTGTTCTTTCCACTCGGTCCCGGTCCAGCGCACCGTGCGCCATTCGCGCGGGCCGTTGGCCGGGCCCGACTCGTAACCCTTGCTGAGCACGAAGAGGACGACCGGATTGCCTTTCGAATCGAACTGGACGTCCTTGATGTAGCAGTTCCGCCCCTTGCTCTCGTACTCCAGCACCAAGGCGGCATTCACCTTGTCGGAGAGCGGCGTGGCCAGTTTCTCGCCCTGCGCGGTTTTCCACGTCGCGCCGAAATCGTCCGACTCCATGTAGTAGACGTTCGTGCGCCAGTTCAACCCTTTGCCCTTGGGATGCAGGTTGAAGGCGATCCCGGTCTTTTTGTTTTTCCAAGTGCCGCTGATCTGATAATGCCCGTCGCCGAAATAGGACAGCTGCTTGCGTTCGCTCCACACCGTGCCGTCGGGACTGCTGGTCATCAGATAGTTGCCGCGCCCCGCCACATACCAGGTGTGGACGAAGAGAAAACCCTTGCCCGGATAGTACATGGGCTGCGGATACGAGTAGTTGCCGGTCCACATGAGCTGGAACCGGTCGATGTCGTAAGGCTTGACGCTGCGCGAGATGTAGGAAGGCCGCCCGCGGCCGTGGCTGCTGGAGAAGATCCAGACGTAGCCTTTGTCGTCGAGATTGATGACCGGGTTGTCGTGCGCATCGTCGGTCCGCTTGTCCAGCAGCAGCGTGGGCCGGGCCACCTTGCCGGTCGCGTGATCGTAGTAAGAGACCATGTGCAACAGCGTGCTGTTCTTCGCGTCCGTACCGCCATAGCAGAAGAAGGTTTTGTTGACCTCCGGCGCATACCATGCCATCGGGATGTGCTTGGCGCAGTAGGTGCCCAGCCCACCGCTGTACTTGTAGACGTACTCGTCCTTGGAGGGCTGGTTGAAATACCAGATGCCGCGGAATCCCTCGGCCTTCGTGTTCAGGATCGCCGACAGGGTCGGCTGTATCTTGGCCAAACAGGGCGCGCCCGGGACTTTGTTCTCGATGACGGTGTCTGTGGGATGGGTGACCCAGTGAGCGAGGAGCCCCTCGTTCAACCCCTGCAGGGCCTCGTCGGCAAAGACCGACCTGGCCTCTTCGGCGCTCAGCGCGCGGTTCCACACGCGGATGTCGGTCATGTGACCCTTCAGGACGCGCTCGTCAGACCCCTCGACGACGCCGACGGTCATCGGCTCCTTGAAGGCACCGCGTTTAAACGGGATGGCTTTGTGGCCTTCGAGCGCACCGTCCCTGTAAAGCTTGGCCTCTTTGCCGTCATAGGTGCCGAGATAATGCGTCCACTCGTCCGGCCGAGGCGCTTTGGCAAGCGCGCAGTCGTAACGTCCTTCGTCCCCCTCAACCAACAGCCGGACCGCATCGTTGTACAGGTAGAACGAAAAATCGCGGTTCGGCGGCCCGAGGGTGAGAAACATCTGCGACCTTTTCACGTCGTTCAGGCGCACCCAAGCCGACACCGTGAAGGTGCCCGAGCCAAGTTTCTCCGTCATGTTGCTGACCGCAAAACCGGTCTGCCCGTCAAACGGGTAACCCGCGTTTTTCGGCGCGGCCCACGCACACCCCGCCGCCATCGTCCCCAGAACTGCCACCACCGCCCATGCTTTCATTGCTCTGTTCCCCCCTCGTTTCCAACTAATACCATCACCGTGCCGTCAGACACAACGACTTTTTCAGGAACCGCGAACTCGCCGTCCATGCTTTGCGGCAGGCGGAAAACCGTCCCCGACTTGTCGCAGAAATAGAGTCGCGACTCGGACACTTGCCGCCCATGGCCGTCCGCCCAGAAGCCGTAAAAGTCCGGATGCGCGTTAACGGGACGGCGAACGTAGGTGTGGTTGACAGTGCTCCGTCGCGTCATCTGGCGGACCTTGCGCCACGTCAGGCCCGCGTCGGGGCTCTGCCAAAGCGCGATCTCCCCGCCGGGATTGTAGGCCTGCGGACCGTCCTCTGTGGGTCCGATCAACGTCCACCGGGAATCCGACTCGAGGTAGAGCGAACCGGCATCGTAGTTGCTGTCTGAAACAATGCCCGTGAATTTGTTCGTCCACGACGAGCCGGTCCATTGCGCGATGCGCCACTCACGCGGATCGTTCGCCGGACCGGCTTCGTATCCCTTGCTGAGAAGGAAGAGGATAATCGGTCTCCCCTGCGAGTCGAAACGGATGTCTTTGAGGTAAACGTTGCGCGGCCAGCTCTCGTACTCGAAGACAAGCGCGGGGTTGACTTTGTTGGTCAACGGCGTGTCCAGAGACCCACCCTGGACCGTTTTCCAATTCGCGCCGAAGTCGTCAGATTCCATGTAATACAGGTTGGTGCGGTAGTTGAGTCCTTTGCCCTTGGGGTGCATGTTGAACGCGATGCCCGTCTTGTTGCTCCACGCGCTGCTGATTTGGTAGTGCCCGTCTTCGAAATACGCCAGCTCACGGCGCGGCGTCCAGACCGTTCCGTCGGGGTTGCTGGTCATCATGTAGTTGCCGCGTCCCGCCACATACCACGTGTGGACGAACAGAAAACCCTTGCCGGGGCAGTACATGGGCTGCGGATAGGAAAAGTTCCCTGACCACATCAGTTGGAACTGGTCGATGTCGTACGGCCGGACGCTGCGCGAAATGTACGAGGGACGCGCAGTGCCGTGGCTGCTGGAAAAAATCCAGATGTACCCCCGGTCGTCCAAATTGATCACCGGGTTGTCGTGCGCATCGTCGGTTTTCTTGTCCAGAAGCAGGGTTGGACGCGCCACGCGGCCAGTGGCATGGTCGAAGTACGAGACCATATGCAAAAGCGTGCTGTTCGCCGCGTCCGTGCCGCCATAGCAGAAGAAAGTCCGGTTCGTCTCGGGAGCATACCAGGCGAACGGAATGTGCTTGGCGCAATAGGTCGCCATCCCTCCGCTGTACTTGTACACGTATTCGTCCCCAGAGGGCTGGTTGTAATACCAGATGCCGCGGAACCCGCCGACCTTCGTGTTCGCGAGCAACAGCGAGGCCTGGTCACGCCGCAAGGCCTCCGGACCGCCAACGAACGCGCTCGTCAGGCTTGCGTCCCCGATACCGTCTGACGCCCAGTGCGCGACGAGGCTGTTGGTCAGCGCGCCGCTCGAGTCGCCTTGGCACACGTCTCTGACTTCCCCGTCCGTAAGCGTCCGGTTCCAAAGGCGAACGTCTTCCATCGCGCCGCGCATCATGCGGTCCGGGAAGTTCGGAACCGCACCGATCTGCAACGCATAAGCGAACGCCGAACGTTTCACCGCAGCAGGCTGCGAGGCCCGCAGAGCGCCGTTGGTGTACAGACGGATCGTGCTCCCGTCATAGGTGCCGACGTAATGGAACCAGACGTTCGTCGGAGTGGGAGGCCCTTTCGCCGACAGATACTTGACGCCGCCGGCCGGATCATGCTCGACCAGCATGCGCACGCCGTTCTCGCCGGGAACATTGTAACGGTAAAGCGTGAACCCTGTGGCGGCATCCCCCATGTTGACGAAAATCTGAGAGTTCGTAACAGAGGTCTTCACCCAACAGGCGACCGAGAAGTTGCTCGGGGAAACGGAAAGGTCCGACTGTGGCACCTCGTAATAGGTACGCCCATCGAAAAAGATTCCATCACCCACAGGAGCGGCGAGGCCAGCACACGCCAAGGCGAGCTGTCCGACCATCAGGCTGAAAGCGGAGACGCGCATGTTTTTTGCCGGAGTCCCTATTCCGAGGCACGAAGCAACGCCGTCGCACACCAGATCACAGGCGCCTGCCCGTGCAGATCGCCTGTCACGCGCTTGCGGTCGAGATAATACTGACGGTCTGATTTCTTGTTGGTGCCTTCGCAGACATCGCGGACATCGCCGTTCTCGTCGATGTAGGTGACTAGCGCCAGCCACGCCTTGCGCGCCGCCGGGCCGTAGGTCGCGGCGTCGAGCCAGCCGTTCTTCACGCCGGTGATCATCGCGAAAGCGAACATGCCCGTGCCCGAGGTCTCCGGCCACGAGCCGACGTCGTCCACCAGTTGACGCCACATGCCGTCCTGCGCTTGGCTCTTCAGCAGCGCGGCCATCATGTTGCGGTACCCCGCCAGGATGCGGGGCCGGTCGGGGTTGTCCTTCGGCACCGAACGCAACAGCTCCGCCATGCCGGCGGCCATCCAGCCGTTGCCGCGCCCCCAGAAGAAAGGCACGTCCGGCGCGTGAAAGAAGAGCCCGTTGGGACGCTGGAGCCGTTCCAGGTAGACCACCATCTCCTTGGCCGCGCGGTCGATATAGGCGCGTTCACCCAGAGCCCGGAACGCCTGCGCCTGAACCATGGTGATCATGAACATGTCGTCGATCCACAAGCGGGTCTGCCACGTCAGGCCTTGTTCCATCCACTGCCGCGCCTCCGGAGTGTCGTCCTTCCCTTGCGGCGCGGCCCACTGGGCGTCGGCGAAAACTTTGCCCATCGCCAGATAGCGCTGCTCACGCGTCTGAAGGTACAGCTCAAACGGCACAGACCCGAACACCGTGTTGTCCACATGATTGGGCAACGGCACCAGCCGCGCCTCCGCGCCGAACAGCGGCTCGAAACGCTGCGCGAGCCGCGAGGTCAGCGCCCGGTCGCCCGTTTCTTTCGCGAACGCGAGCGAGCCGTACCAGGTGCAGACATCCGGGTAGGTGATTTGCTTGGGATTGCCCTTTCGTCCGTATTGGCTGTGCGGTTGCGCCAGAAAACGCTCCGCGATCCGCACCCCGACCTCTTCGGGTGAAGCCCCTTTGGGCCATGCCGTGAAAAACGCCTTGGCGGGATCACGCGGCTGCGTCAGGCAACCTCCAACCACGACCAGACTCAGCATCCACAAACTTCTTTTCATCATCGATCTCCTTATCACTTCAATTCGAACATCGTTCCCGGCGAAGCGTAGCTCAAATACGCGGTCTTGTCCGCCTGGCTGAGCCGCAATTTCCAGCCTTTGGGCAACGCTTCTGCAGGCGCGGGAAAAGAACCCGACAGCGTCCCCGTCCAAGTCAGCACCGGAATCGTGACGCCGCGGCGCGCAAGCCACACCGAATCGTCCGCAACCGTCACCGTCACGGCTGCGCCTGCGCCGAACGTCACATTGCCAGTCACGTCGACCCGGTCGCAGGCGTCGGCGGCCAGATCGATCGCCAGTGCCCCGCTCAGCGCCAGCTCGGTCGGGACGTCGTCCTGCCCGAACTGCAGTGTCGCAACGCCGCCGCCGCAAGAAGAACCTGGAGAGAGGAGTCCGTTGACAATGACGGAGGAGCCCGCTTTCGGCGCGACCACACCGCTGCCGCCCAGCGACGCTCCCGGCCACACCGTGTAGGTCCCGCCCAGCGTGTTGGTGCCGTTCACCACTAGCGCACCCTCATAGACCCGCGTCGCCTGTGCATAGGTGTTCGTACCGCTCATGACCAAGCACCCCGCACCGGTCTTTTCGACAAACAGCGTCGAGCCTCTCATGTCGCACGCCAGCGTCAGACGGTTGGTGACCCGCACCTCCAGTGTGCCGTTGCAGACAAAGGCCATTGGGCCAAAGTCGGCACCGTCGGCCAGCACCAACCGGCCGTTCCCCGTCTTCGTGAACCCTCCGCCTTCCGGCGCCGAACTGCAAACGGCCCCCCTCCACACCGCCGACAAACTGGTCTTGGTATTGGCGACCTGCACCGTCAGCAGGCCGTTCGTCACATCCACAGGATTCTCCCACGTCAGTTGGTCTGTCGCATAGTCGCTCTGCAGGCGCAGCCTGACCGGTGCAAACCCGTTCTCACCCAGCGTGAGCTTCCGCCGGTCGCCACCCAGATTGACCGTAAGAGGCCCGCCGAATGCCGAGAAGCCGCCGCCGTTGGCGTCGTCGTTGTTGCTGACATAGCCGGGCGCCACATCGTTCACCTTGCCCCACGACACCTGCCCGGGACCGGTGCCGGGCTCACGCCCGAACAGGCCGGAGGTCTCAAGGATGCCCCCAGCCGTCGACCGGTCGCTCCGGTCACACAAAAGCAGCCCCGCGCGCACAGGCAGGCTGTTCGGTCCCGACGGGCGCAACAACCCGTGAACCGCGACCTGACCGCTGAACCCCCGATTGTCGCCCGACAAAACGACCGCGCTCAACACACTGTTTCCGGACCAGTGGTTCATGACCAGAACGCCCTCCCCGCTGATGTCGCCGCCCACGTTAAACAGCACGCGTCCAGCCTGCGAGTCGGTGTCGCCGAAAAAGGTCAAACCGCCGCCACAGACGCGGATATGGCGGTTGCTGTGAATGCTGACGGTCACATTCGCCGCCGGTGCACGCAACATCGCCATGCCAGAGGTGAAAATGTTGTTGGTCGGTTGCGCGGGCACAGCGCCCAGCGAACCGTCAGCGGCAACGGCCAGCGCCGTATCCAGAATGAAGGTGCCGCCCGAATACGTGTTGGTGTTGCTCGTCAGACCCACGCACGGGCCGGTGGCGATGGACTGCGTCGCAGGGTCCCAGGTCCGGCCGAGCGCGAAGAGCGCAACGGGCGAGGCGCCGTTGTCAACCACCAGCGAATCGACGACCAAGCCGGTCTTGCCGTTGCTCACGTTGCGTCGCTCGATCGCGTTATGAAAATCGGTCAAGATCAGATCCGTACCGTTGCCGCTGGTCAGCGATCCGCCCGAGATCAGGCTGCCGCCCGTCGTACCCGCACGCGCCATGGCGACACCGCTGTTGATCACCGTGACGCCCGCGGCCTGCAGCGCAAGGCTCTTGGCGTCATCCAACCGCAAGCTGTTCACCGCGAGACCGTCGGCCTCAGCCGAAACCTGCACCCAGAAGTTGCTTTCAGGGCCGAACCCGCTGTCGCTCTCCTGCAGTAGGGCCAAGCGCCCGTTATCGAGCGTGGTCAGCGTGGTGACGTCGCCGATCGCTACGGCGGGCACGACAGGCCGCACCTGGCCGAACGCGTAGGCGGACGCATCGCCGCCGACTGACACCGACAGGTTAGTCGTGGTGGTGATGGTCAGCGCAGAGCCAGGTCTGCGTAAAAGCGTTCCCAAGATGAGTTCCGCTCCATTGGTCGCATTCTGCCCCGTCGTGTTCAGGACACTGCGGCCGAAGCCCAGTTCCAGCGAGGCGTAGTGTTGCTGATACACGGAGTCCTCGGCACCGCAGGGAAGCAAAAAGTCTCCACCGCCCCAGTCTCCTCCCAAATGAAGCGTGGCCAGCGGGTTGATCAGGTCCCACTTTGCGGGCGTGTTGTCACCCGTCGAGCCGCTGCCGTTCTGAAAACGCGCGCCCACGCCGCTGACACGGACGGAACGGACGCAAGGCGATCCCGCGTCACGGCTGGAATGCAAGAACAGGCCTTCGCGCGCCACATACTCTCCATCGAAAACGGGCTGGGAATACATCACAAGGCGAGGCGAACCGCTCTTTGCGAGCGTGCCCGACCGGTTTTCAGACAACGTCGCAACCGCAGCGGCTCCGCTGCCGCCGCCCCCGCTGAAGCCGACTGTGACCGTGTCGCTTTCGGCATATCCCTCGCCGCGACAAGTCATCACCAAACCGGTCACCGCTCCCGACACAAAATTGATGAGAGCGACCGCCGTGGCGTTGCTGCCGCTGCCGCCCGAGACAGTCACGAGAGGGCCATCCCGCCCTCATAAAGCACCACGTCGGGAAGGCTCCCGAAAAGCGTGGACAGCTCGCTGCTCCGCACCACGTCGAGCGTGCCGCCGTCACTATTCAGCGCGCTCCTTCCGCTCGCTCCTCGCTCAACTGCCGCCACACGCAGCGTGCCGCCACGGTTGAGATTGACTGCGGAGCGCGCTCCCGAAAACGTCGTCGTTGAAGAACGGAGATAGAACGTGTTGATGCTCTCCACGACAGCCGTCTTGTCCACGGTCAACTCGGCGTAAGAGGGATTCGCATTCGCCGTGCCGCCAGACAGCAAACGGACCTGCGTTTCGATGTGAGCCACACCGCCATCCGCATAATAGATGGCCTGAGCGCCGTTGTTCCCGCTGCCGATCTCGAAGTGATAGACGGCAGAGACCAACGGGTCAATCGTCACGTTCAGCTCGCCACCGCGCTGGTAAATTAAGCCGGTCGAGTTCGCCTGCACAGCCAGCCGGTAACGCGTGTTCAAGTCACCGTAAGGCAGAGACAGCACGCCGCCCGACAACTCGTATGCGCCGTATCCGTAATACCCCGGCATGAAACGGCCTGTCGATTCCACCAGCCCACCCTCCTGAACGAACGAGCCGACCGATCCCGAATTGCGTCCGATGGAAATGCCGAAGTCCGTATCGACCGCACTGAGCGACAGACGGGCGTCGTCCTTGACCGTCACACGGCCCAGCGAGTTGTTGGCATTTCCGATGTAGAGCGCATGCTGGTTCGTGGCCGCAAACACGGCCTGACCGGAGAGCGTGAGCCATGCCGTCTGATTGGCCCCCTCTCCCACACCGGTAATCGCTTTGTAGCCGGAGGTCCACTCTCCGCGCAACTCCGCCCTGCCTTTCACGAACTCGTTGCTCTTCACCGCCTGTGTGCCGACAAAGATTCGCGTCGCAAGGTTATCCGGGTTGTCGACTTTGATGCGGGAGACCAAGCCCGTGCCGCCGTCCATCACCACGGTCGCCCCGTCTGAGAACGTGTTATTGAACAGCGCCGTGTCACCGGACGCGGGCAACGTGCCGCCGCTCCAGTTCGCCGTATTTGACCACAGCCCGTCTCCGCTGGCCTGCCAAGCCCGATCCGCTGCATATGCTCCCACCGTTGTCACACACATGGACAATACATAGAGGCTTATTCTCGTTCTCATGCTTTACTCCACATTTGTGTCGCGATTTCGCACGGTCGAATGCGATGTTCAAATATGAACAAGATATAGTGACAATGAACATTTTTATCAGTACCATTCTCGGATAATCGGATTCAAGCAAATTTTGTTTTTTTCTCAGCTCTTCCATCTTTACTCTTGAAAGAAAGCTCAAAGCCAATAAACTGTGTTCCACCTAATTGGATAGATGTGTTCACATGTGAACAACCGATTTGTAAGGAGCCGACATGAACTCGATCCGCACGCTTTTCCGTCTGGCACCCCTTCTGGCTGCAGCGACCGCCGCCGCACAAGAGGCCAGGACCATCTCTGACGCCTGGACCCTGGAGGCCCTGGGCGCCAATGCCCGGCTTGTGGCCGACTGGATGACCGCCAATCCGAAGAAGCACAACCCGCTCGACTGGACGTACGGCGCTTTCTATACCGGAATCGCCGCGCTCGGGCTTTCCGACCCCTCACTGCCCTATCTCGACCAGATCCGCAAACTCGGCAAGGAGAGCGGCTGGAAGCCGCTCACCCGGACCTACCACGCGGACGACCACTGCATCGGCCAAAGCTGGCTCGAACTGTCTGCCTTCGACAACAACCCCGTCTACGCGGAGCATTTGCGCCAGACATACGACTATCTCCTCGCCAACCCCCACGCAGGCCCGTTGGACTTCACCAAGAAGGACAACCAGAAGCGCTGGAGCTGGTGCGACGCGCTCTTCATGTCGCCGACGGTGCTCGTCAAGCTGTACGGGCTGACCGGGGACACCCGCTACCTCGACTTCATGGACAAGGAGTACAAGGCCACCACCGATTACCTGTACAGCAAGGAGCATCATCTGTTCTTCCGCGACTCCCGCTACTTCGACCGCCAGACCCGGGACGGAAAGAAGGTTTTCTGGTGCCGCGGCAACGGCTGGGTTTTCGGCTCGCTGCCCATCATCCTGCGCGACCTGCCCGAGGGGTGGCCGACACGCTCGTTCTATGAAAAACTTTTCAAAGAAATGGCCGCCGCCATCAAACAGGCCCAACACGCCGACGGCGCTTGGCGCCCCAGCCTGCTCGATCTCGAAGACCCCAACCTCCAGGAGATGAGCGGCACCTCGTTCTTCAGCTACGGCCTGTTGTGGGGCATCAACAACGGGATACTCGACCGAGCCGAATACCTGCCGTGCGTCGAAAAGGCTTGGAAAGCCATCACCCGCAACATCAGCGCCGAAGGCCGTCTCGGCTGGGTGCAACCCATCGGCGACAGCCCGGCTTCCTACACGGAGGAGGCCCACGAAGTCTACGCGGTCGGTGCCTACCTCTGTGCCGCCATGGAACTGCGCAAGCTCATCATCGCCGACGCTCATCCCGCGCGCCGCCTTGTTGCGGTCTCCAACCCGCTCAATCTATACCGCAGCGCCGAGACCGTCACACTTGACTGGGCCAAACTCGGAATGAACGCCGGCAAGGTTCGCGTTTTCGACGTGCGCAACAGCGCTGTCCTGCCGCACCAGCTCCTCGACACCGATGGCGACGGCACCCCCGACGAGTTGCTCTTCAAGACCTACACGCTTGCCCGGCAGAGCCGCCAGTTCTGGGTCTTCGACAGCGACACCGTACCCGCCGCGCCGAACGCCGCCACCTGCTTCAGCCGCTACGCGCCCGAACGCATGGACGACTACCTCTGGGAGAACGACCGGACGGCCGCGCGCGTCTACGGCCCCGTCATCATGAAGCCCGCGCCCGCAGGCCAGTCGCTCGTTTCCAGCGGCATCGACATCTGGAACAAGAGCGTCCGTTATCCGATCATCGACACCTGGCTCAAGCGCAAGAACTATCACGCCGACGAGGGCGAAGGCATGGACAACTACAAGGTGGGCCCGGGCCGCGGCTGTGGCGGCCTCGGCGTCTTCAACGCCGGCACCTGTTATGTCAGCCAAAACTGGGCGACCCAGCGGCACATCGCCAGTGGCCCGGTCCGCACGGTGTTCGAGCTCACCTATGCGCCCTGGCCGTGCGGCAACGGCGTGACGGTCGCCGAGACGCGACGCATGAGTCTCGACGCCGGCTCGCACCTGACCCGTTTCGAAAGCCGCTTCACCATCACCGGTGCCGCAAGCCTCGCCGGCGGCCCCGGCATTGACATCTCCGCCAAGCACCTTCACAATGGGCTCCTCACCCTCTATCCGGACCAGGGCTGGCTCACCAACTACGAGCCCGCGCAGGACAAGATGGGGGCGATCGCCACCGCCATCGTGCTGCCGCAGGGGGGCACCCTTGCGGCCGACGCGACAGAGAACGTTTACTTGCTCAGCGCGCTGACGGCCGACAAACCCTTCGTCTGGTACGCGGGCGCGGGGTGGAGCGGCGCAGGCGACTTCGTGAAGCCGGACTACTGGAACACCTACGTCTCCTCGTTCGCGGCGGCGCTGCGCGCACCGCTGAAAGTTACCGTCAAGTGACGGAGCGCCCAACTTACGGCGCCCCACCAAAAAGGCCCACCACTCACTTAAACGCGATCCGAAACAAATTAACCAAACGGAGTTATTCATGATTCTCGACCAATTCAAGCTCAACGGCAAAGTCGCCATCGTCACCGGCAGCGCACGCGGCATCGGACAAGCTTACGCCATCGCCCTGGCCGAGGCGGGCGCCGACGTGGCGCTCGTCGATGTGATCCCCATGGAAGAGACCGCCGAAAAGGTCAAAGCGCTGGGGCGCAAGACCTGCGTCCTCACCGCCGATCTCGGCAAGGGTGAAGAGGTCGCCCCGCAAATCATCGCGGAGGTGGTCAAACAGCTCGGCGGCGTTGACATTCTGGTCAACAACGCGGGCATCATCCGCCGCGAGCCGTTCACCGAGCACAGCGCCCAGAACTGGAACGACGTGCTCGGCATCAACCTCAGCACGCCTTTCTTCCTGAGTCAGGCCGCGGCAAAGCAGATGATCGCGCAAGGCCGCGGGGGAAAGATCATCAACATCGCCTCCATGCTCTCTTTCCAAGGCGGCATCCTGGTGCCCGGTTACGCCGCGTCAAAGGGCGGCATCAAGAGCCTGACGATGCTCATGGCGAACGAGCTCGCCCCCCACAAGATCTGCACCAACGCGATCGCCCCCGGCTACATC
>Ga0209066_10004648_pt1 | contig 14792 bp, 14 predicted proteins | sample All_14_2_FD_187198 | JGI IMG/M metagenome (GOLD analysis project Ga0209066, IMG submission 187198) | Freshwater microbial communities in response to fracking from Pennsylvania, USA - Allegheny Zone_MetaG_DW_15 (SPAdes) (version 2) ...
GTGTGGCGACGGCACTGGCCGGGCCGCAGTCGGCCATCGTGCTGGTGGACGACCTGGCCGCCGCGACCGCGTTCAGCAATGCCTACGCACCCGAACACCTCGAGCTTCACCTGGCCGAACCTGATGCGGCAGCCTTCGTGCACGCCGGCGCCGTCTTCGTCGGACCTGATTCGCCCGTGAGCCTGGGCGACTACCTCGCCGGCAGCAACCATGTGCTGCCGACCGGCGGACAGGCCCGCTATGCCGCAGGGCTGTCGGCGGCGACCTTCCTGCGCCCGCAGCAGGTCATCGAGTACGACCGCGTGGCGCTGGCGCAGGTGCGCGAAGCCGTCGTGACACTCGCCCAAGCCGAAGACCTCCCGGCTCACGGCGAGGCCGTCCAGGCCCGCTTCGAGGCGGCTGCCGGATTCCCGGCGTAGTCTGTCCAGGCCATGCATTGCCCGTTCTGCCGTCATCCCGACTCGCGCGTCATCGATTCGCGCACCAGTGATGATGGTCTCAGCATCCGCCGTCGTCGCCAGTGCCCCGAATGCGGAGGGCGGTTCTCGACGATCGAGACCGCCAGTCTCAACGTGATCAAGCGTTCGGGTGTCATCGAGCCTTTCAGCCGCGAGAAGGTCATGTCCGGCGTGCGCAAAGCCTGCCAGGGCAGGCCCGTGACGGAGGGCGACCTCGCGGTGCTGGCGCAGCAGGTCGAGGAGTCCGTGCGCCAGACCGGGTCGTCGCAGGTCGACACGAACGAGATCGGCCTGGCGATCCTCGGCCCGCTGCGCGAGCTCGACGAAGTCGCCTACCTCCGCTTCGCGAGTGTCTACCAGGCGTTCGACTCGCTGGAGGACTTCGAGTCCGCGATCGGCCAGCTGCGCGCCGACCACCCGCTCGCCGACGCCGAAGATGCGATAGCGGCTGAATCCTGAGCCTGCGCCCGATCTCCTGAGGCCCGCGGCCGAGCCGATAGCCTGGGGGAGATGTATGCTCTCCTGTTTCGGACCGTGCTCTCGCGCATGGATCCCGAGGCCGCGCATCACGCGGCGATGATCGTCATCCGGCTGCTGGGTGTCGCCCCGTTCTCGTGGGCGGCCCGGGCGCTCACCCGCCCGGCCCCATCGCTGCGGACCTCGGCGCTGGGCCTGACGTTCGATTCGCCCTTCGGAATCGCCGCCGGATTCGACAAGGACGTGCGCGCGGCGACGGGGCTGCATGCGCTCGGCTTCGGTCATGTCGAGGTGGGGACGATCACGGCGATCCCGCAGGAGGGCAACCCTCGACCGAGACTCTTCCGACTCGTTCCCGACCGCGCCGTGATCAACAGGATGGGCTTCAACAACCACGGCGCCGAGGCGGCGGCCGCGCGGCTCGAGAAGCTGCGCCGCCGACCCAGGCGAGCGGTGATCGGGGTGAACATCGGCAAGAGCCGCGTAGTGGAGGTCGCCGACGCGACAGCCGACTACGTCCGCAGCGCGGCGCTCCTCGCGCCACTGGCCGACTATCTTGTCGTGAACGTGTCATCGCCGAACACCCCCGGCCTGCGCGGACTGCAGGCCGTCGAGACGCTCCGGCCCCTGCTGGAGGCGGTGCGGGATGCCGCGGGGCGCACCCCGCTTCTCGTCAAAATCGCTCCCGACCTCACCGACGACGAGGTGCGGGAGATCTCGCTCCTTGCGGTCGAGCTCGGGCTGGCGGGTCTCATCGCCACGAACACGACGATCTCCCGCGAAGGGCTGCGCACCGACCCCGCGGTCATCGCCGCAGCGGGGGCAGGCGGGCTGTCGGGCGCCCCGCTGAAGAGCCGCGCGTTAGAGGTCCTGAAACTGGTCCGCGCGACCGTGCCCGCGGAGTTCGCCGTCATTTCGGCAGGCGGCGTCGAGACGCCCGCCGACGTGCGCGAGCGGCTCGACTCCGGCGCGACCCTGGTGCAGGGCTACACCTCGTTCCTCTACCGTGGACCCCTCTGGGCTCGGCAGATCAACCGCGGGCTCACGAAATGACGCGCCGATCTCGATACCGCGCCGGCGCGCCTACTCGACCTTGAGCTGCCCGCGTTTGACCTGCGGCTTGGGAAGGCGCATGAACCGCATCTGGATGATGCGCATCGCGCCGTACCAGCCCAGACCCTTCTCGATCCGCTCGGCACCGAACTTCTTGCGCGCGGCCTGCTTGATGCGGATCGACGAGATGATCATGTCGCCGATCACGAACAGGATGAAGATCCACAGTCCGATGAACGAGTAGTACTGGACCGAGGGAATGGGGACGAACGTCGCGAGGATCACGAGCACCATCGCCGGCATGACGGCCTCGCCGAGGTGCCAGCCCGAGTCGATGAAGTCGCGCACGAACTTGCGCTGCGGCCCCTTGTCGCGCACCGGCAGATACTTGTCGTCTCCCGCCGCCATTCCGAGGCGGGCCTTCTCACGCTGCGCGGCCAGCTCGGACTTGGCGCGCGCCTTGGCTTCCTTCGTGTCGGCCACCAGCGGGCGCCTGCGAGCGGCCTCCTGCTCGGCGCGCGTGGGTGTGGCTCGGCCTTTGCCCCCGGTCGTCGCATCGGCCGGAATGTCGGCGGGGACGGGAGCTGCGGGTGATTTGGCCACGATGGAACCTCGGTGTCTCGAAGGGGAAGCACCTTAAGATTACCCGCATGAACACTGAGCTCACCCGTCAGGATGCTGTGCGCGATGCCGCGGCATCCGGCATTCCCGCCGCCCTCGCGGACCTCGGCACCCTCGTCCGCATCCCGTCGATCGCGTTTCCGGGATTCGACACGACCGAAGTGCAGCGCAGCGCCGCGGCCGTGGCCACCCTGGTCGAAGAGCTCGGCCTGTTCGAGACGGTCGAGATCCGTCGCGCCGCGATCCCCGGGTCCGACGAGATCGGCCAGCCTGCCGTTCTCGCCTCGCGCGCCGCACGCAACGGCCGGCCTACGATCCTCCTCTATGCGCACCACGACGTGCAGCCGGTAGGCGACGAGTCGCTGTGGGAGTCCGCGCCGTTCGAGCCGACCGTCCGCGACGGGCGACTGTACGGCCGTGGCGCCGCCGACGACAAGGCCGGCGTCATGGCCCACATCGCTGCGCTGCGGGCGTTGAAGGAAGCGCTCGGCGCGGACTTCGACCTCGGCGTCGCGCTGTTCATCGAGGGCGAGGAGGAAGCGGGCTCGCGGTCGTTCGCGCAGTTCCTCGCCGACAACGCCGACGCGCTGCGCGCCGACGTGATCGTCGTCGCAGATTCAGGCAACTGGGACGCCCGCACGCCCGCGCTGACCGTGTCGCTGCGCGGAAACACGCGCTTCACGCTGCGAGTGCGCACGCTGGAGCACGCATCGCACTCCGGCATGTTCGGGGGAGCGGTGCCCGACGCGATGATGGCCACGGTGAAGCTGCTCGCCACGCTGTGGGACGCGGACGGCGCGGTCGCCGTCGCAGGACTCGCGGAGCGGGATGCCGAGACCCCCGCCTACAGCGAGGAGACGCTGCGTGACGAGGCGGGGCTTCCCGCGGGCGTCAGTCCGATCGGTCGGGGAACGATCCTCAGCCGCATTTGGAACAAGCCGGCCATCACCGTGACGGGGATCGACGCGCCGAGTGTGACGAACGCGTCGAACACACTGAGCCCTGAGATCGGCGTCGTGATCAGTGCACGCATCGCCCCTGGCCAGTCGGCGCGGGAGGCGTATTCCGCGATCGAGATGCACCTGCGGGCGCACGCCCCGCTTGGGGCGCAGCTGACCTTCAGCGAGCAGGACCACGGAGACGCCTTCCTGGTGGACAACAGCGGCTGGGCGGTCGGCGCCGCCTTGGAGGCGATGCACGAGGCGTACGGCGTCGAGCCCGTGGAGATCGGCGTCGGAGGCTCGATCCCGTTCATCGCCGACCTCGTCCGCGAGTTCCCGGGGGCGCAGATCCTGGTGACGGGCGTCGAAGATCCGCACTCGAGGGCGCACAGCCCGAACGAGTCACTGCACGTGGAGACCTTCCGCAACGCCGTCCTCGCCGAGGCGCTGCTGCTCGAGAAGCTCGACGCGCGAGCGGGCGACTGACGGACACGCAGAAACAGGAGCCACGCCGGGATGGTCGGGCGTAGAATCGAAGCCATCCGCCGCGCAGGCGGCTCACCAGGAGGAGTGCCATGACCGACGTTGCGCTGTCGACCGACCAGTCCGTTCTCGCGGCGACGCTTGTTGACGAGCCGACTCGTGAACACGGCGTCGGCCTGACCGATGCCGCCGCTCTGAAGATCAAGAGCCTGCTCGAGCAGGAGGGTCGTGACGACCTGCGACTGCGCGTGGCCGTCCAGCCCGGTGGGTGCAGCGGACTGATCTACCAGCTGTACTTCGACGAGCGCTACCTCGACGGAGACAAGACCGTCGACTTCGGTGGTGTGGAGGTCATCGTCGACGACATGAGCGTCCCCTACCTCGACGGCGCGAAGATCGACTTCAAGGACACGATTTCGGAGCAGGGCTTCACGATCGACAACCCGAACGCCGCCGGCAGCTGTGCCTGCGGCGACAGCTTCCACTGATCGGACCGCATTTTCGGCATCGGGCCCGGCCTCTCATCAGAGTGTCCGGGCCCGATCTCACATCCCTGAAACCACGCGCAACCTGAGCGGATGGCCTGAATCCGTTGGGAGGTTGCCCTAGACTGGCGATGTCACATTCGCGACCCGGAAAGGTGCACCGTGCCCCCGAAAAGCCGCCTCCGCTGGGCTGTTCTCCCTGTCGGGATCGCCACGGCTGTCATTCTCGCCGGATGCACCCCAACGGAGTTGCACGGATACCTTCCCGGCTTCGTCGAGGATGGCACGCCTGCCACGAACCGCACCGATATGGTCGCCGGGCTCTGGGTCAACTCGTGGATCGTCCTGCTCGCCGTCGGCGTGATCACCTGGGGCCTCATGGGCTGGGCGGCGATCGCCTACCGCCGCCGCAAGGGCCAGGTCGGTTTGCCGGTGCAGTTGCGCTACAACATGCCGATCGAGATCTTCTACACGATCGTGCCGCTCATCCTCGTCATCGGCTTCTTCGCCTTCACCGCGCGTGATCAGACGATCCTCGAGACTCAGACGGAAGACCCCGACGTGTCGATCACCGCGATCGGCAAGCAGTGGGCGTGGGACTTCCAGTACAACGGAGAAGACGAAGACGGCGCGGACGCCGTCTGGTCGATGGGCGTGCAGGCGCAGCCCGCCCCGAACGGCGACATCGATCAGGAGAAGCTGCCGACGCTGTACCTTCCCGTCGACAAGTCGGTGAAGATCCTGCTGCAGTCGCGCGATGTCATCCACTCGTTCTGGGTCATCGACTTCCTGTACAAGAAGGACATGTACATCGGGCGCGACAACTACTGGTCGTTCACTCCGACCCGCGAGGGCACCTACGCAGGCAAGTGCGCCGAACTCTGCGGCGAGTACCACTCCGCGATGCTCTTCAACGTCAAGGTCGTCAGTGAAGCGGAGTACGAGGACTACCTCGCCACGCTGAAGGATGCCGGCCAGACGGGCGATATCAACGACGCATACGACAGGCTGCAGAACGAGCCCGGCACGGGCGCGAGCCCCGAAGGAGACGAGTGATCATGGCGACCACGATTCCACTGCAGGAGGAGACTCCGGGTCGCCCGACGACTCTTCCTCCGCGCCAGGCGGCGCTGCTCAGCTCTTCGCGGGTCGAGCAGAAGGGCAACATCGTCGTCAAGTGGATCACCTCCACTGACCACAAGACGATCGGCTACCTCTACCTGATCTCGTCTGTGCTGTTCTTCATGCTCGGCGGAGTCATGGCTCTGATCATGCGTGCCGAGCTCTTCGAGCCGGGCATGCAGATCATCCCGACAAAGGAGCAGTACAACCAGCTGTTCACGATGCACGGCACGATCATGCTGCTGATGTTCGCGACGCCGCTGTTCGCCGGCTTCGCCAACGTGATCATGCCGCTGCAGATCGGCGCCCCCGACGTCGCGTTCCCGCGTCTGAACGCCTTCGCGTTCTGGCTGTTCCTGTTCGGCTCGACGATCGCCGTCGCCGGTTTCCTCACCCCGCAGGGTGCGGCCGCGTTCGGATGGTTCGCCTATCAGCCGCTGGCCAACGCGAGCTTCTCGCCCGGCGTCGGAGGCAACCTCTGGATGCTCGGCCTCGGCATGAGCGGTTTCGGCACGATCCTCGGCGCCGTGAACTTCATCACCACGATCATCACGATGCGCGCCCCCGGAATGACGATGTGGCGCATGCCGATCTTCTCCTGGAACACCCTGGTCACCGGCATCCTGATCCTGATGGCGTTCCCGGTGCTGGCCGCCGCGATCTTCGCCGCTGCCGCCGACCGCATCCTCGGCGCGCACATCTACGACCCGGCCAATGGCGGAGTTCTGCTCTGGCAGCACCTGTTCTGGTTCTTCGGGCACCCGGAGGTGTACATCATCGCGCTGCCGTTCTTCGGCATCGTCTCTGAGATCTTCCCGGTCTTCAGCCGCAAGCCGATCTTCGGCTATAAGACCCTCATCTACGCGACGATCGCGATCGCCGCACTCTCGGTTGCCGTCTGGGCGCACCACATGTACGTCACCGGAGCCGTGCTGCTGCCCTTCTTCGCGCTGATGACGATGCTGATCGCAGTGCCGACCGGGGTGAAGATCTTCAACTGGATCGGCACGATGTGGCGGGGGTCGATCACTTTCGAGACGCCGATGATGTTCGCACTCGGCTTCCTGGTGTCATTCGTTTTCGGCGGGCTGACCGGCGTGATCCTCGCATCGCCCCCGTTGGACTTCCAGCTGTCGGACTCGTACTTCGTGGTCGCGCACTTCCACTACGTGGTGTTCGGCACGGTGGTGTTCGCGATGTTCGCGGGCTTCTACTTCTGGTGGCCGAAGTTCACCGGACGGATGCTGAACGAGCGCCTCGGCATGATCCACTTCTGGATGCTGTTCATCGGCTTCCACATGACGTTCCTCGTCCAGCACTGGCTGGGTGTGGACGGCATGGCTCGTCGCTACGCGGACTACTCGACCGCTGATGGCTGGACCTGGGAGAATCAGGTCTCGACAATCGGTGCCATGATCCTCGGCGCCTCGATGATTCCGTTCCTGTTCAACGTGTGGATAACCGCGCGCAAGGCGCCCAAGGTCACGGTCAACGACCCATGGGGTTACGGCGGGTCGCTCGAGTGGGCGACCTCCTGCCCGCCGCCTCGCCACAACTTCACCTCGATCCCGCGGATCCGCAGTGAGCGCCCGGCGTTCGATCTGAATCACCCGGAAGCCGGTGTGCCGGTCGGAGTGGGTCCCGTGAAGGATGCGCCAGCCGCTCCGGTCGTCGACGCTGAGACGGGAGAGGTGAAGTAGGTGCGTACCAACACGGGCTTGTGGTGGCTGCTGTCCGGGTTCTTTCTGCTGATGGCGGTGGTGTACACCACGTGGAATATCCTCGCCTACCCGCAGCTGCCAATCGTGAACGCGATCGAGTGGGTTGGTTCGGTCGCGTTGCTGTTCACGTGCCTCATGTCTGCGCTGATCGCGTTCTATGTCGGACGCGTGCACCACGCGCAGGGCGGTGAGCTGCCCGAGGACGTGCTGACCTCGGATATCGACGACGGCGACCCCGAGCTCGGAGAATTCAGCCCGTGGTCGTGGTGGCCGATCGTGCTGGCCTTTTCAGCCGCGGTCGCCCTGCTGGGTCTCGCGGTCGGTGCCTGGCTGTTTCCGATCGGCCTGGCCGTATTCGTTGTCGCGATTGTCGGCTGGGTCTACGAGTACTACCGCGGATACTTCGCGCGCTGAGATCACTCAGAACGCACATAGGCAGTCGGCGCGCGAGCGCCGACTGCCTATGTGCGTCTGCAGGCTTCAGCTGCTGATGGGCGCGCCCACCACCATCACCTGTGCGTCGAACGTGCGGGGCAGCGTGCCCGCATCGTTCTCGGTGGGCTGTCCTTCGCGCACCCAGTACTCATAGCCGCCGATCATCTCCTTGACCGAGAAGCCGAGCTTCGCGAACTCCAGGGCCGCCTTTGCGCCGGCGTTGCAGCCAGGACTCCAGCAATAGACCACGACAGGCACGGCAGGGTCGAGCTCGCCGGCTGCGCGCTCGGCGATCTCCTGACGGCGCAAGTGGATCGCGCCCGCGATGCGACCCTGCTTCCAGGCGGCGTCGCTGCGCACGTCGATCAGAACGAAGGCCTCGCCGTCCTTCTGCGCGGCGTACACATCGGAGGCGTCGGTCTCATGGGCGAGCTTGGCAGAGAAGTAGGAGATCGCGTCGGTCATGCCTTCACGCTACGCGATGACGGATATCGCGGCACGGTCGCGCCGCAAAGCCAGATGCCCCGGCCGCGAACACAGCGTGTTCAGGGCCGGGGCATCCGGTTGCGCCGGAGCGGTTCTACGAATTCTTCTCGTCGGGATTTACCGGCTGTCTCGCACCGTCGTCGGAGACGATCACGTTCGACGGGCGCACCGCCGTCTCAGAGTGGTGACCGTCGTCGATCGGGGTATGCGGAGCGCCGGGAACACCGGCACGCGCGTGCGCTCCCTGCAGTTCGACATCTTCTTCGGCCGCGATGTGCTCGAGCTCGTGATGCTGGTGAGCCACTGCCGCGTCGATCTCGGCCTGCGTAAGCGGTGCGAGGCGGTCCTCGAACAGCCAGCGCGACAGGCTCGCGCGCAGGTTCTCATGCCAGGGAATGCGTCCATGAGCGTTCGGTCGCACGACGAGAGGCTCGTAGCCATCGTTGTCGACAAGCTTCCAGCGCTCGTACTCGTCGACGGGCTGGTGCACCTCGATGTACTCGCCGCCGGGGAGCCGGACGATGCGGCCCGACTCGTAACCGTGCAGCACGATCTCGCGGTCCTTCTTCTGGAGCGCGATGCAGATGCGCTTGGTGACGAAGTAGGCGACGACCGGGCCGACCACCAGCAGGGCCTGCAGCGTATGGATGACACCTTCCATCGTGAGATAGAAGTGGGTCGCGATGATGTCGGACGACGCCGCCGCCCAGAGGACCGCGTAGAAGGTCACACCGGCCGCGCCGATCGCCGTGCGCGTCGCCGCGTTACGAGGACGCTCGGCGATGTGGTGCTCTCGCTTGTCTCCGGTGATCCAGGCCTCGATGAACGGGTAGATCGCAACCAGCACGATGAACAACCCGAGGCCCACGAGAGGTACCAGGATGTTGAACGACCAGGTGCGGTCGAGGAACACGATCTCCCAGCCGGGTGGAACGAGCCGCAATGCGCCGTCGGCGAAGCCGATGTACCAGTCGGGCTGTGTGCCTGCCGAGACCGGGGACGGGTCGTACGGGCCGTAATTCCAGATCGGGTTGATCGTGAACAGCGAGGCGATGAGCACGATCACGCCGAACGTGATGAAGAGGAACCCGCCCATCTTCGACATGTACACCGGCATCATCGGGTAGCCGACGACGTTGCTGTTCGTGCGACCCGGGCCGGCGAACTGCGTGTGCTTGTTGATCACCATGAGCATCAGGTGAAGAACGAGCAGGCCGACCAGGATGGCGGGCAGCAGCAGGATGTGCAGCGTGTAGAGGCGACCGACGATCGCGGTGCCGGGGAACTCGCCGCCGAACAGCAGGAACGAGATCCACGTGCCGACCAGCGGGATGCCCTTGATCATGCCGTCGATGATGCGCAGACCGTTGCCCGACAGCAGGTCGTCGGGAAGGGAGTAGCCCGTGAAACCCTCGGCCATCGCGAGGATGAACAGGATGAAGCCGATCACCCAGTTCAGCTCGCGCGGTTTGCGGAAAGCACCGGTGAAGAAGATGCGCAGCATGTGCACGCCGATGCCGGCGACGAACACCAGCGCGGCCCAGTGGTGGATCTGTCGGACCAGGAGGCCCCCGCGCAGATCGAACGAGATCCTGAGTGACGAGTCCAGCGCCGCCGACATCTCGACACCGCGCATCGGCAGGAACGCACCCGTGTAGTGGGTCGGAACCATCGAGGCCTGGAAGAAGAACGTCAGGAACGTTCCTGACAGCAGGACGACGACGAAGCTCCAGAGCGCGATCTCACCGAGCATGAACGACCAGTGGTCGGGGAAGATCTTGCGACCGAGCTCTTTGACGAAGCCCGAGAGGCTGGTGCGCTCGTCGATGTAGTTCGCGGTCGCGCCGATGAAGCGGCCACCCAGAGGCGCGTCGCGCTTCTCGGCGTCGGGGGTTTCGGCGGGTGCCGTCGCAGTACTCAATGGCGCTCCCAGAAGCTCGGCCCTACGGGTTCGGTGAAGCCGCTTCGCGCGATGAGGTAGCCCTCATCGTCGATCGTGATCGGAAGCTGCGGAAGGGGACGCGCGGCTGGCCCGAAGATGACCTTCGCCGCGTCGGTCACATCGAATTGCGACTGGTGGCACGGGCAGAGCAAGTGGTGCGTCTGCTGCTCATACAGTGCGACCGGGCACCCGACATGGGTGCACACCTTCGAGTAGGCGACGATGCCTTCGTACGACCAGTCGGCCTTCTCGGGAGACTCGATGAGGTCTTCGGGAAGCAGGCGCATGACCAGCACGATGGCCTTGGCCTTCTGCTCGAGGTACCCTTCGGCGTGGCCGAGTTCGGCCAGAGACTCCGGGATCACGTGCACGGCCGAGCCCAGAGTGACATCTGCGGCTCGGATCGGAGTGCCCTCGGGGTCGTGCACGAGGCGCATTCCCGCGGTCCACATGGTTTCCTCGAGCAAGGCGACCGGGTCGCCCGCAATGGGATTGGCGGGGGTGTTCTCAGGGGCGAGTCCGCGGAACAGGACCACGGCCGGCGCGAGCGAGGCCACGACCGCCGCGATCATCGAATTGCGGATCACGACGCGGCGGCCGAAGCCGGAATCGTCGTTCGCGTCGGAGAAGGCCTGCACGGCAGCGGCGCGCGTCGTGTCGCGGCCACGAGTGGCGTGCCGCGGCTCGATGTGCTCCTTGTCGGACATGATCGCCTTCGACCAATGGATCGCCGCGATGCCGATCGCCAGTAGGGCGAGCCCGATGCCGAGCCCCACGAACATGTTGTTGTTGCGGATGTCGACGATGGCGCCGCTCTCGATCGGGAAGAGCATGTAGGCGGCGATCGCCCAGATGCTTGCCGCGACCGACAGGTAGAACAGCGTGTACACCGTGCGGACCGCGTGCTTCATGGCTACGGGGTCCTTGTCGGTCACCCGCTCGCGATGAGGCGGGAGCGCCGGAGGCTCCACCGGGTCGGAAACCGCGACGGCGAGCCCGGGCGAAGGGTTCCAGGAAGCCCTTTCATGCTCGAGCGGGTCGTCCTCGTGTGCCATGAGATCCTCGTTCGTTGTCATGGTCGAATCGATCAGTTGGACTTCGCTGTGATCCACACGGTGATGGCGATCAGGCCGCCGATCCCGAAGATCCAGATGAAGAGGCCTTCAGAGACCGGACCGAGTGAGCCGAGCGAGAATCCGCCCGGCGACTCGTTCTGCTGCAGGAACAGCAGGGCCGAGATGATGTCGCGCTTGTCTTCGGTGGTGAGCGTCAGGTCGTTGAAGACCGGCATGTTCTGCGGGCCGGTGACCATTGCGCCGTACATGTGCAGGGCGCTGGTCGTTCCCAGCGCGGGAGCGTACTTGCCTTCGGTCAGAGCACCGCCGGCCGCGGCGACGTTGTGGCACATCGCGCAGTTGACGCGGAAGAGCTCCGCGCCCCGGGCGACATCGCCTTCGCCGTCGAGTGTTTGCTCGGACGGGAACGTCGGTCCGGGCGCCTGAGACTGCACGTAGGCCGCCATCGCGAGGATCTGCTCTTCGGTGAACTGCGCCGGCTTCTGGGGGGCCTGCGGGGCCGTAGCCTGCAGGGGCATGCGACCGGTCGAGACCTGGAACTCGACGGCGAGTTCGCCGACGCCGTACAGCGAGGGCCCCGTGGTGGAGCCCTCCAGGTTCAGGCCGTGGCAGGTCGCGCAGTTGGCCTGGAACAGCTTCTTGCCGTCGTCGACCGTCAGACCCGATGCGACGGCAGTGTCGGTGCCCGCCGCCATCGCGGCGGAAGCACCGGCGTAGGCGCCACCTGTGATCAGGAGGCCGATGCCGATGAGTGCGGCCGCAGCCCAGGGGCTGCGTCGGCCGTTCGAGCGGCGCTTGGTCTCTCGTGCCATGTTGGGGCTCAGCTCCGCTTCTATTTCAGGAAGTAAATGACGAGGAACAGCGCGATCCAGACGACATCGACGAAGTGCCAGTAGTACGACACGACGATCGAGGAGGTCATCTCTTTGCGCCCGAAGTTCTTGACGGCGTACGCGCGGCCGATCACGAGGAGGAAGGCGATGAGGCCACCGGTCACGTGCAGGGCGTGGAAGCCGGTGGTGAGGTAGAACGCCGACGCATAGGAGTTCGCACTGATCGGCATCCCCTCGGCGACCAGCTGGGCATACTCCCAGACCTGGCCGGAGACGAAGATCGCACCGAGTGCGAATGTGAGCCAGAACCACTCGACCATTCCCCAGCCGAGCCACCCGCGCTTCTTCATCGAGTAGGGCTGGAAGCGCTCGGCTGCGAACACGCCCATCTGGCACGTGACGGAGGAGAGCACGAGGACGATCGTATTGACCGTCGCGTAGGGGATGTTCAGCAGCTGGGTCTCTTGAGCCCAGAGCTCCGGAGAGGTGCTTCGGAGGGTGAAGTAGATCGCGAACAGACCCGCGAAGAACATCACCTCGCTGCCGAGCCAGACGATCGTTCCGACAGCGACCGGATCGGGACGCTTGACGGAACGCATGGCCTGTGAGTAGGTCTCTGTCGTGGTCGTCACCTGACCATTATGGCCGATCCGTGAGCCCGCCGATCACATCCGGAGGGGATTTATTCCGATGGTGGCTTGGCGGGTCCTCGGAGCGCGCCGCGAGTCAGCTGAGAATCTGGCTAGGCTTTGGCGTATGGCGGAGCCGTATACGTGGCCGGGAATCCTCACCACTCTTCTGGCCGACCAGGACCTCAGCGTGTCCGAGTCCACCTGGGCGATGCGCGAGATCATGGCGGGCGCGGCGACAGCCTCTCAGCTGGCGGGATTCCTCGTGGCACTGAGGGCCAAGGGCGAGACGGTCGACGAGATCGTCGGCTTTCGGGACGCGATCCTGGAGTCCGCCCTCCCGCTGCCGGTCGACCCGAATGTGCTGGATATCGTCGGCACCGGCGGAGACCGCTTCGGAACCGTGAACATCTCGACGATGTCGGCGGTCGTGGCCGCGGCATCCGGTGTTCCCGTGGTCAAGCACGGCAACAAGGCGGCGAGCTCCGCATCAGGGTCGTCGGATGTGCTGTCGGCGCTCGGCATCGACCTCACCCTCACGCCCGAGCAGGTCGCCGAAACACTCTCCCGAGCCGGCATCACCTTCGCGTTCGCCTCGGCGTTCCACCCCGGGTTCCGCCACGCCGGCCCGACGCGGGCCGAGCTGGGCGTGCCGACGGTATTCAACTTCCTCGGTCCGCTGTCCAACCCGGCGCGCGCCGAGGCCAACGCCGTGGGGGTGGCGCAGCTGGATCGCGTGCCGCTCATCACCGGCGTCTTCCGCACCCGGGGTGCGACTGCCCTCGTCTTCCGCGGTGATGACGGCCTTGATGAGCTGACCACGACCGGCCACAGCCGGCTGTGGGAGGTGAGCCGCGGCGATGTGCACGAGCACGACCTCGATCCGCGCGATCTCGGCATCCCGCTCGCCGAAATCGACGCGCTGCTGGGCGGGGACCCCGCGCACAACGCCCAGATCGTGCACCGGGTGTTCGAGGGTGAGCAGGGCGCCGTGCGCGACATCGTGCTGCTGAACGCCGCCGCCGGAATCGTGGCATTCCGCCTGTCGCAGGACGCGACCGAGGTGCAGCGCCCGATCCTGGAGCGGCTGACCGAGGCGAAGGATGCCGCAACCGCAGCGATCGACAGCGGTGCGGCTGCGCAGAAGCTCGCGGCGTGGGTCGAGGTGACGCGCTCGTTCGCACAGCCTGCCCGATGACGGTCCGACGACAGTCGCGTTAGCATGTCGGCAACCTCAGGAGGATGCCATGACCGACGCTTCGATCGCCGACACCACTGCCGCCGTCCTGCGAGCGCGCCGTTCGTGATCATGCGATCGCCGGTCGCGTGAGCCGTTTCGACCGCGCGCGCGGACTCCGTGAGGGACGACCACGGTGCACCCCCACGACGCGCTGACCGAGATCGCTGCGCTGCTCGAACGTGAGCGGTCGTCGCGGTACAAGTCGAAGGCGTTCCGCACGGCGGCTGAGGCCATCGACGGGATGAGCGACGAGCAGCTGCGGGATGCTGCGACCCTGCGCCGCCGCAAGGGCATCGGCGATTCGACGTTCGCGGTGATCCAGGACGCACTCGAGGGGCGCGTGCCGGGATACCTGATCGACCTTCGCGAGCGCGCCGGAGTGGAGCGCACCTCCGCCCTGCGCGGGATGCTGCGCGGCGATCTGCACAGCCACAGCGAGTGGTCCGACGGGCTGACCTCGATCGATCTCATGGCGGATGCTGCCCGCGCGCTGGGGCACGAATACCTGGCTCTGACCGACCACTCGCCGCGCCTGCGCGTCGCGAACGGACTGTCGGCGGAGCGCCTGCGCGCGCAGCTGGAGATCGTTGCCGGCATGAGCGGTGACGGATTCACGCTGCTGTCCGGCATCGAGGTCGACATCCTCGAGGAGGGCGGCCTCGATCAGGAGCCGGTGCTGCTGCGGGAACTGGACGTCGTGGTGGCCTCGGCGCATTCCAGACTGCGCATGGAGCGCGGCCCGATGACGCGTCGTCTGGTGCGCGCGGTCTCCAGCGGGCGGGTCGATGTG
>Ga0209066_10004649_pt1 | contig 14791 bp, 11 predicted proteins | sample All_14_2_FD_187198 | JGI IMG/M metagenome (GOLD analysis project Ga0209066, IMG submission 187198) | Freshwater microbial communities in response to fracking from Pennsylvania, USA - Allegheny Zone_MetaG_DW_15 (SPAdes) (version 2) ...
ACATAGAAGGCTCCTGCGTCAGCTGCGCCGGCGCCGCGCTGACGGGCGAAGGGCTGCGGCTGCGGCGCGGGCGAACCGGGCTGGCGCTGCACCGGGGGGCCTCCGCCGTTGTAAAGGCCGGCGAGATAACTGAGATGGAAGCCGGCGTTGAGGCCACGGGCGGCTCGTCGGTTTCACTGACCGGTACCGCGTTCAGGAACTGCGCGCGGGGGGCCTGGCTGCAGGAAGGCACCCGCACGGCTTTCGCCGGCTGCTCGGTGGAGAACAGCTCGGTGGCCGGCGTGTACGCCGACGCCGCGTCCTTCTCCGCCGAAAGAACGGCCTTCGGCCACAGCAATATGGGCGTGTTCGCCGACCGCGGGGCGCAGGTCGAACTTAAGGACTGCCATCTTTCGGGCAACCGGACCGGAGTAAAAGCCGACAATTCTTCTTCGGTGTCAGTTTTAAGCTCGACGCTGGGCGGCTGCGAATGGGACGCGGTCTGGTGCGCCGGCGGCGCCAGGCTGCAGCTGCGCGGCAACACTTTCTCTTCCAACAGGTACGCCATAAAAGAGGACGGCCCCTGCGCCGTGGACTCCGCCGGCAACATTTTCAGGGACAGCGGGGAGGCCGACCACCTGCGCTGGCCGCACGATTGATGATGGATACCTCAAAAGAAAATACGCCTCCGGCTAAAACGGCTTTCCTGTTCCCGGGCCACACGGTGAAGCTGGGCATGGGCGGGCTGGCTCCCGGGCTCTCCCCGGCGGCGGAGAAGCTGTACGCCCTCGGCGAAAAGATCTTCGGGCGGGACCTGCGCGCCCTGATGACGGCCGGCCCGCTGGAGGAGCTGCGCCGCACCGTCAACGCCCAGCCCGCCGTGTTCCTGGCGGCGCTGGTCCCGTTCTTCGACCTGGCGGAACTGGGCGCGCGCCCGCAACTGGCAGCGGGCCGCTCGCTCGGGGATTTTACCGCCGTGACCGCGGCCGGGGCCCTGCCCCTGGAAACGGCCCTGGCGGTCGTGCGGCGCCGCTCCGAGATCTTCGAGCGGGCCTGCGCCGCCGCGCCGGGCCGGATGTCGGTGCTGCTGGGCCTGGCCGAGGCCGAAGTGCGCCGCCTCTGCGACGGAGCCGCCGCGGAGGCGGGCGGGACCTGCGTGGTGGCCGGCGTCAACACCGATTCCAATTTTGTGATCTCCGGCACGCACGCCGCGGTGGCCGCGGCAGAGCGCGGCGCCAGGGCGCTGGGCGCCCACATAATGGATATCGCCATGCCCGGCGCTTTTCATTCGCCCCTCATGAAGCAAGCCGAAGAAGAATTCGGGGACTATCTGGAGGGTGTGAGCTTTGGCGAGCCGGCCTTCCCGGTGGTGGACGACAGGTCTCCTTCGGGGTTTGTGTCCGGCGGGGCCGGCATACGGGCCTTCCTGACCGCCCAGATCTCCACGGCCGTGGACTGGCGGCGGCGCGCCGCCATACTGCGCTCGGCGGGAACTTCCGTCATCTGCGAGCTGGGGCCGTCTCAGGGCATGGCCCGCATAACGGCCTCCTCCATACCGGGCTGCGCCTGGCGCGAGATCGCCGACAGGGCGCAGGCCGCCCAGTTCGCCGCGGCGGGGGAGGGCCGGTGAACCAGGAACCCCTCGACGTGCTGCTGGTGGCGGAATCCGACCATTTCCTGCCGTCCTCCGACCCGGCCGGCAAGTCTTCTTTCTCCCCGCTTTACGCGTACCTCAACGCGCCGCTGCAAGCGCTCGGCCTGCCTTTTCATTACCACCTGGACTCCCCGCAGCGCTGCTCGCTTTCCTACCTGGCGGGGTTCCTGCGCAGTCGCGGCTTCGCCTGCGCGGCGGCGGACAACGTGCTGCGCGACGGCGCCGAGGCCGCGCGCTTCGAAAGCCTGCTGGCCCGCCGGCCGGCCCTGGTGGGCGTCTCCTGCAGTTCGCTGCATAAGGCCTCCAGCGTGGAAGCCATCGCCGCCCGGGTGCGCGCCCTTTCGCCGTCATCGGTCATTGTTGTCGGCGGGTCCGGCCTGGCTTTCAACCCGGAGATGGCGAAATACGCCGACGCTGCTGTGGAGGGCGACGGCGAACTGGCGCTCGCCCAACTCGCCGCGGAGGCAAAGAGCGGCGTCCGGCCGGGGGCGCCGCGCCGCCTGACAGGGCGGCGGGACCTGTCGCTCGAGTATCTGCCGGACTGGACGCTGACGCCGCGGCGCTCGGCCTGCTTCCCGCTCGAGGCTTCGCGCGGCTGCGCGCACGCCTGCGCCTTCTGCAGCTATCCCGGACGGGGCCGGCAGGAATACCGCCCTCTGGCCCCGGTGCTCAAAGAGATCCGCTTCCTGGTGAAGGAAATGGGCGCCCGCTGCCTGCGCTTCGTAGATACCAACCTTACTTCCGACGCCGCTTACGTGGAAGCCCTGTGCCGGGCCATGATAAAGGAAGGCCTGCGCGCGCCGTGGTCCTGTTTCGCCAGGGCCGACGAGCTGGCGCGCTCGCCGGACCTCTGCCGGCTGATGGCGGAGGCCGGCTGCTTCTGGGTTTACTGCGGCGTGGAATCGCCCGACGCCGATATATTGGCGCGCATGCGCAAGGGCTTCGGCCCGGGAGAGATAACGCAGAGCGTGCGCAACGTGAAAGCGGCCGGCATGGCCTACCACGCCAATTTCGTCTCCGGCCTGCCCGGGGAGACGCCCGCCAGCGCCGCGCGCGCCCGGGATTTTATAATTTCGTCGGGGATAGACACGGTCTCTTTTACGGTGCTGGGCGTAACGCCGGGGCTGGCGGCCCTGGCCGGGGCTGACCCGGACGCCTACGCGGGCCTCTCGGGCGAGGGCCACGCCTGGCGCCACGCCGGCATGGACTACGCGGCCGCGCGCGAATTAACGGCGGGGATGATCGGCGATATCGCCGCCCGCGACGGGGCCCCGCTGATAGCTTCGCACGGGATAGGGATGTATTATTTGATGGGCGGCGGCGAGGACTTTACCGGCGCGCTGGCCTATTTTGCCGCCGTGCGGGACTGGCACCGGGCCTCGGCCCGCGGAGACTCGCCAGCGGCGGCCGCGGAACTGGAGAAGGTGCGGCGCCTTTATTCCCGCACCGCGCCCGCCTTTACGCCGCCGTAGCCGCGGCCAAGAATCACTTTTTCAGCAGGCCGGAGGCCAGGAGATTTTTGTGGACGTTTTCGGCCATCACCCGGTAACCCCTGTCGTTGCAGTGCCAGCCGTCGGCGGCCCGGTAGTCCGCCTTGCGCTCGCCCCTCTCCCACAGCCCGCTGAAATGGCGGAAATTATCCGCGAACGGGACAGAAAGCCTCTTCGCGGTTTCTTCCAGGACGCCTATGTCCCAGCTGGGATTGGAGACGAACATGATCCCGATATTCCTGGCCCTGCACAGCGCCACGGCCTTCTCCAGGTCCGACGCCACCCAGGCGTTAATTTCCCCGTTGATATCCCGCCCGGCCCCCGTCAGGCCAAGGTAATCCGCGGCCGCGCGGGACACCCCTGAAAATTCCCGGAGCAGCTCCCCGTACCCGTCGTGCTCCGGCAGGCCGGCTTCCGGAACGCCGCCGCTTTCACTGCTGGCGGCGATCTGCATCCCCATGTAGTTCTGCCGCACCGAGGGGTCGGCCCGGATGCCTGCCTCGAACATCTTGTAGGCCTCCGCCCGGCGGCCCCCGGAATGGTAGAGGCGCCCCAGGGTAAAATAATTCAGCGCGAACGAGGGGTCGGCGGCTATGCCTTTTTTGCTCCACTCCAGCGCGCCGGCGTTATCCCGGCTGTCGCGTGCGAGTTCCGCCAGCCCGCTGTAATTGCCGCCGAAGGCCGGGTCCGCGGCCAGCCCGCGCCGGAACCAGAGCTTCGCCTTGCCGGTATCGCCCTGTTTGTCGTGCAGCAGCCCCAGCCCGTAGCAGGCCAGGCCCGCCTCGCCGTCCCGCTTGAGGGCTTTCTCGAAGTGAACGGCGGCTTCGTCGTAGCGCTTCATGTCCAGGCAGGCCATGCCCAGGCCGGTCAGGTGCCGCGCCTCGCCAGGTTCCGCCGCTATCCTGCTCCTGAACCATGCGGCGGCTTTCTCGGGCATCTGCATCTTGCGCAGCTGCCAGCCGTTGGGCCCGCCTTCCCCTTCCCGCCCGGCCTGGACGGGCCGCGCTTTCCTGCCGGTAATTTCCCTCCAGATCAAAACAGCCAGCTTCCAGGTCTTGAGGCGGTAGAGGAGGTCCACAACCCCGGCCCCCGTGCCTGCGGCTTCCTTGTAGGCGCCGTAGCCCCAATAATTCCAGTAGATAGAGGAGCTTGCGGACAATAAGACCACGCGCGGCCTGAATTCGTCGAGCAGCGCGGGCAGGCGGCGCAGCGTCATGGCCACGTTCGAGCCGGGGACGCCCCGGTTGATCACGGTGTACGGCCCGCCGTCCCCGGAGTTGAGCAGCTGCTCCAGCTGCGAGGGGTAATCGCCGCCTTTGGAGGCCCCGAGGCCGTGGGTGAAGGAGGCCCCTACACACAGAATAGTGTCGCCGGCGGCGGAAGGCCGGACGCTCCCGCGCGTCTTCATGTAGACGAAGCCCAAAGCCGCCAGCAGGAGCTCCAGCCCCGCCAGGGCGGCGGCCAGGCCGGCCGCGAGCGCGATGAGTTTTTCTTTTCTGTTTTTCTGCATTGCCGTTGCGGCGGCTTACCGGTGCCCCGCCGTTTCAGTAAATGTTATTATATCGGCAGGCGCGGGGTATAGTGATTTTGCCGCCCTGCGCGCAGCGCCGCGAAATTTTAACTGGAGCCGTTTTAAATGACCCTGAATTATATCTGGATAGGTTTCTTCTTCTCCGCGCTGCTGGTGGCGCTGGTGCGGGTGATAGGCTATACCCTGGGCGTCCATACCGACCTGCTGCCCGGCTTTAATTTTACTCCTGCCGACCGGGACGTCTTCGTGGCCATGGTGGAAAGCACCTTCGAGATGGCCAAGATCAGCGTCAATATCGCCATAGGCCTCATCGGGGTGATGGCCTTGTGGCTGGGCATCATGAAGGTCGGTGAAAAGGGCGGCGCCGTGGCCGCGCTGACCAGGGTGGTGCGGCCTTTCTTCAGGAAGATCTTCCCGTCCCTGCCCGATAACCACCCGGCCTTCGGCTCCATGATGATGAACATCAGCGCCAACATGCTGGGCCTGGACAACGCGGCCACGCCGCTGGGCATCAAGGCCATGAAGGAACTGCAGGAGGCCAACCCGCACAAGGAGACCGCCTCCGACCCGCAGATCATGTTCATCGCCCTCAATACCTCCGGGCTGACGCTCATCCCGGTTTCCATCATGGCGGTGCGCGCCGCCATGGGCGCCGCCAACCCGGCCGACATCTTCCTGCCCATCCTGCTGACCACCTTCTTCTCTACGATGGCGGCGCTGGTGATAGTATCGGCCGTGCAGCGCATCAACCTCTTCCAGCCGGTCATAGTCACTTACGTGGGCGGCCTGTCGCTGGCCATAGGGGCCGTGCTGTGGGTGCTCAGCAACATGGCGGCCGGGCGCATCACCTCGGTGTCCACCTTCGGCGGGAATTTCATTCTTTTCGCCTTTATCGTGACCTTCCTGTTCCTGGCCTGGCGCAAGCGCGTCAACGTCTATGAGCAGTTCGTGGAGGGGGCCAAGGAAGGGTTCCAGGTGGCCGTGGGCATCATCCCGTACCTGGTGGCCATGCTGGTAGCCATCGGCGTGTTCCGGGCCTCCGGGGCGCTGGACATGCTGGTCTCCGGCGTGGGCAGCGTGGTGGTCTGGTTCGGCGGCAGCCCGGATTTCGTGGGCGCGCTGCCCACCGCCTTCATGAAGCCGCTCAGCGGCAGCGGCGCGCGCGGCATGATGGTGGAGGCCTTCAACCATTACGGCGTGGATTCCTTCGCCGGGCGGCTGGCGGCCACCTTCCAGGGCTCCACCGAAACCACTTTCTATACCATAGCGGTCTATTACGGCGCCGTGGGCGTGCGCAACACCCGCTACACCGTTACCGTCGGGCTGCTCTCCGAGCTGGCGGCGGTGATAGCAGGCATTTTTATCGCGAGGATCTTCTTCCCGGTTTAACGGCGCCTGCCGTAAAAAAAGAAAAGTCCGCGGGACGCCCCGCGGACTTTTCTTTTTTACGCCGGCCTTCAGTTTTTCGCGGCGCGCCCTGCGGGCTTGCGCTTCTTGCCGGCGGGGGGCTTGCCCAGTTCGAAGACGTCGTGCAGGGTGCGCACGGCGAGCTCCGAGTACTTGGCCTCGATGAGGCAGGAGACCTTGATGTCGGAAGTGTTGACCATGTAGACGCTGATGCCCTCCCGGGCCAGCGCGGTGAACATCTTGGAGGCCACGCCGCTGTGCAGGCGCATGCCGGCCCCGACGATGGAGAGCTTGTTGAGGCCGGAGCGCACGGCGAAACTGCTGCCCGGGTAGCCCGCCGTTATCCGCTTGGCGGCTTTCTGCGCGGCCGGCAGGTCGGCCGAGGCGCAGGTGAAAGAGACCGAGGTGGGCCGGTCGGCGCCGGTGGTGTCCTCCACGATCATGTCGATATTGACCTCGTCCTCGGCCACGGCGGTGAAGACGCCGGCCAGGATGCCGGGCTTGTCGGGGATGTTGATGAGCGAGACCTTGGCCTGGTTCTTGTCGCAGACTATGCCCGCCACGGCGGCGTACTCCATGAGTTCCTCCTCGGGCACCACCTCGGTGCCGGGGTTAAAATTGAGGGACGAACGCACTATCAGCGGCAGCCCGTTGCGCCGCGCCATCTCCACGCAGCGCGGGTGCAGCACCTTGGCGCCCAGGTAGGACATCTCCAGCATTTCCTCGTAGGCCACCTTGGGCAGCATTCTGGCGTCGGGGCAGACCGAGGGGTCGGCGGTAAAGATGCCGTCCACGTCCTTGTAGAACTCCACGCGGTCGGCCTTGAGCGCCACGCCCAGGGCGACCGCCGTGATATCCGAGCCGCCGCGGCCGAGCGTGGTGATGGAGCCCTCGCGGGTAGCGCCCTGGAAGCCGGCTACCACCACTATGTAGCCCTCTTTCAGGGCGTCCAGCGTGCGGTCAGTGTTCACGGACTCTATGCGGGCGCGGGAAAAAGTGCCGGAGGTGGTGATCTGTACCTGGTGGCCCAGGAAGGAGACGGCTTTGCGCCCCTGTTCCTCTATGGACAGGGCCAGCAGCGCTGTCGTAACCTGTTCGCCGCTGGCCAGCAGCACGTCGAATTCGCGGCCCTCGCTCTTCTTCGAGACCGTCTTGCCCAGCTCGATTAGCCGGTTGGTCTCGCCGGCCATGGCCGAAACGACCACCACCACGCGGTCCCCGCGGGACGCGCTTTTGATGACCCTTTGGGCCACTGAGCGTATCCGCTCTATGGTACCGACGGAGGTGCCGCCGTATTTCTGTATGATGAGCGCCATGGTCAGGCGATATTCTCCCAAATGGCGAGCCGCTTTACAAGGCGCGGCCGGACCCGGCGGGTTCCAATATCCGGTTTAAAAAGGGTAAAATCTTTATACCTTTAAAGGCGTCATATCTATATCCGCAACGGAGGGAGCATGAAAGGCTGGACCGGCTATATCCTTAGGGTTAACCTCACAAATAAGACCTGGAAGAAAGAATCCTTCACCGAAGAGTTCGCGCAGAAGTGGGTGGGCGGGCGCGGCTTCGCGGCCAAGATACTTTTTGACGAATTGAAGCCCGGCATAGACGCGCTGGGCCCGGAAAACAAGCTGGTGGTGGCCCTCGGGCCCATAGCCGGCATCCCGGCCCCGAACACCGGCAAGGTGGTGGTGGCGGCCAAGAGCCCCCTCACCGGCTTCTACGGTGACGGCAACCTGGGTTCCAATGTCTCCAGCCAGCTGCGCAAGGCCGGCTACGACGCGATGATAATCGAAGGGATGGCCGACAAGCCCACCTACCTCAATATCGAGGACGACAAGGTGGAATTCCTCGACGCGGCCGAGATGTGGGGCAAGGGCACTTACTTCTCGAACGAGTGGATCTATAAGAAGCACGGCAAGAACGCCGGCGTGCTCAATATCGGCCAGGCCGGCGAGAACAAGGTGCTGTTCGCCGTCATCCGCAGCCTGGAAGGCCGCGCGGGCGGCCGCCCCGGCATAGGCGCCGTGATGGGCTCCAAAATGCTCAAGGCCATAGTCGTAAAAGGCACCAAGCCGATACCCCAGCACGACGCCGACCTGATGCGCAAGCTGGGCATAGAGGGCCTGAAGAAAGCCCATGAGCTGGACCAGAAAAGCGGCTGGTCCAAGCAGAGCACCAACGCCGTGCTGGCCTGGTGCAACGAGGTCAACGGCCTGCCGGTGCAGAACATGCGCAAGACCTCGCACCCCGAGGCCCACAAGGTGGACGGCGAGCGGCTAAACGACGCCCGCATAGCCACCTACGGCTGCCCCAGCTGCACCATGCACTGCGGCATCACCATCCACGACGACGAAGGCCGCGAGAGCGAGCTGGACTACGAGAACATCGGCATGCTGGGCCCGAACGTGAACGTCTTCGACCTCAAGAAGGTGGGCTCGCTCAACTACCTGTGCGACGACTACGGCCTGGACACCATCTCGGCCGGCGCGGTGCTCGGTTTCTACGCCGACGCCATAGAGCGCGGCGCGGCCAAAGGCGACTTCAAGTTCGGCGACGCCGACAAGGGCAAGACGCTGCTCTGGGACATAGCCACCCGCAAGGGCGAGACCGGCAGCCTGCTGGCCGACGGCACGCTGCGCGCCGGCAAGGCCTGGGGCAAGAATTCGGTGGACTACGCCATGCAGGTGAAAGGCCTGGAGATGGCGGCCTACAACTGCAAGTCCATTCCCGGCCAGGCGCTGGCCTTCGGCGTGGCGGCCATAGGCGGCCACCACCGCGAGGCGTGGATCATCACCTTCGAGCTCAAGAACAGCAAGCGCGAGAGCTACGGCCCGGAGAAGGCGGCCAAGGTGATAGAGCTGCAGCGCATCCGCGGCGGCCTGTTCGAAATGCTGGTGGCCTGCCGCTTCCCGTGGGTGGAAGTGGGCTACGAACTGGAGAACTATCCCAAGTTTTTCAACGCCGTCACCGGCCTGGACTGGACGCTGGATAATTTCTGGACGGCGGCCGACCGCGCCTACTCCATGATCAAGCTGCATTACCTGCGCGAGTTCCCGAACGTGACGCGCAGGGACGATTACCCGCCGGCGGTGTGGTTCGACAAGAGCAACGCCGACACCGAGGGCCCGCAGAAGGGCGTGGTGCTGGAGTACGACAAGTACGAGGGCCTGCTGCAGCACTATTACGACCAGCGCGGCTACGATAAGCGCGGCATCCCCACCATGGAGACCCTGAAGAAACTGGGCCTGGAGGGAGAGGCCGCCGCGGCGGCCAAGGTGGCGAAGCTGAATTAATGAAGGTTACGGTGAAGCTTATCGGCCCGCTCATCTACGAGGGCGGGTTCAGCGAAAAAGTCGTGGAGCTCCCCGGGCCTGTTACGGCCGGAGAGCTCTCGGCTTTCGTGAAGATAAACAAGAAGCGCCCCACCATCATCACCCGCAACGGGCGGGCCGTGGCCGACGGGGACGCCATAGCGGACGGCGACAGGGTAGTGATTTCCCATATCTATTCAGGCGGCTGAGAGGTCCCTTATGGCGCAGCTCGACAAGCTCGTGGAAAAACTGCTGCCCGGCCAGGAGGTGATCCTGGAGCCCGGCGCCGCGCCCCTGCTCAAGAGCAACGGCGCCTACGTGCCCCTGCTCAACCAGGAGCTGACGGTGCAGCAGGTCGTCGGTCTCATCAGGGAAGTCGCCCCGCCGGACGCCGTAGATAAAATCACTCACAATAAGCCGGCGGTGTTCGAATACTCCGCCTTCGGCAAGACCGTTGTGGTCTCTTTCTCCATCGAGGGCAAAGGCGTCCTCGCCCGGGTCTTCGTGGGAGCCAGGAAGGCGGACGCCGGGATGGCCGGCGCCCTCGCCGGGGAGCCGGAGATCAACACCCTGCTGCGGAAGATGGTCTCCCTGGGGGCCTCCGACCTGCACCTTACCTCGGGGCACCGCCCCATGATCCGCCTGCACGGCGACATGTCGGAGCTCTCAGACCTGCCGCCGTTGAAAACCGAAAAGATGGCGCCGCTGGTGGAGGCGATCATGCCGCCCCATAACGCCGAGCAGTACGCCAAGACCCACGACACTGATTTTGCCTACGAGATACCCGGGCTGGCCCGCTTCCGGGCCAACATCTTCATGGACAGGTACGGCATGGGCGCCGTGTTCCGCCAGATCCCTGTGGAGATAGTGACGGCCGAGAAACTGGGCCTGTCCAAGGAGGTGCTGGACCTCTGCTACCTGTCCAAAGGCCTGGTGCTGGTGACCGGCCCCACCGGCTCCGGCAAATCGACCACGCTCTGCGCCCTGGTGGATTTCATCAACCGCCACCGCAAGGCCCACATCATCACCATCGAGGACCCGATCGAGTTCGTGCACCAGAAGAAGAGCTGCCTGATCAACCAGCGCGAGGTGCACGTGCATACGCAGAGTTTCTCGCAGGCCCTGCGCGCCGCCCTGCGCGAGGACCCCGACATCGTGCTGGTGGGCGAGATGCGCGACCTGGAGACCATCGCCATCGCCATCGAGACCGCCGAGACCGGCCACCTGGTCTTCGGCACGCTGCATACTACCACGGCCGCTTCCACGGTGGACCGCATCATAGACCAGTTCCCGGCCGACAGGCAGGCGCAGATCCGGACCATGCTCGCCACTTCGCTCAAAGGCGTCATTTCCCAGACGCTCTGCAAAAAGGTCTCCGGGGGGCGCGTGGCGGCCATGGAGACGCTGTTCGTCAACAGCGCTATCTCCAACCTGATCCGCGAAGGCAAGATCTACCAGATCGCGTCCACCATGCAGACCAGCAAGAAGTCGGGTATGACGGTGCTTAACGACGCCCTCTTTAAACTGGTGTGCGACAAGGTGGTCACGCCCGAAGAGGCTTACATCAAGGCTATAGACAAGCAGGCCTTCGCCGCCGCGCTGAAATCCAAGAGCATCCTGCTGAAGATGGAAGGCATAGAAGAGTAGGCGGGCTCATGAATTAAAAAGCCCCGGGCAGGCCCGGGGCTTTTTTATCGCCTGCTCCGGCGCCTTAATCCACGTAGAGGCAGAGGTAGGCGGTGTCCTCGGCTACCTTCAGCTGGAACTTGGAATTGGGGGCCACGGTGAAGGTGCCGCCTTTCGGGAAATCCATCCAGTCGGCTTCTCCGGGCAGCTTGACCGTCAGCTTGCCGCTTACCACGGTCATGATCTCTTTCTTGGCCGTGCCGAATTCATAGTCCCCGGGCGCCATCACGCCCACGGTGGCGGGACCGCCGCCGGCGGTGAAAGCTATGGATTTTACCTTGCCTTCGAAGTATTCGTTGGTTTTGAACATTCTGTTTCCCCTTTGTAGTCTGGTTATCCCGCTGATCCGTCAGTGGTCCTATAGCCGGAAGCCGTAAAGTTCCGAATATTTGGCCCCGATGTATTCTACAAAAGGCCGGACCTGTATTTTCTCGCCTATGGCCTTCTGCAGCAGTTCCTCCGGCAGGTACTTGCGGCCGTGGACGTGGATCTTTTTACCGAGCCAGCCGAGGATGGGCGCGAACTCGCCCTTCGCCACCAGCGCGTCCGTATCCCCGAGGTCGGCCTTCATGGCGCCGTAGAGCTGCGCTGAAACCAGGTTGCCCAGGGTGTAGGTGGGGAAATAACCGATCATCCCCTGCGACCAGTGCACGTCCTGCAGCACTCCCTCGGCGTCGTTGGCCGGGGTTACGCCCAGGTATTCCTTCATTTTCGCGTTCCAGAGTTCCGGCGCGTCCTTCACCTTCAGCTTGCCGTCCAGCAGCAGCGTCTCCAGCTCGTAGCGCAGGGCTATGTGCAGGTTGTAGGTGACCTCGTCGGCTTCGACGCGTATCAGGGAGGACTCTGAGTGGTTGGCGGCCCGGTACAGGTCCTCTTCCGAAACCCCGTCGAACTTGCCGGGGAAGTGTTTGCGGTACAGCGGCAGCGCCCACCGCGCGAAAGGCCGGCTGCGGCCTATGACGTTCTCCCAGAAGCGCGACTGCGACTCATGCAGGCCCAGGCCGGCCCCGCCCGCGACTGGAGTGAACTCGAACTCCTCGGGGGACCCCAGCTCGTAGAGGGCGTGCCCGCATTCGTGCAGCGAGGCGTACACGCAGGAAGGCAGCCAGTCCTTAAGGGTGCGGGTGGTGATGCGCACGTCGTTGCGGGAGCTGCCGCCCGTGAACGGGTGCGCGGACTTGTCCTGGCGGCCGCGTTCGAAATCGAAGCCCAGCGCTTTTACAAGTTCGTCGGCCAGCCGCAGCTGCGCGGCCTCGTCGAAGTCGCCGCGGAAGGGCGCGTCGGAGACTTTGTCTTTATTGGCGGCTATGCCGCGGATGACCGGCTTCAGGCCGGCCAGCAGCTCCGGGAACAGGGCGTCCAGCTTGGCGCGCGTCATGCCGGGCTCGTAGAGGTCGAGCAGGGCGTCGTAGGGCTGCAGCGCCGGGGCCAGGTATTGCGCTTTGCGCAGGTTCAGCCGCACCATCTTCTCAAGATGGGGGGCGAAAGCGGAAAAGTCGGAGGCGGCGCGGGCCTTGTGCCAGGCCTCGTAGGCCGCCGTGCAGGCGAGCGAGAACTCCGCCACGAATTCAGCCGGCAGCTTGACCTCTTTGTCGTAATCGCGCTTGAGGGCGCGGAGATAGGAGGCCTCGAAAGAGTCGTGCCCTTTGGCCTGGGCCCAGTCATAGATCTCCGCTATCAGGCGCCCGGTCTCCGGGGCGGTGAACTTGGCGTGCAGCACTTCTTCCAGGGCGGCCAGGGCCTTGCCGCGGGCTTCGGCGCCCTTGGGCGGCATGTAGGTGCGCTGGTCCCAGCCCAGCAGCCCGCCGGCCGAGCCCAGCGCCGCGACCTCTTCGAACCTCCTGCGCAGTTCAGCGAACTTTTTTTCCATGTTACCCCCTGTGGCGCTAAAAAAGGAAAGCCCCGCGGAGAGCGGGGCTTTCGGTCAGTGGCCGCAGCAGCCGTTGCACTTGTGGCCGCCCGGGTTCATCGGGCAGCTGTCGGAGGGCGCGGCGCCCTTTTTCAGCCCCGGCACTTCGTCGGAAACCTTTACTACCTTGCCCAGCTTGGCGTCGTAGACGTACTTGCCGGTCTTGCTGTCGTTCTTTTTCTGCTCTTTCTCTTCGGCCATGGGGCCTCCCTGATTATGCAGAAGGCAACCGATCGTAAGCCTGTCTTACTTTCCGTTGCCTTCTGTTATAAATTTGGTGCGCTCGACAGGAATCGAACCTGTATAACCGCCTTCGCAGGGCGGGACTCTATCCGTTGAGATACGAGCGCAAAGACCAAATACTGCCAGAACTATATTTTATTATTTATCGGGGGGGCATAACAATACCGGGCGCGCCGCCCCGGGCCCGGTTCAGATCCCCAGCAGCTTCTTCCACCAGGCCTTGTCTTCCGTCTTTACCTCCGCTGGAGCCTCGAAGACCGGCTGCTCGCCCTGGCCCTTGTAGACCGGCAGGCCCACCCGGAAGGTGGAGCCGCGGCCGGGTTCGCTGTCCAGGGAGAGCTTGCCGCCCTGCATCATGATCATGGCCTTGGTGATGGCCAGGCCGAGCCCCGTGCCGCCCACTTTCTCGCCGGAGATGGCCTGCACGAACTTCTCGAAGATCTTGGCCTGGTCTTCCTTCTTGATGCCGCAGCCCGTGTCCTTCACGGAGAAAAAGACCGAGCCCGCCAGCGCTTCCTTGCCGGCGTCCACGGCCACCTCTATGGAGCCGCCCTGGGGGGTGAACTTGATGGCGTTGGAGATCAGGTTTATCAGTATCTGCACGGTGCGGCGCCGGTCCGCGTAAACATGCGGCAGCTCGGGCTCCGTCCGCAGCTGCATGTTGATGCCCTTGGAGTTGGCCCAGGCCTTCATGGCCTCCATCGCCTCCCTGGCGATCTCGTCGGCGGCCTCGTCCTCGGGCCGCAGCACCAGCTTGCCGGACTGCAGCTTGGAGAAATCCAGGATGTCCGTGATGATGGAGTTCAGGCGCTCCGTGTTGCGGATGGCCGTGTTGAGCATGCTCCTGGAGGTGGCGTCTTTTTCGGCGTCCCTGCCCATCAACTCCAGCGCGGCCTTGATGGAAGTGAGCGGCGAGCGCAGCTCGTGCGTCATGTTGGCTATGAAATCCTGCTGCAGCTGCTCCGCCTGCATGAGCTTGGCGGCGTCGGTGGGCATGGACACGGCGCCGACGATCTTGCCCTCTTCGTTCTGGATGATGGCGGTGGCTTTTTTGACCGTCTCGGCCAAGGCGGCGGGGCCGGCCTGCGCCACCTCTTTGGAGATATCGGCCTTGGTGTCCGAGGTGATCTCCTTGGCCAGGGACACGACCTGGCTTTCCATCTGGCCGATGTCCATGATCTTCTTGCCGGACAGGGCGGACAGCGGTTTGCCGGACATGGCTTCCGCCTGCGGGTTCATCAGCAGGATCTTGCCTTCCTTGTCCACCACCACCACGCCTTCGGCCATGCTGTTGAAGACGGATTGGGCGCGGGTCATATCGTTCTCGGCTTTCTTCTTCTCGCCGCGTATACCCTCGAGCGCCTTGTTGATGCTGGCCTCGATCTCCTGCTTGAACTTGGCGGTGAGCAGCTCGGTGAGGCGGCGCTGCTCGGCCTGGTCCGGAGTGGCGCGCGAGACTACCGCCGCCAGCGCGTCCTCCAGCCCCAGCCCTGAAATCTGTTCCGAGACCTGCCCGGCAGGCTGAGCCGCCGCACTCTGGGCCTGCCCGGCCTGGGCTGCGGCCTGCGCGGGCCCCTGCCC
>Ga0209066_10004652_pt1 | contig 14781 bp, 20 predicted proteins | sample All_14_2_FD_187198 | JGI IMG/M metagenome (GOLD analysis project Ga0209066, IMG submission 187198) | Freshwater microbial communities in response to fracking from Pennsylvania, USA - Allegheny Zone_MetaG_DW_15 (SPAdes) (version 2) ...
CGTCGTCGCCGCGGCGGTCGCCGCGCCGCCGCTGCTGCCGGTCGCGTACGCCGTCTGGTCGCTCGCGTTCCTCGGACTCGCGGTCGGGCTGCGCTCCCGGCGCGAGGTCGCGAACGCGGGCGTTCCGCAGGGGGCCGCGCCCGCGTAGGGTGGCCGCATGCTCGTCGAGCACCTCGGGCAGAGCCCGCGCATCCATCCCGACGCCGTCGTCGCCCCGGGAGCGGTCGTGAGCGGCGACGTCACGATCGGTGCCGACTGTCAGGTGCTCCACGGCGCGGTCATCAGTGCCGAAGGCGGCCCGATCACCCTCGGCGCGCACGTCATCGTCATGGAGAACGCCGTACTACGGGCGAGCGCGACCGACCCGCTCCACATCGGCGACCACTGCCTCATCGGTCCGCTCGCGTCGATCTCCGGAGCTCGGGTCGGCGACGAGGTCTTCATCGCGACGGGCGCCCGCATCTTCAACGGCGCGGTCATCGGCGATCGCAGCGAGGTGCGCATCAACGCCGTCGTGCACCTGCGCACGGTGCTGCCGCCCGAGTCGACGGTGCCGATCGCGTGGGTCGCGGTGGGGGAGCCCGCCGAGCTCTTCCCGCCCGACCGTCACGACGAGATCTGGGCGCGCCAGTCGCAACTCGACTTCCCCGGCTATGTGTTCGGCCTCGACCGCGACACCCCCGACCTCATGGTGCAGTTGACCGAGCGCTACGCCCGGCACCTCTCCCGGCATGCCGACGACCGCCCCGCGCAATCCAAGCCCTGACGTCCGGAGGGCGGTCGACCATCAGAGGCGGATGACCGCCGGTCCGCCGAGCCCTTCGAGCACGGCGAAGTCGGCGTCCCGGCTAATCACCGGGACGCCGTGCACGAGAGCGATTGACGCGATCCAGAGGTCGTTGACGTTGATGCGGCGTCCCGACTCCGCGAGCCGATACCGCAGCCGCGACCACTCGGTCGCGGCGTCGGCGTCGGCTGGGAGCACCTCGAATCCGGCTACCGAGTCGAGCGTCGCCATCCGGCGCGCCCGCGTCTCGGTGTCGCGTGCGGCGAAGATGCCGACCTGAAGTTCGGCGAGCGTTACGACACTCAGGAAGAACTCGTCGGGAAGCTCGGTCGCGTTCACGATCGGTCGGTGCTCGGCGGCGATGATCGCGCTCGTGTCGAGCAATCCGTAAGTGGTCACGCGATCGGGCCGAGGTCGTCGGTCGTGTCGCCGACCAGTGCTGCGAGGTCGTCGGTGAGTCCCGGATCCGCGTAGCGGATCGTGCGGAGGAACTCGTCGCGCGGGATCGAGCGACGCTTGCCCCGCCGGATTGGTACGAGGGATGCGACCTCGACGCCGTTGACCGAGATCGTCACGCTCTCGCCGCGCTCGACTCGGCGCAAGACGTCGGCCGTGTTGTTGCGCAGCTCGCGCACGGGCACCACGCTCATGTCGACGAGCGTAGCATTCCGTAGCCATATGTAGCACAATTCTCGCACGGCAGAATGGGGTCGTGGCACAGCAGATCGGTCCGCCGCGCGGGATGCGCGACTTCCTCCCCGCCGAGAAGGCGCGACGGGAGCGGCTGCTCGGGGTGATCCGCGACGTGTACCGCCGCCACGGCTTCGACGAGATCGAGACGCCCGTCGCCGAAGACTCCGAGCGCCTCCACGCCGGACTCGGCGGCGACAACGAGAAGCTCGCGTTCGGCATCCTCAAGCGCGGGCTCACCCGCGACGATCTCCAGGCCGCGCAAGAGCCGCTCGACCTCGCCGACCTCGGTCTGCGCTTCGACCTCACGGTGCCGCTCGCGCGCTTCTACGCCTCGCACCGCGCCGACCTGCCGACGGTGTTCCGCAGCATCCAGATCGCCCCGGTCTGGCGCGCCGAGCGGCCGCAGAAGGGGCGCTACCGCCAGTTCGTGCAGTGCGACATCGACGTGCTCGGCGAGCCCGGCCCCCGCGCCGAGGCCGAGCTTCTCGTCGCGAGCCTCGACGCGCTCGACGCGCTCGGGCTCGAGGGCGGGGTCATCCGCCTCAACGATCGCCGACTGCTCACCGGCATGCTCGCGACCCTCGGCTTCGCCCCGTCCGAGTACGACGGCGCGCTCATCACGATCGACAAGCTCGACAAGATCGCGCAGGACGGCGTGCTCGCCGAGCTCCGGGAACGCGGGTTCACGCCCGCGGCCGTCGACGCCCTCGAGGCGTTCTTCCGCCGCCCGCAGACCATGGAGTTCCTGCCCTTCGGCGAGGCGGCGATCCGCAGGGCCTTGCCGGAAAACCCGGACCCCGAGGCGCTCGTCGGGCTCGTCGCGATCGGCGAGGCGGTGATGGCCGCGCGCGGCGGGGCCCCCGGGGAGGCGCTGCTGCAGTTCGACCCGTTCCTCGTGCGCGGTATGGGCTACTACACGGGGCCGATCTTCGAGCTCGCGCACCCGTCGGTGCCGTACTCGCTCGGCGGCGGCGGGCGCTACGACGGGATGATCGGGCGCTTCCTCGGCACCGACGTGCCGGCGACCGGCTTCTCGCTCGGCTTCGAACGCCTCGTCGACCTCGTCGATCTCCCCGACGAGGCGGGAACGGACGCCGTCGCGCTGCTGCACGACCCCGAGGTGCCGCTCGCCGCGTTGCTCGCCCTCAAGACCGCGCTCGTCGCCGACGGGTCGCGCGTGCGTCTCGTCGCGCGTCCGAAGAACGTCAAGCCCACCCTCGACGCGCTCGCGGCCGACGGTTTCACGCGCTTCGCCTTCGTCGACGCCGCGACGACCGCCGCATCCCTCGACCTCCGTCCGCTCACGGAAACCGCACGGTCCTAGGATCGACGCGGGTCACCGCCACCAGACCCCACCCTCAACCGAAGGAATCCCATGTCTGCCATTGAAGCCGTCGGCGCCCGCGAGATCCTCGACTCGCGCGGCAACCCCACCGTGGAGGTCGAGGTCCTCCTGGAAGACGGCACCGTCTCCCGCGCCGCCGTCCCCTCGGGCGCGTCGACCGGCGCCTTCGAGGCCTACGAGCTGCGCGACGGCGACGAGAACCGCTACGGAGGCAAGGGCGTGCTCAAGGCCGTCGCCGGCGTGCTCGACGTGCTCGGCCCGGCGATCGAGGGCTTCGATGCCGCCGACCAGCGCCTCGTGGATGCCGAACTGATCGCCGCCGACGGCACCGACAACAAGTCGAAGATCGGCGCGAACGCGATCCTCGGCGTCTCGCTCGCCGTCGCGAAGGCCGCCGCCGACTCGGCCGACCTGCCGCTGTTCCGCTACCTCGGCGGACCGAACGCGCACACCCTGCCGGTGCCGCTGATGAACATCATCAACGGCGGCGCCCACGCCGACACCGCGCTCGACATCCAGGAGTTCATGGTGCTCCCGGTCGGCGCCGACACCTTCGCCGACGCGCTCCGCTGGGGTGCCGAGGTCTACCACGCCCTGAAGTCGGGACTCAAGAAGAAGGGCCAGTCGACGGGTCTGGGCGACGAGGGCGGGTTCGCCCCCGACCTGCCCGGGGCTCGTGCCGCGCTCGACTTCATCGTCGAAGCGATCGGCACGGCGGGCTTCAGCGCCGGCAAGGACTTCCTGCTCGGTCTCGACGTCGCCGCGACCGAGTTCTTCGCCGACGGCGTCTACTCGTTCGAGAAGCAGAAGCTCACGGGTGAGCAGCTCACCGAGTTCTGGGCCGGGCTCGTCGCCGACTACCCGCTCGCGACGATCGAGGACCCGCTCGCCGAAGACGACTGGGACGGCTACGTGCACCTCACGGGCGCGATCGGCGACAAGGTGCAGATCGTCGGCGACGACCTCTTCGTCACCAACCCGACGCGGCTGCAGAAGGGGCTCGACCTCGGCGCCGCGAACTCGATCCTCGTGAAGGTCAACCAGATCGGCACGCTCACCGAGACCCTGGATGCCGTGACGCTCGCCCAGCGCGCCGGCTACACCGCCATCCTCTCCCACCGCTCGGGCGAGACCGAGGACACGACGATCGCCGACCTCGCCGTCGCGACCGACTCCGGTCAGATCAAGACCGGCGCCCCGGCCCGGTCCGACCGCGTCGCGAAGTACAACCAGCTGCTGCGCATCGAGGAGGAGCTGGGCGACGCCGCCGTGTACGCGGGCCGCTCGGCCTTCCCGCGCGCGAAGGCGTAACCGCCGCGCATCCGCTGCCGCCCCCGTCCGGTCCGCCGGGCGGGGGTGTTCGCGTCCGTGGCGCGCGGCGGGTGGGGATGTCGTCCGCCTACCCTGGAGGCATGGCCCGGGCATCTCGACCACCGCGTGAGCGCACCCGCACCGTGCCCGTCGCGATGCCCGAGGAGCCGCGCGCCGCGGCGTGGCTGCGCGACTTCCGACTCTCGGGATTCACGCTGTCGATCCTGTTGCTCGTCGTCGCCGCGCTCGTCGTGCTCGCCCCGAGCCTGAAGACGTTCGTCGAGCAGCGTCAGCAGATCGCCGCGCTCGAGGCCTCCGTCGCCGAGGCGCAGACGGCGGTCGACGGGCTCGAAGCCGAGATCGACCGGTGGAGCGACCCGGCGTACATCGAGGCGCAGGCCCGCGACCGCTTGTACTACGTGTATCCGGGCGACATCACGTTCCTCGTGATCGGCGACGACTCGAGCGGTTCCGACGACGGGCTGCCCATCAGCGCCGAGATCCAGACGACGCAGGTCGACTGGGTGCGCGCGCTGCTGTCGACCGTGTACGAGGCGGGGCTCACCGACGCGACCCCCGAGCAGCTGCAGAGCCCGCAGCAGGAGGGCGGATGATGCGTCCCCCGTTCCCTGATCCCACGGCCGCCGAGATCGCGGTCGTCTCGTCGCAGCTCGGGCGTCCCGCGCGCGGCGTCATCGGCATCGCAGCGCGCTGCGTGTGCGGCAACCCGACGGTCGTCGCGACGGCGCCCCGGCTGCCCGACGGTACGCCGTTCCCGACGCTCTATTACCTGACGCACCCCGCAGCGACCGCGGCGATCTCGACCCTCGAGGCGACGGGGGTGATGCCCGGGCTCGCGGCGCAGCTCGCCGACCCCGACGTCGCCGACGCGTATCGGGCGGCGCACGTCAGCTACCTCGCCGACCGGGATGCCCTCGACCCGGTCGCCGAGATCGCGGGCTTCTCGGCGGGTGGGATGCCCGACCGGGTGAAGTGCCTGCACGCCCTCGCCGGGCACGCGCTCGCCGCGGGACCGGGACTCAACCCGATCGGCGATCGCGCGCTCGAACTCTGCGCGTGGTCGCCCGAGCGGTGCGAGTGCGCCGAACCCGGCGCCGCGACGGAGGCTGCTCGGGAATGAGGCGCGGGCTCCGACTGCTCGTCGCGGCCGCGCTCGTCGGGGCCGTCGCGGCCGCCGGTCCGGTGCCCACCGCCTCCGCGGCCCCCCGTGACGCGGTGCGCGACCGCGAGTACTGGCTCGACGACTACGGCATCGCCGACGCCTGGGCCGTGACGCGCGGGGAGGGCGTGACGATCGCGATCATCGACACCGGCGTCGCCCGGGGCGTGCCCGACCTCGCCGGGGCGGTCGTCGGGGGCGCCGACTTCTCGGGCGTCGGTGCCGCCGACGGTCAGACCCCCGTCGGTCGCGACGGACCGGGACACGGAACCCTCGTCGCCGCGCTCGCCGCCGGACGGGGCACCGGGCCGGGATCGGGCATCATCGGGTCGGCCCCGGGCGCCTCGCTGCTGGCGGTCTCGATCGGGTTCGGGTCGGGCACCGACTCGGACCGGCAGATCGCGGACGCCGTGCGCTGGGCGGTCGACAACGGTGCGGACGTCATCAACATGTCGCTCACCCGCAACACCCTCGAGTGGCCCGTGAGCTGGGACGAGGCGTTCCTCTACGCCGCCGAGCACGACGTGATCGTCGTCGCGGCGGCGGGCAACCGGGGCAGCGGCACGGTCTCGGTAGGGGCGCCCGCGACGATGCCCGGAGTGCTGACGGTCGGCGGCGTCGACGCGGACGGGGATCCATCGGACGAGGCCTCCGCTCAAGGCATCACGATCGGCGTCGCCGCGCCGAGCGAAGGGCTCGTCGGCGTGACGCCGGAGGGGCGCTACCTGACGTGGGCGGGCACGAGCGGAGCGACGCCGATCGTCGCGGGAATCGTCGCCCTCGTGCGGGCGGCCCATCCCGAGCTCGATGCCGCGAACGTCATCAACCGCGTCGTCACGACCGCTCGGGATGCCGGACCGCCCGGCGCGGACTTCACCTACGGCTTCGGATACGTCGACGCGTTCGCGGCGGTCACCGCCGACGTGCCCGCCGTCACGGCGAACCCGCTGGGGGATCTCGCCGAGTGGGTGCGGGTGAACCGCCGCGCCGCGGCGACGCCCGAGGCGCTCGACATCGCCGCGGAGCCCGCCCCGGCCGTCGAGGCGGGAGTGGCCGACCCGACCGGAACGCTCCTGCCGAGCCTCGTGACCCTCCAGCTCGTCGGACTCCCGGCGCTCGCCATCGCCCTCATGGCGTTCGTCGGGGGAGGCCTCGCCGTCGCGGCTGTGCGGCGATTCCGACCCTCGCGTTCGCGGTAGATTGGTGGTAATCCAGCGAGGAGTTTTCCAGGTGCGCAAGATCCTGATCGTCGGCGGTGGCTACGCCGGCTTCTACACGGCCAAGAAGTTGCAGAAGCACCTCGGCCGCAACGAGGCCCAGGTGACGGTCGTCGACCCGTTGCCCTACATGACCTACCAGCCGTTCCTGCCCGAGGTCGCGGCCGGATCGATCGACCCGCGGCACGCCCTCGTGTCGCACCGTCGGCACCTCAAGAAGACCACCGTCATCACGGCGAGCGTCAGCAAGATCGACCACGCGAACAAGACCGTCACGGTGACGCCCGCCGTCGGCGAGCCGTGGGACGTCGACTACGACACGATCGTCGTCACCGCGGGCGCCGTGTCGCGCACGTTCCCCATCCCGGGCGTCGCCGACGAGGCGATCGGGCTCAAGAACATCGAAGAGGCGATGGCGATCCGCGACCGCGTCGCCGATTGCTTCGCGAAGGCCTCCAACCTGCCGGCCGGGCCGGAGCGCGACCGGCTGCTCACGTTCGTCGTCGTTGGCGGTGGATTCGCCGGGATCGAGCTGTTCGGCGAGCTGCGCTCCTACGCGAGCGCGCTGCTGCGCCAGTACCCGACCCTCACGATCGACGACACCCACTTCCACCTCATCGAGGCGATGGGCCGCATCATGCCCGAGGTGTCGCACAAGACGAGCCTGTGGGTCATCAAGAACCTCGAGCAGCGCGCCGCGAAGGTGCACCTCGACACCCAGCTCGCGAGCGCCGTCGGCGGTCGCGTCGAGCTCTCGACGGGCGAGTCGTTCGAATCCGACACGATCATGTGGACGGCCGGCGTGATGGCGAACCCCGTCGTGCGCAGCGGCGACCTTCCCCTCGAGGAGCGGGGTCGCATCCGGGTGCAGGCCGACCTGCGCATCGTCTCCGACGAGGGCGTCGTGCCCGACGCGTGGGCGGCGGGCGACGTCGCGGCGGTGCCCGACCTGTCGAGCACGCCCGGCCCCGGCGGCTTCACGGTGCCGAACGCCCAGCACGCGGTGCGGCAGGGCAAGCTGCTCGCGAAGAACCTCGTCGCCGAGATCCGTGGTGAGAAGCCGCGCGAGTACGTGCACAAGAACGCGGGCGCCGTCGCCGGCATCGGCCTCTACTACGGCGTCTTCCAGAACGGTCCGCTCGCGGTCAAGGGTTTCGTCGCGTGGATCATGCACCGCGGGTACCACGGCCTCGCGATGCCGATGTGGGAGCGCAAGGCCCGCGTCTTCGGCAACTGGATCATCAACTTCCTCTGGAAGCGCGACCTCGTCGGCATCCCGGCCCGCGACACTCCGCGGGCCGGGTTCGAGGCGTGGGCCTCGCGTCCGAAGGTCTGACTCAGGCGATCTCGACGTCGCACGTGATGTCACGTGCGCCGCGGAGCCAGTCGCTGTCGCCCGGCACCGTACCCGAGAGGGTCGTCCGGTCGATGCGGTCATCGTCGGGGATCAGTTCGGCGCACTTCTCGTTGCGCTGCAGCCGCAGGTCGTCGACTCCGGGGTAGTCGTCGCCGTCGCTCGGCACCGTGCCGAGGAACATGAGCACCCCGCTCTCGCACTCGACCGGGAGCCCGATGTTGTTCTGCGTCTTGAGCGTGAAGCACTCGCCGACCTCGAGTCGGTTGAGCAGCCGGTAGTCGCCGATGATGTCGTGCGGGTTCTTGACGAACGCCGAGTCGGTCACGATGTCGCCGTTGCGGGTGTAGAGCAGGCACACGACGGATCCGTCGATGGTGTCGTCGGCGGCGAGGTCACCGGTGTACGACGGGATGAGCGGCAGCTCGTCGAGCGGGCCGGCGATCCCGGCGGTGATCGCGTCGAAGCATCCGGGATAGAAGACGTCGTTGATCTCGTCCTCGCCGGGCAGGGGCTCGCCGTCGAACTCGTCGAGCAGGCCGACGACCTCGACGTTGTGCGGTTCGGTGCAGGCGATGCGACCCTCGGGCTGCAGATCGAGGGCGTCGACATCCTGCCCGGCGAAACAGTCACCGACGTAGAGCTGCGTGTCGTCGCGCTCGTCGAACGGCACGATCGCGACGGAGGGTGCGGCCGTGCAGCCGGCGATCGCGACGAGGCCGAGGGCGGCGACGCCGACGCTCAGCATCCGGATGCCGCGACGGTCGGGGAGGAAACGCTCGGTGCGAGGCATATCGGGGCTCTTCTCGGAGTCGAGGGTGAGTCCGCGCCGGGTGGACGCGGATCGGGCGCCTCACTGTAGTGTTCCGGGGCATCCCAGCTCCATCGTCCATTCGAGGTAGATCGCCCGTCCCGCGCGAGCCCGCGTACCCTGGCTGCGCGCCCTCGTAGCCCAATCGGCAGAGGCAGCCGACTTAAAATCGGCACAGTCTGGGTTCGAGTCCCAGCGAGGGCACGACCGATCGAGGCCGAAGATTCCTTTATTTCCGGGGGAGAGCGACCGGTTTCGCCGCGCTCGCCGGGTCCAGCCCCCACATATCCCCCACAACTGCCGCGGATCGGGCGTCATCCAGAGCGGTCGAAACGGCGTCCAGATCGTCGTCGAAGAGGTCGGCGTACACGTCGAGCGTCATCGCGGCCGACGCGTGACCGAGCATCCGCTGCACGGCCTTCACGTTGGCGCCGGCCGAGATCGCGAGGCTCGCGGCGGTGTGGCGGAGGTCGTGAATCGTCGGGGTCGGCATGGTCGGGTCGGTGGCCTTCGCGCGCGCGATCGCGGCGACGTACCATCCGCCCTTCGACGTCGGCTGTTGCATGTGGGTGAGGCCGTTCCCGAACACGAGCTGCTCGCGGGACTTGCCCTCGCACGCTCGAGCGAGATCCTCGGCGAGGAAGCGCGGGAACGGCACCGACCGGGAGCGGTGCGACTTCGGCGTGCCGACGACGATGCGCCCGTTGACCCGCACGGCGTTCTCGACCACGTTGACGCGTCGACGGAGCATGTCGAGATCTCGCACGCGCAGGGCCGTCGCCTCGCCCCACCTCAACCCCGTGTAGCAGAGGAAGCGCACCAGAACGCCGTGCCGACCGGACTCGATCGCGAGGGCCTCGACCTGGGTGTGTGTCAGGTACGCGTGCGCCTTTCGAGTCTTCCGGGGGAGCGCGATGTCCCGCGCCGGATTGACGGTGAGCCGTCGGTCCTTCACGGCGACGTCGATGACGGCGGCGAGCACGCTGTGTGCTCGGATTACGCTCGTCGCGCCGAGTGGAGTCGGCCTCTTCTTCGTCGTCTTCGCGGTGCCGGCGCTGAGCTGCGACACCCACGTCTGCACATCGGAGTGACGGACGCGAGCAACCTCCGTGCCGCCCCAACGCGGCTCGACGTACACGCGCCAAGCGATCTCGAGCGATGCCAGGGCTGACGGCTTCATGTTGACCCGCGAGGAGATCCAGGCCGAGCCAAGCTCGCCGATCGTCGTGCGGCCTGCGCGCGGGTCGACGTACTCGCCCCGCGTAGCGGCTACGGTCACATTCGCGAGGTATTCCTCAGCGGCGCGCTTCGTCGTGAAGCCTGCCTTCTCTCGCGAGCGGCGATCCGGATCCCGATATCGCACGCGGTAGCGACGACCGTCGCGCGATTCGTACGGCTCAATGCTCCCCATGTGGGTACCTCTCTCGAAGCTCCTTGATCAGCACGCGCATCGCCGCGCCGAGAGCCTGCGCGGAGGCCCCCTCTCCTGCGCGGGCGTCGCGCTCTTCCAAGATGCTCCGCCCGTATATCTCCATGCTGCGAGACTGCAGCGCGACTGCTGAGAGGCCGAGAGCCCGCGCAGCGCGGACAACTGCCAACGGCATCTCAAGTGCAGGATCGTCGCTGGTCGAGAGGTATCGCTGGAAGCGAGTCCAGGCTTCGTCGGCACGAGTTCTGAGTGCGGGATCGCCAAAGAGGTCGCCTGCCAGGATCGGCGCACTAGACCCGTTGAGGATGTCGCGGACCTTGGCAGCCTTGATTCGGAGTCGCGGGGAAATCTCCACGTGCTCGGCATCCCCGAGTAGGTCGGCCAAAGCGATCGGACGACCCGTTCTCTCCGACAGTGCATCGGCGAGCGCGATCGCGATGGCGATCGTCACCTTCATTCGCCCGGCTTCGAGATTTCCAACGCTCCCTGTCGACCACTCGAAGCCACGGCCACGCATGGCGGTGGCGAGGGCGTCAAGCGTCACAGAGTTCTCGCCGCGCAAGGCACGAACGGTGTAGCCGATTTGGTGGTCAAGCGTGCGAATCGTCATCAACCACAAGCGTAGCCGTCCCTGGTGACTTGACAGTCATCCCGCCCCGGTGGCAGACTTTACAAGTCACCAACTGTGGTGACGTGTCAGGAAAGGGAGGGCCCAATCGTGGGCGACAAGTTGACGCCGGACCAAGTCGCGGAGCGGCTGCACATCACCCGGGATCACCTCAATCAGCTCAATTTCCGTGGCGACGGCCCTCCGCGTATCAAGATCAGCACGCGCCGATTCCTCTACGACTCCGATCGGCTGGAGGAGTGGATGTCGAGCCGTGAGCAGGCCGGGTCGACGAAGGTGGCGGTCGCGTGAGCGCCGTTCTCGCAACTCCGCCCAGCGTTCTCGATCTCGCCAGCGTGGCCGCGCAGGCTGGTTGCTCGCCGCGAGCACTACAGCACTGGTGCGAGGTCGGCTATGTCGGTCGCGAGTGGTCGAGAACGGAGGTCGCGGTCGCGATCCGGCTTGCGGCACTCGAGAGGGCAGGCTTCCGCCCCGAGGTCGCCGCCGACCTCGCGCGTAGGTCCGTCGAGACCGACGTCTCGGTCTTCGATCGCGGCGACGGCGTCAGCATCCACATCACACCGAGGACCGAAAGTCATGAAGTGGCTACAGCACTGATCGAGCGACCGAGCGAAGCGGCTGAACGCGATGCGGGGTTCAGGCTTCGCGCGGACGGCTCGACCGAGATCCTCACGGCGGGCCCGATCGCCGGTACCCCGGTCGGCTCCGCGTTCGACGTCGTCCTCGTCGACGACAACCGGCTCGGTCTCCGTGAGATCCGACGTCAGCCGCAGAGCGGCCGCGCCGTCGGGGCAACCTGGCAGTCGAAGCCCGGCGCATACCGCGACTTCAGCGGGCCGGAGTTCTCGTATCGGCTCGTCGGCCGCGCGTGTCTCACCGCGCTCTCCATCGACGCCGACGGGGTCGTGCATTCGGCCTACGACTGCTCCGGGATCGACGCCGAGCTGCTCGAAGACCCCGCCCTCCGGGTCGCGTTCTAGCCCATCCAGTTCGTCGGTCCAGAACGGTCCGCGCCGACTCCGACGAAAGGCTCCCGATTGGACGCTCGATTCCCCGAGCGCTGGATCAATGACCGGCGAATCATGCGCCTGACGACGAGCGCATTCCGATCGTTCGTGTGCTCGCTCACTTGGTCCGTTTCGAACCGCACCGACGGCATGATCGACGCCGACGATGTGCCGCTCATACCCGGTCTCGTGCCGGTCGACATCGCCGAGCTCATCACCGGCGGCCTCCTCGCGACCGTGGACGGCGGCTGGTTGATTGTCGATTTCGCGTCGACTCAGACGAGCGCCGACGCGATCTCCCAGCTCGAGCAGATGCGCCGTGCCGCTCGCGAGCGGAAGGCAGCTCAGCGGGTACGCGAACGCGCTGCAGCAGAGGAGCTGTCACGTGACATGTCACGTGGACAGCACAGGCTAGGCCAGGCTTCAAAGAGAGAAGAGGAACCGCCGCTCTTCTGCGACCATCACCCACGCGGCGCTGGCGGGGCACCGTGCAACGGTTGCCGGGACGCGCGACTCCTCCACGACGCCTGGAAGGCGAGCCGCCACACCTCGAGCGGCGTCGTCACCGAGCAACGCGACCCCGCCCACTGCTCGCACATCAACGGAGCGGGCCGGTCAACCGTCGCCGTCAACGGTTGTTGCAGCCTCTGCGGCGCCGTCATCGAACTCGCGGAGATCACATCGTGAGCGCCACCACGATGCCCCGGCGGACCGTGGAAGTCGGCCCCTGGTGCGGCCGATGCGACGGGGACCGAGACCGGCACATCGCGATCAACCCCGCCGACCCGCGGGCAGGCGTACGCCGTTGCGAAGACTGCCACCCCCTCGCGGCACCGTCGCGAACCTTCGACCGATCCAACTCCGGGCTCCGCCGGAGCCAGTTCCGAGGCCAAGGCCGCGACTTCGCGTTACCCCGAGGAGACCGAGAATGACATCCGTCGAACCACTCGCCCGCGAGGCCGCCGCGCGGCTCCTCGCCTCGCTCGACGACATCGACAGTCGCGAGGTCATCGTCGTCGAGATGCTCGAGCAGTTCGACGACCACGACGAGCGACTCTCCGCCCTGGGTTGGTTGCTCGCCCTCACACTCGACGCGCTCCGAGCAACCGCGAGCGTCGACGGCGCGGCATCCGTCATCGGGGCTCAGGTCGCACAACTCACCCTCAACCGGACCGAACGCCGCGCCCTGCGGCGAGGAAAGTAGGCAACCCCCATGAACCCTCTCGAATTGATCTTGTGGGCGCTTGCGATCGCAGGCTGCGTCCTCATCGTCGGAGGCGCGTCCGCCGTAGCGATCGCGCTCCTCCGCGGCGCCGTTGGGAAGGCGGGGCCGCGATGAGCGACCGGTACGTGTCACCCGCCCAGCTGCGGCGGATCGCGGTCGCCGAGTCTGCGCCGGCCTTCGACGCGGAGGCCGAAGAGCGTGCCGCCGCGACCCGGCAGGCCAAGCGCCTCGCGTCGGTCGCGGCCCGTCGCGGCCTCGACAGCAGCGGTGCGACCCTCGGCGCGAAGACCGGACGGAAGCGGCGATGACCGACGAGCCGAGCATCGCCACCCTCCGGCAACAGGAGCTCGCGATCCTGCGGTCACCGATCCGCGGCGCGGGCCGCCCGGTCACGGACGGCACACCCTCCGCCAACGCCCTGCGCTGGGAACGCGTCAGCGCCACCCAGGCCACCACCTCGACCACCAAGGAGAAGAACTCATGACCGTAATCTCGCGAACTGCTGGAGGTGCGGCCGCCAATCCGGGGTACGCCCCGTGGCTCACCCTCAGCGTCGACGACGGATTCCTCGACATCGCGCGCGCAATCGACGAAGGGTGGCGCGACATCGAGACGCGGGCGGCCCGTGTGGCCGCCGCGGAGGTACCTCGACCGCCGGTCCCGTCGACTGCGGACCACGCGCGCACGTTCCTCAACGACCCGACGGTCGACCTCGGCTCCTTGGTCGCGGACGCCACCGCGGCGACTGCGGCCGCCGAAGCGGCGACTCTCGGGCTCTCGATGCTCCGGTCCGCGGCTGGCATCGTCTCCGACTCCGGTATCGAGTGGATCCGGGAGCACGTCGATCCCCTCTGCGCTTCGATCGACCGCTATCGGAAGCTCGCTCACCGCGAGCTGCGCGCCGCGGCTCTCGGGCCGCTCGCCGAGACGCTCACCGAATCCGACTTCAAACGCAACCCGACGGCGGTCGCCGCGTACACGGCAGCCGCCGCGGCGTTGGAGTCCTGGGACCGGTGGACGCGGGTACACGAGCAGCTGCTCGCACCACTCACCGGCGAGCCCAGCACGCCCACCTCTGCGGCGGAGAAGGCGTGGCCCGCATCGACATGGATTGCCGACTATGAGCGCGCCTGGCCCGGCTTCTGGATGCGCTCCCGCCACGGTCGGCAGTACGACGGCCCGCAAGCCGTCCCCGATTCCGCCTGGCCTCTGTTCGCGCAGAGCGACTTCGGCGCTGCGAGCGACATCCAGCGAGTCCACACGATCGGTCGCGTTGCCGAGACGTGGACTCCGACCATCCGCCAGCTCTCCGCGCGCATCGCCGAGATCGACGCCCGCGCGTACGAACTGCATCAGGAGGCGCTCGCACGCGAAGCCACCACTACAAGCTTCCCGATGTACCGGTCCCCGGAGCAGCCGGTGAGAATCGACCCGATCACCGGCGTTCGCACCCCGAAGTGATGAGCGAGGTGTCGACGCGCTCGGAGGTGACGGCACTTCCACCGAGACTGCTGACCCCTCTCGCCTCCGGGCGAGGCTACGCGTCAGCACACACCGAGGCCATCGTCCATCGAGGGCGGACACTCAGACGGACGACCTCGGCGCTGGCCCGCCTCACCGACATGGTGAGCGCGGGCCAGCGAACCCAAGACCGGCTGGCTCGCGGGGCCCGGGCCTCCTCCGCCGCGAGCCAGCCGCCCGCACCACGACCGACGGAACCGACCGCCATGACCAACAGCACCCACCGACGCACCACGGCAACCGCGGACCCCCGGGGGGCCTCCACCCCCCACC
>Ga0209066_10004653_pt1 | contig 14780 bp, 15 predicted proteins | sample All_14_2_FD_187198 | JGI IMG/M metagenome (GOLD analysis project Ga0209066, IMG submission 187198) | Freshwater microbial communities in response to fracking from Pennsylvania, USA - Allegheny Zone_MetaG_DW_15 (SPAdes) (version 2) ...
GCCCAGACCGGTGCGGTCTGCTCGACGCCATCGTCCTGATCGTCCAGGGTCACCATCAGGACACCCCTTCGGCGCGCGCGGCCTGCTTGCCATGCAAGCGGCGCAGGTCTTCCACAATGCCCTGTTGCGACGTGATGCTCAGGTCGATCACCTCGCGGGCCTGGGCCACGTAATAGGCCAGTTGCTCATCGCTGCGCGCCATGGACTGGCCAATCGCGCTTTCAATGCGCTGCAGGCTGTCCATCAGCTTCTCGTTGGTGGCGCTGAACAACTGGATGCCATGGTGGAACGACTCGCCCAGGCTGGACAGCTCGACCGCGCTGCCGACCACTTGCGCGGCAATGCCCTCGGCCCGCCCGGCCTGTGCACCCAGCGTTTGGGCAAACTGCTGACTGGCCTGTTCCATCACAGTGGCGGCAGACGCCGCCAGCGCTTCGATCGCGGCACGCTGGTCGCCGGTGGACCGCTGGATGGTCTGCAGCAGGTCGCCGATCTGTGCCATCACGGCGGTGCGCTCTTGCAAAGCCAGGTTGTCGCGCTCGCTGATGCGGGCCATGTCCTGGCGCAGCTGCGCCATCACCCCGGCGGCGGCTTGCGGCACTTCAGAGGCCGTCTGCATCAGTCGGGTCATGGGCGCTTCCAGGGCCGATCCCAGGGTGGACAGGTGCGCGGCCAAGGCCGATTGCAGCTCACCCAGACGCGCCACGGCCGCCTGGCCATGCACGGCTTCCTGATCACGCAGGGTGCCTAGCTCCTGGCGCCACACCTGGGTCAGTTGATCCATGCGATTGCCCTGCTGTGCCAGCCACTGCTCTTCGGTGTCGATGCGCGCGCGGATCAGCGCTTCAGAGCGGCCCAGCAACTGCGTCATGTCGCCCAGGGTGCGGCTGGCCATGGACTCCAGCGTGCCGGTCCAGGTGGCCAGGCGTTGCTGGTCGGCCTGAGCCTGATCGGATTGCGTGCGAGACGCAGCCTCGCTGACCGTGGTCAGCAGGGCCTGGGCACGCTGGTCAAACGCGTCAGAGAAGCCCTGCAGGCTGCGATCCAGCCCGGCCACCAGGGTTTCGCTGGTGCGCGACTGGGTCTGCAAGGCCGTGGTCCAGCCCTCAGAGACGGTGCGGGCCGTGGCTTCAAACTGGGTAGACAGGCCGTTCAACTGGGTTTGCGTGGCATCGACCAGGCGCTGGTGGGTGCGTGCCGATTCCTGGGCGATGGCGGTCATCGCGTTCTCGACCACGGGCTGCAGGCTCTCGCCGGCCAGGCGGGCGCTGGTGCTCAAGCTGTCCTTCAAGGACTGACCCACGGCCTGGGCCAGGTCGTTGTAGACCACGGCCACCTCGCGGTGGAACTGCGCCTGCTGGCCCTGCAACTGTTCGCTCAATTGCTGACCGCGGCGCTCCATGCCGTCCATCATGGCTTGCAGGCTGCTGACCATCGCTGGCAAGGCCTGCGCCTGCACTTGCAGGGCCTGGAAGGTGTCCTGACGGTGCTGGGCCAGCGAGAAAGGCCGCAACACGGTGGCAATGCGGGTGTCCAGCTCGCGCGCGGCATTGACCCGCTCGCGGCGGCTGAGGGCCGACATCAAGCCCAGCATGGCCGAAGCGGCCACCCCGGCCACCGAGGTGCCAAAGGACAGGCCCAGGCCCTTGATGGGCGCTGCCAGCGCCGTGCGAATGGCCTGCAGGTCGGCAGAGCCCTCCAGCGCAAACACCACGCCCTTGAAGGTCACCACCATGCCCAGGAAGGTGCCCAGCATGCCCAGCATCACCAACAGCCCCACCAGGTAGGGTGTCAGCGCCGGACCGGGCAAGGCCGCGCGCTCGCCCTCGATGCGCTGGCGCACGGGGCTCTGCAAGGCGGGGTGCACACGCCCCAGCCAGGCGCCCAGGTCGGGCAGCGGCTGCGGCAGGTCCTTCAGCGCGGCCATGGCGGCCGTGAGGGACGAGGTGGCATCGCGGAACTGCTTGAGCTCCCAGGCGCCCAGCCCATAGACGGCGGCGATCACCAGGGTCATGAGCAAGGCCAGCCAGCTGGTGCCCACAAACCCCATCCCCACCCAGGCCAGCGCCATCAGGCCCATGGCAAAGGTGACTGCAAATACAAACCTGTTCATGGGTGCTTCTTAACCTCGTTGCTGAATGCTTCGATCAATCCCTGGGCGGGCTGCAGGCGAACCTCCAGTTCGGCCAGCAGCGCCTCTTGCACCTCCTGGTTGAAGGTGTGCAGCCAGCCGCCCGGCTGCCGCCACAACAGCGGGTCGTCCTGCGTCTGCGCCTTGCGCAGGTGCTCGAACCGGCGCTCCAGAAACACCGGCACCGACGACAGCAGCCGTTGCTCACGCACGCCCAGCGTCTGGTCCATCACAGCATCCAGGGTGGCCAGTTGGCGCAAGCGGGGCGATGTGCGGGACAGCACCTGGCGGACCTGGGCGCGCAGCGGCGCGATTTTGAGCTCCATCTGGCGTTGCTGGTCCTGGTAGCGCTTGTGGTACGGGCCATAGGTGGCCTCAGCCTCCTGGCCGGCCTCGGGGGTCAGCGCGCTTTTGAAGCGCTGCTCCACCGCGCGGGTGGCCGCGCTGGGCACGATGGCGTCCACCAGGGCCGCACGCACCCGTTGAAACTCGGCCTCCAGGGCCTTGGCCACGCCCTGCCCGGCATCGATGGGCGCCTCTGGCGCCACCGTCTTGATGGACTGCAGCGCGCCATGCAGGGTGACCGTGTCGACCGCCGTGAGCCAATGGCTGAGCCGCTCGGCAAAATCCTGCCGAGGCGGCTCGACCGACAGCATGGCCGAATCACCCAGCAGACGAACGAGCCGGGCACTGTTGAAGTGCCTGCTCAAACTCGATCCTTTGAACGACTCGGTGCCATCGCCATCCGTCAAACGTGGTGGAGCGGTGACGATCCAATCACGTCATCCGCAGGGAGGGCGAAGTCTAAACCGTCCGCTGCGGCGCCAGACTCAGACCGGGTACACCTTGACCGGACGGGTGGCGACGGGGAAGCCGGCCTGACCCAGGGTGTCGGCAATGGCCTTGTTGGTGTCGAAGTACACCTGCCAGTAGCGGTCTGTGTGGCAATAGGGGCGCACGGCCAGCTTGGGGCCAAACTCATTGAACTCCAGGATCTCGACATCCACCGGCTGGGAGGCGTCAATGTGGGCCACCTTGGCCACGGCCTCCTTGAGCAAGGTGATGGCGTGGTTCACATCGGCACTGCCCGCCAGTTGGGCCACCAGGTCCACACGGCGATAGGCGTTGGCCGAGAAGTTCTTGATGTCGCTGCTCATGATCTTGCCGTTGCCGACAATGGTGCGGACATTGTCTGGCGTGGTCAGGGCGGTGCCGAACAGGCCCAGCTCCAGCACCGTGCCCTCAATGCCACCGGCCGAGACGTAATCGCCCACCTGAAAAGGCCGCAACACCAGCAGGAAGATGCCGGACGCAAAGTTGCCCAGCAGGCCGCTCCAAGCGGCACCAATGGCCACACCGGCGCCCGCCACCAAGGCCGCAAAAGAGGTGGTCTCGACCCCGAAGTAGCCCAGGATGGACACCACCAGGATGATGTTGAGCGACACGCCAATGAAACTGACCAGGTAGCGCTGCACCGTGGGGTCCAGCTTCTGGCGCGTCATCATGGCGCCAATCACGTTGGTGGCCATGCTGATCAGCCAGCGGCCAATGATGAAGACCAGGATCGCGCCCAGGGCCTTGAGCCCAAAGGCCACCAGGATGGGTTGAGCCTGGTCGATCCAGGAGGTGAGTCGGTCGGTGTTCATGAAGATCCCCCGGGGTGAAGTGAATGACGGAGGGATCGTAAGGGCATTCATGTGCCCGATCGGCGACAGGGCGTGGCCCTACAATGGCAGGCTTCCCTCAGGGGGCCATTAGCTCAGTTGGTTAGAGCAGAGGACTCATAATCCTTTGGTCGTTGGTTCAAGTCCAACATGGCCTACCAAAAATACAAATGAAAACAAGCACTTAGATTTTTTGGCTAGGTGCTTTTTTCTTCTGCCTTCCGACCGACTTCCGACCGGGATTTGCAAGCGGGTTCAGCGTTAGCACCTCTTGCATGTGGTCCGGCGCTAGGTGTGCATATCTCATGGCCATCGTCAGTGATGCATGCCCAAGCACTCGTTGAAGCGTCAGGATGTTGCCGCCGTTGATCATGAAGTGGCTTGCGAACGTATGTCGTAGTACGTGGCTAGCCTGGCCCTCCGGCAGAGCAAGGTTGGCTCGTTCGAGGACCTTCAGGAAAGCGCCATAGCTGAAATAGAACAGGCGGTCAGTCTCTGGTGGCCGGCCTTGGGCGTGGGCCTCAATATCTGCACTCAGTTCTTTCGAAATTGGTACGGCACGAGTCTTCTTCGACTTGGTTTGAGCGAACTGCACTCGTCCAGCTCGTACCTGTTGCGTCTTCAGACCTTCGCACTCACCCCAACGGCCGCCCGTGCTGAGCGCGATCCGAGTGATCAGCTTCACGTGGGGATTGGTGGACTCGTCCAGCGCCTGCAACAGCTTCCCAATCTGCTACGCGGTTAGGAACGTCAGCTCGCGTTCCTGTATCTTGAACTGGCGGATTGCAGTCCGAAGGCGTCTACGGAACGCCGTGGACGATGTGCTCAACGAGCTCCAAATTCGCCAAGTGGTGCGGCCAATCCGCTCTGTCGGCAGGAGGTGATGCCATGTCAACGATTGATGCCCTCGTTTTCGGCGTCGGCGAAGAAGTAGGTGAGGCGCTTGATGCCCTCCGTAAGGCCTTGATGGTTCTCAAGCTGACGGCTTATGCGGCAGATGCTATGCGGGTGCTCAATGTCCTGCAGCGAGAAGCGGACCGATCCCAGAGCTTTGACCAAGAGATCAAGCCGGTCTGCGTTGATTGGCGTAATCCCGGCAGCTTGGATGATCCAGCTGATTTGATCACCGAGGCGCTGGCGCAGGTCAGTTTGACCATGGCTCAGATATTGGGCCGCGAGCCCATACTCAAGGGTCCGATGGCCTGACCTATTTTCTCAAGCCCAAGCTTTTGTTGACATTGTCAAAAAAATTATCATAGAATTTGACACATGGAGGGCATCACCATGAGTGACGGACCGCACAGGAGCTTGGATCTAAGAAGGCAGTGGAAGAGGTTGGCCGAGGTTGGAGACAATCAGGCTTATGCGAGTGTTGAAGTCGCGCAGGCCGCCACGGTCGCCTTGGCCAGCGACTTTGTGAATGAGGTCTCTGGGCCGTTGCTCAAAATGTTGAAGTCCATCTTCAGCGGTAAGGGCAATTCACTGGGTTCTCCGGAAATTGCCTTGCAGCAACTCAAAGATGCACGCGCGCTCGCTGGTGGTTCTGTGTTTGGGAACAATGCAGTGTCGTGCAGTGAACTGCTCATAAGCGAGGGAAGGTTGGACCTGTCGGCCTTTTATGACGCGGTTGGCTTGGCTGCGAAGATGCGCGGTTTGGCCAACGCACTTGCGGTTGAGGAGCACTATCTTCGGAAATGCACGCTACGGCGAGCCAACAACGTCGCCAGTCGCATAAAAAATGCAATCAGCAGCTTTTCTGAGAGCAGCCTCGGCTCTTTGCTTATAGACGCTCGCTCGGCAATCTCTGGCTCTCGCAAGCGAAAGAGTGGACTCGACGACGGGGTAGAAATGTGATGAATGCGCTTACCTTGAAAGAGTTGGTTGTCGATGTCATAGAGCCCAACGGTCGTTGTCGTAGGGGTGCGGAAGCCTGTCGTGTGGGACAGAACATCACTTTCGATCTGGAGGCTCTGGAGTCATTTTCATCGCGTAGGTGGCAGCCGTTGGTCTATGACTTGCTCCTTTTGGCCGCTGCTGTGGAGTTTTGCGACCGCACGTTGGTGCGCAGCTCCATGAACTGGGGGCGCCGGTTCACCTTGTATATCCCCGTTCATGAGCCATATCGCTGGAACGATGCTTCTGTTAACCGAGCGTTGACAGAGGCATTGAACCTCCTTACGGGCGATGACTGGCACTTCGTTTTTCGTGTTTTGAAATCGCCAGCGACTCCTCCTACCCAAGAGCGAATGACGTTTCCTGCGGATGCTGAGGCTGTGATCGCTTACAGCGACGGCATGGACTCGCAGGCAGTTGCTGCTCTAGAAGGAAAGCGGCTTGGGAAGCGCCTGGTTCGATTGCGTGTTGGCAACAAGCAGCATGACATTTCCAAGCGAGAGCGAAAGGAGATGCCGTTCAAGGCTATTCCATACGATGTAAAACTCAACAAGAAGAATGGCGAGTCCAGTGCACGCAGTAGGGGCTTCAAGTTCAGCGTTGTGTCTGCCGTGGCTGCATACTTGATCGAGGCGCCTGCGGCCATCGTTCCCGAAAGCGGGCAGGGTGCCCTGGCTCCTGTTCTCTTGCCCGTTGGACATGGCTATGAGGATTATCGAAATCACCCAGCCTTTACTTCACAAATGGAGCGCTTTGTCTTTGCGCTCTTGAACCACCGAGTCAAGTTCCAATTCCCACGCCTGTGGGCGACCAAGGGAGAGACTTTGCGGGAATTTGTCGAGAGCTGTGACGCCGGTGCGAAGTGGCAAAAGACTAGGTCTTGCTGGCAAAACTCACGGCAAATTTCCGTTGATGGAGCGAGAAGGCAGTGCGGTGTCTGTGCAGCGTGCATACTCCGTCGCCTCAGCGTGCACGCGGCTGGCCTGACCGAGTCCCAGGACATCTATGTGTGGGAGTCGCTACGTGCTAATCAATGGAAGGAGGGGGCCGCCAAGCAGTTCTCTCAGTTCACGAAGGCCTTGCATGAGTACTCGATTGCTGGAGTACTCCATTTCGAGCACCTAGCAGCGCTACCGGGCTCGTCTCACTATGAGGTTATCAAGCGCTTGAAGACGTACGAACTGGCTCGTTCCTTAGGGCAAGCGCCTCAAGACGTGTCGCAAAAGCTTGACAGGCTTTTGCTGCAACACGCTAAGGAATGGTCAGCGTTCACGAATGACCTTGGGCCGAGGTCGTTCGTGAGGCAATGGATAGATGAAGCACCATGACCAAAGAAAACTATGAACTGAGCCAAGTTGAGCTCGGCGAGCGACTCAGGAGCGCGCGCGAAACTGCGAACCTGACCCAGGACGTTGCGGCAAAGGCTGCTGGCATAGCCCGCACCACGTTGGTGGCGATCGAAAAAGGACAGCGAGCAGCGAAGCTCAAGGAGCTACAAGACCTTAGTAAGGCCTATAGGGTATCGGTCAACTCGATCCTGCGCCGGGAGTCCGTTCACGTGGATCTTGTGCCGCGCTTTCGCACCTTCGCTGAGACCGGCGACGTCGGGGTCGACCAAGCCGCGAGAATGCTCAACGACTTGGTCAAAGCGGAGGTTGAGCTCGAAAATATCCTGGGTGTTCGGAAGACTTACAACTATCCTGCGGAAAAAAGCATCCTTCCAGGGGACGTGCGTCAACAGGCGGAGCAGGACGCACTGAGTCTGCGCAACTGGCTGGGGCTGGGGGACGGTCCGATTCATGACCTTTACGCAATTCTTGAGTTGCAAATTGGGATCCGGGTGTACACGCGAAAGCTCGATGCTAAGGTTTCGGGCCTTTTTGCTTATGACGATGCGGTGGGGGCCTGCATGCTCATCAATTCAAGTCATCGGAAGGACCGGAGGAATCAGACCGGAAGCCATGAGCTTGGGCACTTCATCGCCACCCGGCATAGGCCTGAGATATATCAAGATGAGATGTACGACAATTCACGCGAGGAGCGCTATGCCAATGCATTTGCACGAGCGTTCCTCACTCCAACTAGGGCGGTCATGGAAAAGTTCAGGGAAGTGACCATTGGGTCCACTCACTTGACTCGCAGGCACATTGTTTTGCTCGCGAGCTTTTTTAGCGTGTCTCGACAAGCCATGGTCAAGCGGTTGGAAGAGCTCGGGTTGACGAAGCAGGGAACCTGGGAATGGTTCGTTGACAACGGAGGCATCACAGATGAGCAGGTTCGTCAGGTGCTGGGCAAGGAGGCTGATGAAAGTCCAGTTGTCCAGTCCCCTCAATCCTCGCGGCTGTATCTATTAGCGATTGAAGCCTGGAAGAAAGAGCTGATTAGTGAAGGACAGATGTCGGACTTGCTTAAGCTCAACCGTGAGCTGGTGCGAGAGTTACTTGATGAGGCGCAAGAGGATGAGGTAGATGACCTTTTCAAGCTGCCTCACTGAGGAAACATCTGGCCTCGTACTCGATGCGAGCGTCATTATCAATTTACTGGCGACTGGCCATGCAAGTTCGATTTTGCAGGCACTTCCAGTCGTCCCTATCGTGACGGACAATGTGCTCGGTGAAATCAGGAACGGGGCGATCAACGGTCGCCCTGAGTTGGCCAAGTTGACTGAACTCATCGACCATCAAATTCTCAGGGTCGCAGAACTAAATGCGCCTGCATTGGAGAGCTTCTTCAGCATAGTCTCAGGACCTGCATCGCAGTCGCTCGGTGACGGCGAGGCCGCAACATTGGCCTATGCGCATCACGGCAGTTTGATTGCCGCCATTGACGAAAGAAAAGCGACTCGAGTCGCGCAGGAGCGGTTTGGCCAGTTGAGGCTGGCGACAACCGTGGATATCTTTGCATTTGATCAGGTCAGTCAGCGCTTGGGACCCGAATTGCTTCCGGCTGTGGTCCTGGATGCGTTGCGATTGGCGAGAATGCAAGTTTGGGACTATCAGTTTGATTGGGTCGTTCAGCAAATTGGGGCTTCCAATGTACAGACTTGCCCGAGCTTGAGGAGGCTTGCACGAGCTAGGTGAACTCCATCATCGAGCTACTCGGCCTGACTCGTATCCAGCCAAGTAGGGCAAGATTACGTACGGCCTCTGCTACCGCTGCACGTTTCGTGGGTTCGCTCCACGTCTTCTTCCAATCGAGGATGTAGTCGTAAATTTGCTGCTCTTCAATGTTCGCGTGCTTGTCACCCTTCTTTACCTGTCGGCTCGCAAACAGAACAGTAAGCACCTCCTCTGCCTGCTCAGTGTCTTTGATGCGACTGAAAAGATCGACTGTCTTATCGATCGACTTGCGGTACCGCTCGATTTCATCAGCAAACTTGTTGCGTTCCTTTGTAAACTGGTCTCCAACATGGAGCGCGACCATGCGTCCAAACGGCTTCTCCTGAACCCAATTTCTGTTTGCAAAATCATGTAAGGCGGGCTTCACATCGGCAGAAAAAGGCCCATAGCTTCCTTTGCCGAACTCAAATCCTGTTGGCACGCCCAACTCGGTAACGACATAGCAAATTTTCTGGAAAATCGTTCTTCCTACTGGAGGTGCATACGGCTGATCTTCGAGTTCTTTCAAAACCTCAATGAGTGCCACCCAGCCAGGGTTCATCTTCTCTAGTCTTCGGCCTTTGCCTTCGAGTGAAAGTTGCGTAGGCGCGGCAAGGAACTCGTCTTTTAATTCTGTGCTCAGTGTTCCGTAAGGAGCAAAAACTTCGATATCGATAGGCAGCCTATGGAGCTTCTGGTAAATCAATGGCCCGACCTCTGACCATTCGAGTCCTCCATTGCCGCAACCAAGTGGCGGCATGGCAATGCTTTTGATACCCCATTTTTCGTAGTGCTCGGCTAGATACGTTAGGCCACTTTCAATGTCGCTGAGGCGCGAGGCTGAACGCCAATGGTCCTTGGTGGGAAAGTTCAAGATCTTGACGCCGCTCTTGTCTTCATAAATGTACGGTTCGCCTAGCTTTACTGCTTTGCGTTCGCAACGGCGTGCATAGTCTTCGAACATGTCCGGGAAGCGTTTTTTGAACTCAAAGGCAACTCCCTTGCCCATGACGCCAACGCAGTTGACGGTGTTCACCAGTGTTTGGGCGTCACTGTTGAACATGTCACCAATAAGTGCCTTGAAGTTGCCCATGATTTACCTGAAGAAAAAATCTGCGTTGACCGCGATCGGCAGAGCAAAGCCGGTTTGCCTCAATCTGGCTTGAGCCGCCTCGTCAACGACGTATGCACCAATGATCATGGCGGAAGGTACCCTGTGAGGAAGAAGTACCTCTGCGCATTTACGTGATTTATGGCGCCACTCTTGGATCTGATCATCGGGATGCGTCCAGTCGCGAGCGTAGATGTCATCAAACTGGAGTAGCCGCCATTGTGTCGGTGCGTAAAAACGCACGTAATTGCTCGCTGCGTTTTGATCCGTGATCACAACTCCGTTCAGGCTTAGAACCTGGATCGACACTCTAAGCACGCAGACATCTTCATGACGACGTACGGACAGCATTGGGTTCCGTGCGTGAAAGTAGAGATTTGCGTATTGATGAAGCTTGAGTCCGGCAGGCACAGTCTTCACGTCGCGACGGTCTTGCATAGCTTGCATTGCAACGCTGCGATGCCGAAGCTTTGCAGCCTGCTCGTGTGACAAGATGCCGTGCTCTAGCACCGAGGCAACGTTCGCAATCGGCATGATGCAGTGCAGTTCGGAGACTCTGGGATCCATCTTTGTTGCCGCTTCCTCGTACCACACCTATGGGTCCGACGCTAACTCCTTGGGTGTGAAGACTAACGCTATGACTCGCCACACTCGAAAGTGTCAGCCCTACGGGCTATCTTGATTTTCCTACAAACCCTCGTAGTTCTCTACGGAGATGAGTTCCATGACCCAAAAATTGATTGCCCCAGAGATGTTCGCAATTGCCCCTGGATCACTGTATAAATATACAGCACTTTTGAAAAAAAATGACAGAACAGGCTAGGAATGCTATGAAAAGCGCCGTAGCCAAAACGTAGCTACGCCAGCGTCCCTCAGGCCTTCCAACGCCCCGACAAGCTCCCGCCCCTCCTACGCGTGTGCCCTGTGGTCGAGGGGAAAAGTAAGACGGAAGCCGTCTCATAATCCTTTGGTCGTTGGTTCAAGTCCAACACGGCCTACCAATCTCCATCAGAGAATTGAGATTGGCGTCAAGAAATGGCACGAATGCCCAAATTCTTGATACAAATATCAAATGCAGACACTTCAAGAACTGGGACTGGCCGCCGCCGCGCGTCGTCGCAGCATGGGGCTCAAGCAGCAGTTCGTGGCCGACAGAGCGGGCATCACGCCAGAAACGCTGTCCCGGTTTGAACGTGGCCGCCTGGCAGAACTGGGCACGCGCAAATTGCTGGCCGTTCTGGCGATCCTCGGCCTGGAGCTGGAGGTGGTCACGTCCAACCAATCGGGGCTGCTTGACGAGCTGCGCGTTGAGCGTAGCGGCGTCCCGCCCGGGGCACGTCATTGTCGGTAACCCACTTGGTGGCGCGGGGTGCCGCCTTGCTTCTGCGATCAGCAGAGGGAAAAGGGAGCGGCCAGGTCCGGGCAAACACGCTTGATCTGCTGATCGATGGCTTCACATGAGCTATCGGAAATGCGCCAACATGTTAGCATTCAGATATCTATTCAGTAATCGATTCTGAAATCATGTCTGCGGCAGCCGAACTTGGAGAGCGCGCGCGATCCTCGCTACGAAGAGGTGTACGTACGGCGCGCGAGCTCATGGCAGATCTAGGGGTAAGCCAGCCAACGTTGTCCCGAGCGCTTCGCACGCTGGGAGATGACCTGGTGCCGTTTGGCGCGGCAAGATCTATTCAATATGCACTTCGCGATGCCACACGCGAGAACCTGCAGGCGCCGGTGCATCGAGTCTCGGCTGCGGGCCAGTTGAGCGAACTCGGGAGACTCATTCCAGTGCACCCGGAAGGATTTGTGATGATCCAGACGGACGGGGTGCGCTTGCACACTGAAGGCCTGCCCTGGTGGCTCTTCGACATGCGGCCGCAAGGCTACCTCGGTCGCGCTTACAACCTTCAGCATGGCGGTCGACTGGGCTTGCCAAGCCGCCTGACGGACTGGAACGACAGCCACGTTTTGCGCGCTCTGCTGCAGCAAGGGGATGACTTGCCTGGCAACCTCTTGCTCGGGGATGCGGCTCGCGATGTTTTCATCAACGCGCCAGCGCCCCAGCCGATTGAGCAGGCAAACAAGGCCCAAGCGTATGCAGAACAGGCAGCAGCGGCGGCCCGTGGAGAAGTCCATGGCTCCTCCGCCGGCGGCGAGCAGCCCAAGTTCACGACGTACGCACAACTGGAGTCAGGCCCTGCTCATGTCATCGTGAAGTTCACAGCCCTCACCGACACGCCGGTGAGCGAGCGATGGCGCGATCTTCTTCTGGCGGAACATCTTGCCTTGGAGGTTCTGCATGATCACGACGCATCAGCCGCCCGCTCTGCTGTTCTTGACCATGGGACGCAACGCTTCCTTGAAGTTTGCCGGTTTGACAGAGAAGGTCCGCTCGGTCGCAGAGCTTTGTTTTCCGTCCAGGCGTTGGACGCCGAGTTTGCAGGGACCGCAGGCAACTGGCCGCAGGCGGTTCGCGCGCTGGCCCGTGAGGGCGTTGTGGAGCACGGCGCTGTGGCGCAGACAGAGGTACTTTGGGCCTTCGGAACGCTGATTGCCAATGGCGACATGCACAGCGGGAATCTGTCGTTCATCGCAGAACACGGGCGCCCTTATCAGATCGCGCCTGCCTACGACATGACTTGCATGTCGTTCGCTCCGACCTCTGGAGGTGACATGCCCGTTCGCGAGTTGCTCCTGAACATCAACAATGAAGTCACCGCCACCGCTTGGCAGAGGGCTCTGCCAATGGCTGTGGACTTCCTCGAACGACTTCGTTCGAATAGCGGCTTGAGCGCCGGCTTTGCGCCTTGTTTGGAAACTTTGTCCCATCGCATCGAACTGGCGAGTGAGCGCATTGCGCGTCTGGCGACCTGAGGGCCGCAGGCAGGAGCGCACACGCTCTGGGATGTGGTCAGCCAAGCTGCGGATGTCCATGTCTGCACCTTTGAGGGTGCAGCAAATTTCCACTGTAATCGCTGTGCACAAAAAGCCGGCCTTCAGCGACATGACAGCTCACCCCTCGGGAATGTCGTGACCGGTGTCGCGCGCAGCTTGCGCCCACCGGCGGATCGTTGCGCGCAGCCTGCGCTGCTGCTTGTCATCGATGGGCATGGACGGGACGAGCTCCAGCACTCGCACCAGCGTGACGTAGCCGTGCTCGAACAGCGCCATGCAGAACTCCCGGTCCTTCTCGCGTCCCGCTGCAGCCTTGGCGAGGAACAGGTCGAGTAGGTCGAGGCAGTAGTCGACCCGATCATTGGTGTTGCTGTTCTGGACTCGGTGCACACGCTGCATCCAGCTTCTGGGCAAGGTGGCAGTGTCCGGCCCAACGCCCTGGGCGTAGTAGCCAAATGTCTGGTGAAACTGCGAGCCCTCTCCGATCGCGCCGTCGATTTTGTCTGCAAGCTCGGGAGCCTGCAGCGGGTAGATGTCAGCCTCCATGGACACCGTGAACGCCTCTTCGGGACGGGGCACGGGCCCGAGCATGGACTGGCTGCCGACAATCACAAATTCGTACTGATCCGTGACGTCGCCGCTCGCGCGGATGATGTGCTCGAGTTCCTCTCTTGTCATGGTGTTTCCTGTGCGCCCGCCTCTTCGGGAGGAATCCTTGAGGCACCGTCGATCACGACGCCTGCCTTGAGGTCGCTCACTTGCTTCAAGATGCGCTGGCGTGCATCTTCCGGAAGGACGGTGACCAGCGGCGACGCCTGCCGTAACTGCTGGGCACGTCGCGTGCGGCCCAGCGCCTTGCGCCAGGCACCTATGGCAAGAATACCTTGCCACTCACGCCACAGGCTGGCTGAACGCGTGTCGCCGCTGGCAAGCCAGCGGCTGACGGTTTCCTGCGCCTGCAATACCAGGGCCGGGTCCAACTTCGCGAGCCGAACGGCTTCCTCGTGCAGTGCCAGGCTCTGCAAATCCTGCCGCCTGTGGCTGGCTTCGTCGGCCGAAACTCGCACCTGCACCACGGGCGCGGCACGCCGCGAACGTGCGGCTGCAGAACCAGGTGGAGGTGGCTGAAGGGTGTCGCCGGCCAGCAGAGCCAACTCCCCACTGATGCCCAGGATGGACATGACGCGCAGGTAGGTGCCAATGGAGGGGCCAGGATCGCCAGATTCGACCGAGCGCAGCGTGTTGCGAGTGATCTCGGCGCGCGCAGCCATTTCGACCGTGCCAAGCCCTTGCGCTTTGCGCAGGCTCTTGAGCCGGTCGCCGAGCTGCAGGAGCAACTGGCGCTCCAGGATGGGGCTGATTTTCAAGGCGCTCATTTGGTCAACATTTTAACCATAAATGCAATTTATGTTCAATTTATTGACCAAATCATCAACCAGAGCAGGCTGGAGATTTTCGAGAAGCAGCAAATAGCATCAAGGCAACAACAGAGCCTCAATGCTGCCAGCCTGGGCATCCGCCAGCCCCGCCGCTTGGGCGTGGTTGCGCCAGTTCAGGATGGCCGCCCTCACCTCGTCCACCACGCGTCGGGCGGTGCCAATGCCGCGGCGCTCGGCCTCGGCCATGAAGTCGGCCATGGCGATGCCTTTGAACTTGCCGTTGACCGACATCAGGTGCTGGTGTGTCCACTCGCCCTGCGGGTTGTGCGCAAAGGTCACGTCGTACGCCGGTGCCAGCGCCCAGCCGTGCCCCTGCTTCAGCAGGAACGCGAAGTTCTTGGTGTGGTCGTCGCAGTTGCGCGCCATCACATTGAAGACCATGCGCCGAAACGCCTCCTCCAGGTCCTCGTACGGCAAGCCCAGTTGCCCGATGACCTGAAAGAGTTGCGCATAGGCATTGGTGCCTTTTTTCTTGTAGTCCAGGTGACCCATGGCGCACAGGGTCTGCATGTGGTGGCGCTCGCCCCCTTCGGCGCGGTCAAAGCG
>Ga0209066_10004655_pt1 | contig 14778 bp, 6 predicted proteins | sample All_14_2_FD_187198 | JGI IMG/M metagenome (GOLD analysis project Ga0209066, IMG submission 187198) | Freshwater microbial communities in response to fracking from Pennsylvania, USA - Allegheny Zone_MetaG_DW_15 (SPAdes) (version 2) ...
CTCCGCCACTAACCTGTCCGGGACCAATTCCGGCGACGAGACCAGCGCGACGATAAAGACCAAACTGGGCGCGGCCACGGCGCTGGCGGACGGCTACCTGACTTCCGTGGATTGGGCGCTCTTCAATGGCAAGCTGTCGCCGGCCGGCAGCGGCGCGGCGCTGACCGGCATCACCGCCGCCCAGGTGGGCCTGGGCAGCGTCGATAATACCGCAGACGACGCAAAACCAGTCTCTACGGCGCAGCAGACGGCGCTGGACCTGAAGGCCAACCTGGCCGGCGCTGTGTTTACCGGGGCCGTCTCAGCGCCAAACCTGTCGGGCACCAACACCGGTGACCAGACCAATATCACCGGCAACGCGGCTACTGTAACTACCAACGCCGACCTTACCGGCGTGGTGACCAGCGTGGGCAACGCTACTTCGATAGCGGCGGGAGCTATCACCAATACCATGCTGGCTAACGGCGCGGTGGCGAACCTCTCCGGTACCAACACCGGCGACCAGACCAACATCACCGGCAACGCGGCTACCGTGACCAACGGCGTATACACCAACCTGTTCTATGCCGACCCGTCGTGGCTGACCAGCCTGTCCCCCTCCAAGATAGACCTGTCCACCGTTACCGCGTCGCTGACGGCGATACAGGTCGCCCTGTCCACGGCGGTCTATACGTCCGGCAACCAGACTATAGGCGGCGTAAAAACCTTCTCCAGCCCCATAGCCGGCGACATCACCGGCACCGCCGCTAAAGCTGTCAACATCGCCGGGGGCTCTGCCGGCCAGCTGCCCTACCAGACCGCCGCGGACACTACCGGGCTGCTCGCCGCGGGCCTGGCAGGGCAGGTCCTTTACAGCAACGGCGCGGCCGCCCCGTCGTGGGGGACGCAGAACGCGGGGGATGTTTACAAGGCGTCCACCCAGACCTTCACCGGGCTCAACACCTTCACCTCCACCATTACCGCCAAAGGCTTCGCGAACATGTCGCAGTCCATCGTGGTCAACAGCGTGGCCACTTTCGCGGCGGACGGCTCCGGCGTGGTCCTGATGACCTTCAACGGCACCGGCTCTATCGGCACTATCACCGGCTGCAGTTCCGGGGCGGTGGCCCAGGGGCAGACCGTAGCTTTCGTAGTCTCCGACTGGCTGGTAGGCGGCATAAGTTTCGCCGACACCGCGCCCGCCTCGGCCGCGCCGGATACCCTGCTGCTCGACGGCGCGGCTGGGGCCTGGACACCCGACGCGTCGGCCGTGTCCCTGGGCTCGACTATCACCTTGCTGTGCACTACGGTCAATACGCATAAGCTGTGGGTGGAAATAGGGCGTTCTATCAGCGGCAGCTGAGCAATTCTCCGACGAGGAAATACAAAATGTCAGCGATCGGCGGCATAAAAGCGTTCAGTAATATTACGGAGCCTTGCGGGCAGAATTCCTAATAGATACCGCTGCGGGGATAGGGCTATACTTAATCAAACGTAGCAGAGTATAAAGAGTAAGGGAGCATAGAAAATGAAAATAATTCCATTAATGGTCCGGGGAATCAGGCTGCTGACGGCCGCGGCACTTGTTGTCGGGCCCTCAGGCCCGATCTTCGCCGCTGCCGGTACGCCGTCCTTATATAAGGATAAGGCGCCGGCAGCCGCCGCCGCGTCCGGCTCGCCGGCCCGCACTGCCGGGCAGCTGAAGCTGCCGCAGTACTTCGAAGCCAACCGCGGCCAGACCGACCCCTCGGTCAGGTTCTTTACCCGCGCCGCGGGCTATAACCTCTACCTTACGGCCACGGAGGCCGTCATGGTGGCTCCCGCGGGCCCCTCCGAAAAACCGGGCGTGGTGCGCATGAAGCTCAAGGGCGCTAATGCCAGCCCGGTTGTACAGGGCCTGGAGGCCCTGCCCGGGTACACTAATTACCTCCTGGGCGCGGACAGTTCGAAGTGGAGCACCGGGGTCAAACAGTACGGCAAGGTGAAGCTCGCCGGAGTTTATCCCGGCATCGACATGGTTTACCGCTTCGAAAACGGCAATGTGGAATACGACTTCGTACTCGCCCCCGGCGCGAAACCCTGGCGCATCATCCTCGGCTTCGAAGGCGCCAAGGACCTCAGGCTCGACGCGAAGGGCAACCTGGTTCTCCGCACCGGCACGGGCGAGGTGACCTACAAGGCGCCCGACCTCTACCAGACCCTGGGCAGCAAGCGGGTGCCGGTCAAGGGCCGCTTCGTGCTGGCCGCCAACAACCATGTCCGCTTCGAAGTCGGCAAATATGTAGAGAGCAAAGAGCTGGTTATCGACCCGGCGCTGAGCTATTCCAGCTTCCTGGGCGGTACGGTGGAAGACCGTGGCTACGCGGTGGTGGTGGACGCGGCCGGCAACGCTTATGTCACCGGGTCCGCCATATCGGCCGCCCCCTTCCCGGGCGCGGCTGGGCATTACCAGGCCGCTAACGGCGGGGCCATGGACGTCTTTGTTACCAAGGTCAACCCGACGGGTACGGCTATATTGTGGTCCACCTACTACGGCGGCGCTGGCGACGAAGCCGGCCTCGGCATCGGCATCGACGCCACCCTTAAGGTATATGTAGCGGGCTATACGACCGGCGCCGTGCCTGCCGCGGTGGCGCTGACCAACGGCGCGCTGGGCGGCACCGACGGCTTCGTGGCGGCCTTCGCCGCCGACGGCAACTCGCTTGTCTACTCCCGGCAGTTCGGCGGTCCCCAGGTGGACAGCGGCAACGGCATAGCCGTGGACGCGGCCGGCAACGCCTATGTAACGGGCGTGACCGGATCTATCGCCATCAACAGCTTCCCCACCACGGCTCTCTCCGCCCAGCCGAACGCGGTGGCAGGCGCGCAGACCGACGCCTTTGTTCTGAAGCTCAACGCGGTAGGCGCCCCGGTTTACGGCTCCTACCTCGGCGACACCGGGGCTGACAAGGGCAACGCTATCGCCATAGACGTGGCGGGCAACGCCTACATAACCGGCCAGGCAGGCGACGCCTTCGTCTCGGTGGTGGCGTATCCTACCGTCTTCAAAAATACCGTGACGGGGGCCTCCGACGCCTTCATCGCGAAGATGGACCCCACGGGCGCCAACTTCGTCTATAAGACCTTTGTCGGCGGCTCCGGCATCGACGAGGCCACCGGCATCGCGGTGGACAGCGTGAACAGCGTCTATATCACCGGCTACACCTTCTCGGCCGACTTCCCGGACGGCAACGTGGCCTTCCCTACCATAGGCCAGACCACCATAGGGACCGCGCCGGACGCGTTCGTGTTCAAGCTCAAGCCTTTCAACGGCGGCGGCCATAACGACGGCGTGTACGCCACCTACCTCGGCGCCTCGGGCGACGACAGGGCCAACGCCATAGTAGTGGACGACGCCTTCTTCGCCTACGTGACGGGTACTACTTACGCCAGCGACTTCCCGATGGTGAGCCCGATCGCAGAAGCTTCTACGCTGGTCGGCGCGCCTGAGGCTTTCGTTACGCAGGTGGGTCCCACCGGCGGCGTGCTCGGCTTCTCTACCTATCTGGGCGGCACCACGATGACCGGCGGCCAGGGCATAGCCCTGGACAGCTCCAAGAACATCTTCGTGACCGGCTGGACCAACTCCACGGCGCCGACCTTCCCGATAGTGGCCGGCTCCTTCCAGATCGCGAACGCGGGCACCTTCGACGCGTTCATCACCAAGTTCGGCTCGGCCGTCCCGCCCCCCAGCGTCTGCGCTATCACCGGTGTTAACCCGGCCTCGGGCTTCACGCTGGGCGGTACCACGGTGACCATAACCGGCACGGACTTCGCCTATTCGGGTCCCGGCGGCGTGACCTTTGACAGCATCAACGCGCAGTCCTATACGATCAACGCGTCATCCACCGTGATAACCGCGGTAACCCCCAGGCACCCGCTGGTCGGCCCCCTTACGGCCGGTCCGGTGACCCTGAGCGTCAATACCTCCACCGGCTCCTGCACGGCGTCCTATGTCTACGTGCTCTCCCCACTGGTGGGCGGGGCCTGCGTGGACGAATACTTCTTCCCCTCGCCCGCAAGGGGCGCGACCGGGAACTTCGCCTACTGCATGGCGCAGGCCGGCACGGTGAGGATAAAGGTCTACAACTCCATCGGCGACCTGGTTACCAAGATCGAGGACAGCCGCGGCGCTGGCGCCCAGCTCTCCCAGATCAACACAGCCAGGCTGTCGTCCGGCGTGTACCTGTACCGCCTGGAGAAAGATTACGGCGGCGGCAATTCCATCACCTCCGAAGTCAAGAAGTTCGTAGTGCGGCATTAAGGGAGAACTTTCATGAAAAAAATATCAATAGGAATCGCGCTTATCTTAGCCGCCTTCTCCGGAGGCCGGGCTTCGGCCCTGGAAACATACTATGACGCGGGCACGGACGCCCTGCCGCTGCAGTACGCCGGCGGCACGGCCCGGGCCACCGGCATGGGTTCGGCCGTAGTCGCGGTGCCGCAGGGCTCGGGTTCCCTGCTCTGGAACCCGGCCGGCCTGGCCCGGATGGAGTGCACCGAGGTCGGCCTGCACCACTACTCCGGCCTCTCCGGGATCGCGCAGGAAACCGCGATAATCGGCGTACCGCTGGGCCCCGTCAAGGACGACTGCAAGGGCGGCGCCCTGGGCGGGCTGGCGGCCTCGTTCAATTACGTGGACTACGGCAGCTTCAACGGCAGGGACATTACAGGCCTTCCCACCGGCAATTACCACGCCCGTGATTACTCCGGCAGCCTGGGCTGGGGCGCGGAGATTCTGTCCGGACTCTCAGGCGGTATAGCGCTGAAGGCCAACCAGTCTAAGCTGATGGACAAGAGCTATTACGCCTATGCGGCTGACTTGGGAGTCTTGCTGGCCGTAAGCCGTTCGCTGGACCTCGGCGTGACTTACTCCAACATCAACCTCAACAGCAACATCGGCGGCCTGGTATCCGGCTGGCGCCTGGGCGCCGCCTGGACCCTGGACCGGCACCTGGTGCTGGCCCTCTCCGGAGAGCTCCAGAACAGCTCCATGAACCGCCTGCAGCTGGGCACCGAGTACCTGATCGGCAACGTAGACGAGAAAGAAAATATTCTCGCGCTGCGCGCCGGCTACCAGGTCAACTACCCGGATCCCCAGCTGGGCGGCCTTAACGGGCTGACCCTGGGCCTGGGCTATACGTTCGGCCGCGCCCTGGCGCTGGATTACTCCATGGTGCCCGTCGGCGACCTGGGGACTACCCACCGGTTCAGCCTGACCTTCAAGTTCGACTGCCCCGAGAAGGATGAGCCCGTAGCGGCCGCCCCGGCGCCCGCGCAGCGCGTGGTGGGCCCCGCTGAAAACGCCCCCATAGCGGTTCCCTACGTCGCTCCCAAGCCGGCGCCCAAGCCCGCGCCCGTGGTGCTGAAGGCTATACTGCTCGAGGATTCGCATTTCGACTTCGACAAGTCGGAGCTGCGGCCCGAGGGCCAGGCCATCCTGGAAGAGAACCTGCAGATACTCAAGGACAATCCCAAAGCCCTGGTGAGGGTGGCCGGGTATACCTCCATGATGGGCACGGTCGAGTATAACCAGGCGCTCAGCGAACGCCGCGCGGAGGCCGTAGAGGCCTACCTGGTGTCGGAGGGCATATCCCCCGGCCGCATTTCCACTATCGGCTACGGCGAGACGGATCCCGCCACGTATGAAAACAAGCCCGGCAAGTACAACACGGCCGCCGCCAAGTCGAACATGCGCGTGCTGTTCACGGTTACCGTAAAATAACTTCGGGGCAGGGTTAAGAGGGAGGCGCCCCTGCTTTAAGGCAGGGGCGCCTTTGCTTGAGGCGGCCTGGCCGCGATAAGACAATGACTAAATCCGAAGAAATCCAAGAGGTTACCAGGCGGGCGCACCTGGTGACCTTCCTGGCCGCCCTGGCCGCCTGCCTGGCGGCGGTGCTCTGGATGGCGGCGCCGTACCTGCTGTCCCTGCTGCTGGGCGGCACGCTGGCCATGCTGGCTTTTCCCGCCTACCAGTGGCTGCAGAGGCGGAGGCTTGGCCCGCGCCTGGCCGCCGGGGTGCTGACCGGTCTGCTGCTGCTGGTTGTGATCGCGCCTCTGACCGGCTTTACCATAATGGCGGTCAAACAAGGCATCGCCATCAGCCGGGGATTGGGCGAGATAAAGGAATTCTCGCCGAAAGCCCTCACGCGCGCCCTTAGCCGCTGGCAGCTGACCAGTATCGTCCTGGGGAGGCCCGCGGAGGTAACCGCCCGGCTTACTGGCGCGATACAGGACGCCGGCAAATTAGCCACGTCCGCCGTAGTGCGGCTGGGAAAGGGGATCCCCGAATTACTGCTGCAGCTCGTGCTGGGGATGATAGCCTTCTTTTTCTTCCTGCTTAACGGGCTGCAGTTCATGGAATGGCTGTTGGGCCTCGGGGTCTTCGACCGGAAGATGCAGGAGCAGCTGGTCAGGGCGTTCCGGGACGCCACTATTTCAGCCGTGGCGGGCGGCTTCGCCGCCGCCGCTTCGCAGGCAGCGCTGATCTGGGCCGGGTTCCTTGTGCTCGGGATCCCGGGCGCTTTCCTGGCGGGCGGCCTGACCTTTATCTTTTCCTGGGTCCCTGTACTTGGCACTCTGCCGGCACTGGTGGCCGGGATGTTCTATCTGTACGTCAGCGGTACCTCGCTGGGCATGTGGCTGCTCGCGGTTATCGGCATCCTGGCCGGGCTGGTGGACAACCTGGTGCAGCCGCTGGTGATGAAGGGCAAGTCCGGCATGCATCCGCTCGTCGGCCTTGTCGCGATAATCAGCGGCATACAGCTGTTCGGGATAATGGGGGTCGTTGTCGGGCCCATCCTGGTGGCGATATTGCTGTCGCTGCTGCGGATCTGGCCGGTGATCAGGGGCGGGCTGGGGATAAAGGCCTAGGAACTCCGGGATAAGTATCGTTTCACGATGACCGGCGGGAGATAGCGGCCGCTGCGTAAAAAAGCCCGGTTCTCACCGGGCTTCCGGATTTAATGGGAGGCGGGGCGGGGCTTTGCGCGCGCACGGAGAACTTTTGTAACCTGTTAACGGCACCTTCCATGAAAACGCACATCACCGAATCCACGCTGCTCTTCATCAGCATCGCCAAATGGGTTTTCCTGGCCACCATGGCCGGGCTCATCGTGGGCTTTCCGATAGCCCTCTTCCTTAAACTGCTGCGCGCCAGCTCCGACTATGCGGGCGGCTGGGAATACTATTATTTCCTGCTGCCCGCGGCGCTCTTCCTGAGCGCACTGCTGGTCAAATACCTGGCGCCCGAAGCGAAGGGGCATGGCACGGAGAAGGTCATAGAGGCTGTGCACCGGCGTGCGGGCAAGATCCCCCTGGCCGTTATACCCGTGAAACTGGTCGCTACGCTGATAACCCTCTCACTGGGCGGTTCGGCCGGCAAAGAAGGTCCCTGCGCCCAGATAGGCGCGGGCATCACCTCGGCGTTCAGCGGGCTGTTCCGCTTTAACGACCACGACCGCAAGAAACTGGTCATCTGCGGCATCAGCGCCGGCTTCGCGGCCGTCTTCGGCACTCCCATCGCCGGGGCCATTTTCGGCGTGGAGGTGCTGTTCGTCGGCTCCATACTCTACGAGGTGCTGCTGCCGTCCTTTATCGCGGGCATCACCGCCTACCAGGTCTCCTCCGCCATGGGGATAACCTACTTTTACAAGCCGATAAGCATCATGCCGGTCTTCAGCGAAACTTTCATGCTGAAGGTCATGTTCGCCGGTGTTTTCTGCGGCCTGGCCGCGATGATACTCATAGAATTCCTGAAGTACGGGGAGAGGCGCGCCCGCCTTATGACGATGTGGGAGCCCTACAAGGGCCTGCTGGGCGGTTCGGCGCTGGTAGTGATGGCGCTCCTGGCCTCCAAGCGCTACCTGGGCCTGGGCCTGGACGTGATAGAGGACACGCTGCTGGGCGCGCCTGCGCGCTGGTACGACTTCGTCATGAAGTCGGCGTTCACCGCGGTCACCCTGAGTTTCGGCGGCAGCGGCGGCATTATCACGCCTATCTTCTTCGTAGGGGCCACGGCCGGAAGCGTCTACGCGGGCTTTATGGGGCTGGACCACGCAACCTTCGCGGCCATAGGCATGACCGCCCTGCTGGCCGGGGCGGCGAACACCCCCATAGCGGCCAGTATCATGGCGGTGGAGCTGTTCGGGCCCGTCGTGGCGCCTTACGCCACGGTGGCCTGCGTGATCAGCTTCCTGATGACAGGCAACAGGAGCGTCTACCCGTCCCAGGTGCTTTCGGTGGTCAAATCGGAATCTATAAAGGTGGAATTGGGCAAGGAACTGCAGGAAATGCGGTCCACCTACACGCCCGAGCAGGGCGGGCTTGCGGCTTTCGCGGTGCGGTTTATCCAGCGCGTCGATGATATCGTCAACAGGCTGCGCCGCTGAGAGCGGGCTTTCCGGGATTTCCTTCAGCGGGAGACGAGCAGGGCGCAGGAAAAGGTCTTGAAGAGTTCGGCCGCCGGTATTTCCCGGCCCGCAGGGATCTCACGCCCGGACAGGGCTTCTGTCCAACTCCCCCCCAGCTCCCCGGGAACTATCACGCGGGTATCCTTCCACAATTCGCCCAGCGGCGGCGTGCCGGCGGGCACGAAGCCGGTGAGGAAGCGCGGGACGGCGGCGATGACGTGCCTGCCGCCCAGGGAGCGCGCGAAAGCGATCACGCTGTCCTTGTGCGCGCCATCGGCCGCGAGCGGGACATAAGTGCCGCCCTCGAAAACTTCCCGCAGCTCCCGCCTGACGGCCAGCGCGCGCCAGACCAGGAAGAGCTTGGCCCGGCCCGAAGGCAGGTCCGCCAGGAGTTCCGCCGGGAACCTGCCCGGGGCGGCGGCGTAACCGGCGCTGACTTCCGAGAGCAGCCGTTCCCTCAGTTCGAAATCCACCGGCCGCCGGTTGTCGGGGTCCACCAGGCTCAGGTCCCAGAGTTCCGCGCCCTGATAAAGGTCCGGCAGGCCCGGCGCAGCTATTTTCAGCAGCGTCTGGGAGAGCGAGTTGTAGGCGCCGTAGAAAGCGTTCGTATTCTGGAACGCCTTGAAATCCTCCAGGAACTTGTTGCCGGGGGCGGGGTCCAGGGCCTTGTCCAGGAAGGCGGCGATGGCGCCTTCATAGTCCGCGTCGGGCTTTATCCAGTTGGTGTTCACCTGCGCTTCCCGCGCGGCTTTCACCGCGTAGTCTTTCACCCGGCGGGTGAAGTCAGGCCCGGCTTCCCCGGCGGCCGGCCAGGCGCCCAGCAGGGTCTGGTAGATCAGGTACTCGTCGTTGGAGTCGGGCATTTCAGCCCCGCTTGGGCGGCGGCGTTTCTTCGGCAGGTTGAACTTGGCCCAGGCCCGCAGCCTGGCGTTCCACTCTTTGGGTATTTCGGAAAGCACGTTGATGCGGGCGCGCACGTCCTCGGCGCGCTTGGTATCGTGCGTCGAGGTGGCGTTCATGCTCAACGGACAGCGCTCCGCGCGCCCGCGGCAGAACTCGTGGTACTGCTCCAGGCTGAAGCCGAAGAGGTTGGGCGCGCTGCCGACCTCGTTGAGCGAGGTGAGCTTGTTGTAGATGTAGAGGATGGTGTCCTCGAAGCCCTTGGCCATCAGCGGGGCGGTGTACTGCTGGAAGTTCATCACGAAAGCCAGCACGTCCCTGCGGTCCTCGTCCTGCAGCGACTTGTGGGTGTCCATCAGCAGGAAGGCCTCGATGAAATTCAGCTCGTAGCCGAAGCCTGAGAGCCTTTCGCGCGCCCGCTGCACGGCTGAGCGGATGTAGCCCCGCTCCGTCTCCGTGGGGCCCGCCTCGCTGTTGACGTAGGTCCGGTAGACGGGGAAGTTGGCCATCACTTCCACCAGCGCGCGGCGCAGGCCGTAGAGGGTGATGTCGCGGCCGTAGCGGTCGTTGGCGGAAGCCTTCTTCATGATGTGCGCCAGGTTGTCTATGTTGCCCGCCAGGTGCTTGCTGATGATCATGCGCTTCTTGGCGCAGACCAGTCCGTCGTACTGGGTCTCCAGCCCGGCGAACCGGTAGTAGAAGCGGCTGAACTCCTTCTCGTTCTCCTTGCGGCAGAAGACGCCGTTGGCGTAGTTGGTGAAATCGTAACCGGTGGTGCCCTGTATGGGCCAGTCGGCCGGCAGCTCTTCCCCCGGGGCGAGGATCTTTTCCACGGCGATATAGACTTCGGGCCCGGCCGCCTCGCGCAGGCGCGCCAGGTAGCGCTGCGGGTCTATCAGGCCGTCCACGTGGTCCACCCTGAAGGCGGTCACCGCGCCCTGGCGGACCAGCTTCAGCGCGGCCGAGTGCACGTAATCGAAGACGCGGGGCTCTTCTACGCGCAGGGAGATCAGCTCGTTGATGGTGAAAAAGCGGCGGTAGTTGATCTCTTCCGCGGCCACTTTCCAGTAGGAGGGCCGGAAGAACTGGGCGGAGATTATGCTGTCGAGGGCGTCGAAGCTGTCCGGGTCGCCGGTTTTGCCGTTGAGGCGCGCGATCCCGGCGTCGATGAATTCTTTTATCTGCGGCACTCCGGAATAAAGCGTCCAGAGCATCTTCCTGGCGTGCTGGAACTGTCCTTCGGGGTAGTCGCTGCCCGGCGCCGGCGACAGGGTCTTGAGGAGGCTGACGGTGCCTATGAAACTCGCGAGTTCCGGGTTCTCCGCGCCCAGGGCGGCTTCCAGCGGGGCGATATCCCCCCCGAAGACCTTGATGTAGCTCTCCATGCGCAGCGGGAGCTTCAGGCGGTAGTAATTAAGGGTCAGGCCCTCTTCGCCGTAAGCCAGGCGCAGTTCGCCGTTCTCCAGGGCCTCGGCGTAGAAAGACCCCAGGAAGGGCGTCAGCAGACGGCCGCGCAGGTTCTCGTAGGCGTGGTTCCAGTCTATGTCGAAGAAATCCCTGTGGGCCGAATGCGGGCCTTTGGCCAGCACGTCCATCAGCATGGCGTTCTCGCTGTCGTAGGCCATGTGGTTGGGCACGATGTCCTGCATGATGGACAGCCCCGCCGCCCCCAGGGCGGCCGAGAGCCCGCGCAGTCCTTCTTCCCCGCCCAGTTCGGGGTTGATGAGGGCCGGATCCACCACGTCGTAGCCGTGCGGGCTGCCCGCCCTGGCCTTGAACGCCGGCGAGGCGTAAAGGTGGCTCACGCCGAGGCGCGCCAGGTAAGGCACGATCTCCCGCGCGGCCTCGAACGGGAAGTCCTTGTTGAGCTGCAGGCGGTAGGTGGCCAGGGGCGGCTTCATCAATAGTTAAACCTCACTTTCAGGTCCGCGCTGGCGCGCGCGAAGAGTTCCAGCCAGCGCGTGGCCGCGGCCTCTCCGGCGGCCGCCGCGGTCTTCATCCGGGCGGCCAGGGGGCGGCCGGTCTTGAAGAAAATGTTCTGTACCCGCCACAGGTTCATTTCAAGCCCCAGCGGCGCTACGGCCTCCAGTATCTCCGTGATCCTCTCCAGGTGGGCGGGGCTCTCGGGCTCGGCGGCGAAGGCGTCGGCCAGGAGGTTCAGCGAGCCGGTAAGCGACAGCCCTATGGCGGACTTGTCCACGGCCAGCGAGAAGCGGCCTATCAGGTCCGAAGCCCTGCGCAGGCCGGGCGCGTCTACCGGCGCCGCCCTGAGCGCGCGGGCGATATCGTCGTTGAGCACCGACTGCGCCACCGTGACGAAAGCTTCCGGCAGGGGCGCGTGGAGCCGGGTGGTGACGTCCAGGATGGCCGAGTGGTGGTTGTAGACCTGGCGGAAGGAAGCCAGCATCTCCTCCCGCGCCGCGGAGAAGATCTGGTCTATCACCTTGCGCTGCTCGTCCCTGAATAAATGCCACAGGGAGTAACTGCCCTTCGGGAAGTTCTCGCTGATCAGGCGGGTCAGGTCCGCCAGGCTCCCGGAGGAGAAGGCCTCTTTGATGTTCGCGCGCATGGCGGCGAAGGCTTCCTCGCCCATGAATTCCCGGGCGGCGCCCAGCATGTTGTACCCGCCCAGGTAGAGCATCACGAAGCTGACGCTGTTGGTCTCGGTGGTGATCCTGGAGGTGATATCCACCATTCCGACGCCGAGCTTCTGCGGGCCCGATTCCATGATCTCCAGGGAACGCTTTTTGATCCTGTAGCAGTAAAGCTCGGTCTCTTCCTCCGTCTTCTCGAAGACCGAGGACACGCCGTAATGAACTCCGACGCGCAGCAGGTCCAGCTCGGCCGGCTTTACGAACAGTTCGTAGACCTTGCGCCCGTTGCCGAATTCCGGGACGTTGCTCGGCGCCCGCTCCAGCAGTTCCAGGAAGGCGTTCTCCAGTTCCACGCCCGAGGCCTGGGCCGCCAGCTGGATGGCCCGCGCGGCGTAGCCCATCACCTGCACGGTCTCTATCCCCGAGATCTCGTCGAAGAACCAGCCGCAGCTGGTGTACATCAGCATGGCGCTGCGCTGCATCTCCAGCAGCCTCACGGCCTTCAGCCGGGCCTCCGGGGTGAGTTCCCCCGCGCGGTGCCGCTCGAGGAAGGCGGCAAGGGAGGCCTCCGAGCGGTCCAGCACCACGTCTATGTAGGCGTCACGGGCCGCCCAGGGGTCCTTCAGCAGGCCTTCGGCCTGCCTTTCGTAGATCTGGGCCAGGTTGTCGCGCAGCCAGTCCAGCGCGCCCCGCAGCGGCGCCCTCCACTTCTGGTGCCAGCCCGGCTTGCCGCCGGAGTTGCAGCCGCAGTCGGAGCGCCACCGCTCCACGCCGTGGACGCAGCTCCAGGAGGAGTTGTCCCAGATCTCGGCCTCCCAGGCCGGCGGGAACTTTTCCAGGAATTCGCCGTAGACCGTCAGCTTTACCGAGGGGTCTTTCTGCACGTTGTTGAGGCAGTAGGCCAGCGCCATGTCGCCGTGGCGGTGGTGGTGGCCGTAGGTCTCGCCGTCGGTGGCGATGTGGGAAAGCTGCGGCTCGGCCGGGTCGGGGTCCAGCGTGCCGGTAAGCCTGCCGAGAAAGACATTCCCGTCGTTGAGCATGCCGTTGAACGCTATTTCCCTGGAAAGGGGGCCGTCGTAAAAGAAAAGGGTTATGGAGGCGCCGCCCGGCAGGCGGCAGAGGTAGGGGCGCCTGGGGTCTACTTTCCCCCCGGCGACGTCGTGCCAGTCGTCCATGCCGGCGGCGCGCACCCGCCTGGCCTGGCCAGGAGCCAGTATGGTGAACTTGACGCCCTGTTCCGCCAGCACGGCCAGCGTCTCCAGGTCCGCCGCCGTTTCCGGCAGCCAGATGCCCTCGGCTTTCCGGCCGAAGCGCGACTCGAAATCCCGGAGGCCCCAGATCACCTGGGTGCGCTTGTCGCGCGCGCTGGCCAGCGGCATTATCATGTGGCTGTAACATTGGGCTATGGCCGAGCCGTGGCCGTCGAACAGCTCCCGGCTCTTCTCGTCGGCTTCCAGCACCGCCCGGTAGGTGCCGGGGTGGCGCCGCGCCAGCCAGCTCAGCAGGGTAGGGCCGAAATTGAAGCTCATCCTGGCGTAGTTGTTGACGATGTCCACCACCCGCCCCTCCCCGTCGAGCAGGCGGGAGGCGGTGTTGGGGGCGTAGCACTCTTCCTTGATGCGCTCGTTCCAATCGTGGTGGGGGCGGGCCGAGTCCTGCAGTTCCACCTCCTCGAGCCAGGGGTTTTCGCGGGGCGGCTGGTAGAAATGGCCGTGCACGCAGGTAAAGCGCTTGCTCATACGTCGGTCCTCCTGAAGACCTTGAAGCTTTCCGGGGGCAGCTGGGCGGCGGCCGCCGGACGGTGGGCGGCGTCCGGCGCCTGCGAGTCGAAGATCAGCGACCATTTCCCGGGAGGCAGGGCGCGGGCGGCAGCTCTTGTCCCGAAATTGAATATCGTGAAGGTGGAACTGCGCCCCCTGCGCCGGAAAAGGGAGATCGTCTTGTTCTCCGGCAGCGCCCTGACCACCAGGTTGTCGCGGCTGACCGTGCCCAGCGACGGCTCGGCCTTGCGCAGGGAGATGAGGGCTTTGTAGAAGGCCAGCATCTGCGCGTTAGCGGTAAGCCCGGGCTTGGCCCAGTCCAGGCGGCTGCGTTCAAAGGTTTCCTCTCCCTGCGGGTCGGGCGGTTCGGCCTCCCAGCCGAAGGCCGCGAACTCCTTTTTCCTGCCTTCCCGAACGGCGGCGATAAGGTTTTCGTCGCCGTGGCTGACGAAGTAAAGAAAAGGGTTTGTCTCGGCGTATTCCTCCCCCATGAACAGCAGGGGGATGTAAGGCGACAGCAGCACGGCGCCGGCGGCCAGTTTCAGGCGCCGCCGGGAGACCAGCGCGGACAGCCGGTCGCCGAGCAGGCGGTTGCCTACCTGGTCGTGGTTCTGCGCGCAGACCACGAACCTCTCGGCTGGCAGCGCGGCGGCCGGGGAGCCATGCATGCGCCGGCGGTGCTCCGACCAGGCCCAGTCATAGACGAAGCTTTCCGCGTAAGCCTTGCCCAGGGCGGGAAACCCGTCGAAATCCTCGTAGTAACCCTGGCGCTCCCCGGTCAGGGCGGTGTGCAGGGCGTGGTGAAAATCGTCCGACCATTGGGCGTCCAGGCCGTAGCCCCCCTCGGAGGCCGGCTTGATGACCTTGGTGTCGTTGAGGTCGCTCTCGGCTATCAGCAGGAAGTCGCGGCCCGCTTCTCTTGAAAGCGCCTGCGTCCTGGCCCTCAACTCGGCCAGCATGTGGCGGGCCCCCAGGTCGTAGATGCCGTGTATGGCGTCCAGGCGCAGGCCGTCGATATGGAAATCCCGGAACCAGTAAAGGGCGTTGTTGATGAAGAAGTCCCTGACCGGCAGGCTGTCCGGCCCGTCGAAATTT
>Ga0209066_10004656_pt1 | contig 14775 bp, 9 predicted proteins | sample All_14_2_FD_187198 | JGI IMG/M metagenome (GOLD analysis project Ga0209066, IMG submission 187198) | Freshwater microbial communities in response to fracking from Pennsylvania, USA - Allegheny Zone_MetaG_DW_15 (SPAdes) (version 2) ...
TGCCAGCATCACGGCGGTCACGATCGCCGAAACGGGCGGTCACGTTACCGAAACAGCGCTGAAATCACCCCTCAGCACACAGGTCACGATCCGCCGAAATGACCGGTCACATTCGCCGAAATACGCAGGCACAGGTACAGGCTGTGCAGTTGCGGGTTAAAGACGGCTGCAGATTCTGACGGCCATTCGGCACATGTTGTTGAATTCGGTGTGGGCTGGTGGCGGGTGGCTGCGTTGGTGAAGGTGCTGGTGTCTGGCTGCATGGGTCTTGATGGGTTGGGTGATCAAACAAGACCGCAAGCTTTGCAGGTTACAAGCTTGGGCGGTAGGTGGGGTTCGCCGTTCGCTTACGCTGCAACGTCTACGTGGGCAGCCAGAAGGCTGGCGAGCGGGTGATGGTGTACCTACGGACGCTGTACACGGGCTTGAAGCTTCAGATCAACGAAGCCAAGAGCGCTGTGGCCAGTGCCTTTGGGCGCAAGTTCCTGGGCTACGAACTGTGGGTGGCCAAGGGCTGGGAGGTCAAATGTGCGGTGGCCCACAAGGCGCTGGACGATTGCAAGGCACGTATTCGGCAACTCACACGCCGCTCGGGCGGGCGCAGCATGGCGCAGGTGGTGGAGAAACTCAGGCCCTACCTGCTGGGCTGGAAGGCGTACTTCGGGATGGCGCAAACGCCCAAGGTCTGGCGAAGGCTGGACGAATGGTTGCGCCACCGAATGCGGGCGACCCAGTTGCGGCACTGAAAACGGTCAAAGACGATCTACCGGGAACTCAAAGCGATGGGGGCCAGTGAAGATGTGGCGAACCAAGTGGCGGGCAACTGAACTGCCATAGGTGGTGGCGCAACAGCAACGGGGTGATCAAAACCGTGCTGACCATTGCGTACTTTGACGGGTTGGGGTTACCAAGACTGTCCTGACCTCAAACTCTCGAACCGCCCGGTGCGGACCCGCATGCCGGGTGGTGTGGCAGGGGTGCAGCCGATAATGGCTGCCCCCTATGCCGATTGCGTCCGGCACGGGCGTGTTGGCGCCGACCGAAAACTGAGCCACTCAAATTTGGATCGGCACTTACACACGTGCCTCAGTAAGCGCCTTCGCACTTAAACACGACCCGAACCGTTTTGCACAAAATGGCAATGTCGTACCAGAGCGACCAGTTTTTCACGTACCAGGTGTCTAGGTACACGCGGGTGTCGTAGTCCACATCGTTGCGGCCGCTCACCTGCCAAAGTCCGGTAATGCCCGGGCGAACCATCAGAAAGTACTCGGCATCCTCGCCGTACTTTTGCAGTTCGGCGGTGACGATGGGGCGTGGCCCCACCAGACTCATCTCCCCTCGCAACACGTTGAACAACTGAGGCAATTCGTCCAAACTGGTTTCACGCAGCAAACGCCCCACAGCACTGATGCGCGGGTCGTTCTTGAGCTTGTGGTCTCGCTCCCATTGGGCGCGGAGTTGGGGGTCTGCAGCCAGTAGTAGTTCCAGTTGCTCTTGTGCGTTAACCACCATGGATCTAAATTTGTAGCAGGGAAACATTTTCCCGTTGTGCCCTACCCGTTGGTGCGCAAAAATGGCGGTCCCCCCGTCTTTGCGGATACGCCAAACGAAGAAAAGCATCGGGGGAGACAGCAGCACCAACAACACCAGAGACGCCGCAATGTCAAATGCGCGTTTTGACAACCGTGCGGGCCAGTGTCGCAAGTTATTGCTGACGCTGAGTAGGGCAACCTCATGCGAAAAAAAGTAAGAAATATCCGTTCCGTACAGCGGAATACCGCGCAAGGCCGGAATCACGCTCACATCCTGAACGCCCCATTTGGTCAGCTGGCGCATCCATTTTTCTCGCTCAGCTGACTCGTGGTGCTCCAGCGCAATAACCACCTGCAACCCAGCGTGCAAGCTCAAACTGTGTAGCAGTTTTGGCGTTAGTAAGGGGGGTAGTTCTGCACCCTCAATGAGGGGGGTGGGTTCGTCTGAGGGCACAGCCAAACAACCCACCACCTCAAAACCCATTAAAGGCTCACTGCGCAGCGCCAGCACAGCCTCTGCTGCATTCGGTCCCGCGCCGATCAACACCGTTGGTCGTTGCCACAGGTTCAGTCTGAGCAGCAATCGCCTGACCGCAGAACGCACCAGAGGAACCAGTGCCGCAGCCAGTAGCCACACCAACAACCACCACAACCGCGAAGCGTTCCATCTCGCCATGGACATCAACGCCATGTCCAGCACAGCCAGCCAGAAGATGTTGTGAAACACCTCACCCAACTCTCGCCAAAAAGGCTTGCGCTCGCTGTAATGCTGGTAACGACCCAAGAACAGCACCAAGCCCACCACCACAACCAACACCCAGCCCAAATATCGCGATGGTGATTGTGTCGCCATCCATTCAGCGTAGCTGGCGGGCGCCTCCACATCCAAAGCCACAGCCAGCACCGTAGCTAGCCAACCACTCAGCACAAGAGCCAGCACATCGGCCAGCAACAAGGCCAGTTTCGACAGGCGAACGGAGAGCACCGATTGTGGAAACTCAAGCCACCGGTGCAGTAATGTTTCTGCTGCTTTGTCTTTGTGCACTCCATCCACCCTGAAAACTATATTTTTGATTTGATCCTCTAGCCCCAAAACCCCCGGAACATGCTGAGTCGCTTTTTAAGTGCCGACGGAAGCCTTCCTTCGGCTCGACCTAGCCGGTAGCCCGCCAGTTTGAGCCCTGTTCGCAACAGCGCACTTGGTATTAGCCAAGGCGCATGTTTTAACAGATAACGAACCTCAGACTTGACGAAACGTAGCCCCTCTCCGCTGGCACTACCAAAAGCATCCAAAAGCCATTGTTCGCGGGCGTGAAAAACACCAGTGTCGAAATAGCGGCGAAAGTCCTCAAGGGGTGTGTAGTTGTGGGAGTGGTAAACGCAGGCATTGGCTTGGTATGCAACCCGTTTGCCTGCGAGCAAAAAGCGTGCTGCAACCGCCATGTCCTCGCCCAGAATGACATTTGACGGAAACCCACCTACCGCCAACAGGTCTGCCACACGGTAAGCCGCAAACGAATTGGATAAAAAGCAAGCTTTCAGGCCTAGCTGTGCCTTGTCGGCCAAGCTGACTACACGCGAAACGGCCGGGTAATTGAACATGCGCGTATGCGCCCCCATTGGCGATGCATCACCATGCGGCAACTGCCGACCATAGGCGCAAGCCACTGTAGCGTCTGCGAAAACAGCCACCAAGCGCTCCAAGGCCTGCTCGTCGGCGAGTAAAGCGTCTTGCGTCATGAAGACCACCACATCGGTTTGGGCTGGCAGTTGCTTCAAAGCCAGGTTGCGCGTGCCTCCGTGGTTGAAGCTTGCAGCGGGTATGCACTTACAAATAAAACCCTTTGGCAGGCTGGTAAAGTCTGTTCCATCCGTAGAGCTTGAATCCAGCACCGCACCCGATATGGGCAAGTGCTGCATCTGTACGGCAGCTAGCCACTGCTGCCAAAGTGGGATGGGGTTGAACGTGGGAACCACCAGGAAGACAGAACTCATGCTATCAGCAAAAACCATCTGGATTCATGGACTGCCAGCGCCAAGCATCGCGGCACATTCGCTCCACGTCCAACTGGGCTTGCCAGCCCAGTTCATGCTGGGCCAGTGTTGTATCTGCGTAGCAGCTGGCTACATCTCCAGGGCGACGGTCAACAAATTGGCAGGGTACAGCTACGGCGTTGACCGAAGCAAATGTATCGGCCAGTTCTTTTACGCTAACGCCACGACCAGTTCCTAGGTTGACCGTGATACTTTTCTTCCTTGCTTTAAGGTAGCGAAGCGCTGCCAGATGACCTTGAGCCAAGTCAACCACATGAATGTAGTCACGCACACCGGTGCCATCTGGCGTTGGGTAATCATTACCGAAAATGCTCAGGAACTCGCGCTTACCCACTGCCACCTGCGTGATGAAGGGCATCAAGTTGTTGGGAATACCGTTGGGGTGCTCACCGATGGTTCCGCTAATGTGGGCGCCTACCGGGTTGAAGTAACGTAGAATCGCAACGTTCCAACGCGGGTCTGATGCCTGCACGTCACGCAGGATGTCCTCGCACATCAATTTTGTACGTCCATAGGGGTTGGTGACATTTAACCAGCTCGATTCGTTAATCGGAACTGTTTCGGGGTCACCATAGACGGTGGCAGAAGAGCTAAAAACGATATGCCGTACACCCGCGCGGTCCATTGCCTGTAGCAAGGCCAGTGTGCTGCTGATGTTGTTGTCAAAGTAGCGTAACGGGTAGGCCACCGACTCACCCACTGCCTTGAGGCCGGCAAAGTGAATCACCCCGTCAACAGTGTGCATATTAAAGAGTCGGTCTAGGGCTGCGCCGTCACGTATATCAGCCTGAACAAATTGGAATTTTGGCCCGCACAGTTTTTCCAGCCGATCAAGCACTTTGATGCTGCTGTTACACAGGTTGTCGACGATGACCACCTCTTGGCCTGCATTCATGAGTTCAACTGCGGTGTGCGAACCGATATAGCCAGCTCCGCCGGTGATGAGGATTTTCATTGATTAAATCAGTGGTGTTCGAGCGTTTTTAGTCAACGTTCCCTGTTTATGTGAGTTTGACAAGTATGTATGGCTAACTAAAGAGTGATTCGCAATACTTATAATCGAGTAAAGTCATAAAATCAAAGCAAGTGATTGGATCAATTTGCGGCGTTGATTAAGCATGTTTAAGATGTTTCTCAAGCAGAAGCTTCGGATATTTTACGAGCCAAAATTATATCTTTAAAAAGATAGCCGTACAGAGCGGCAGGAACCTGTGGATCGCTCCATGCAATCTCATCAAAATATGCGTTGAATTCACGTAAAAAGTTGATCTGCCCCAAATTCGCCGGCCCACGCAGGTCTGCCACGCATAGACCACCTTGCTTCCAAATAGTACGAAGACGGGTGGTTGGAATTGGGAAATCCTGCGCAAGGAAAATATGACAAACTTGCTCATCGGTGGTTGTCCCCCGCAAAGGCTCCAAATATTTTCGCAACACAACGTTTGTCTTGCGCAGCTGAGCAACGTTGTCGCTGTTCGTAACGGATCGTTTGTGAATACGGTGCCTGTATAAAGAGTCGTTAACGTAATGAAGTCTGTGACCTTGGGCGATCCGCAATGCCAGCTCCCAATCTTGGACGCCCGAGAACCGCTCATCACATCCACCAATTGCTCTGTATACGCTCCGCCGGATCACCTTTAGGTGGGATGCCACCATTCCATCGAGCAGATCATCGGCGATACGGTCTTGCGACTTAAACTGAATCCGGTCATACCCTCCGTAGCGTGCGAGACGAATGGTCTTATTATTTTCATCAATGTCTGTACGATCAGTGAACAGGTAGTCCACCTCGTGCACGGACTGTAAGGTATCGCTAATTACCTTCAATGCCCCTGGCACTAGGGCATCGTCGCAATCGAGAAACGCCACGTACTCCCCCCGTGCCATTTCAACTGCAAGATTTTGCACTGCGCTGATACCCCTATTGACGAGTTCTCTATGTGCGATCAGGTGTGGGTTCCGATCACGTAGCTCATCTATCAGCAGCGAAATACGAGGATCAGGTGATCCATCGTCAACGCAGATGATCTCGAACTGCACATCAGCTTGAGTGGCCAGCGATACCAAGCAGCCTTGCAAGTACTCGAAATGTCCAAAGATCGGGACTACTACGCTAAGTAGGGGGGGCTCCTTCAGTGGGGCCATTGATGACAGGGCCATGAGAATGGCGTTGGCCACCTTCCTAGCCTGTAGCTCCGGAGCTTCAACCGGGGCTGTCGCTGCTTGTCTTTCGGGTTCTGCACCACCAGATGGGGCAGCTTGAAGCTGGGCTATCTCGGTTCGATAATCGGCATGGGAACGGTAACACTGCTCGAACCAGGAGACCACCGATTCGAAGAACAGTGGTTCACGAGTGCCCACCATCTCGTTGATCTTCAGACCTGCCTGAAGCCAAGCACGCCCCATATTAACGTAGGAGCGCCTCATGCTCGATTCGTGATGCCGATAAATGGCCCAGTGACCATGAAGATAGCCAAAACGTGTCCCAGTTATGGACAGAGACGTCCAAAATAGCCAATCCTCCTTGGCACGGGCATGTGTGTCAAAACGATGCTCGCGCAGGACCGCATGCCGAAACAGGCCGCAGTGAATCGGAATCACAAAGCCTCGCTCCCAGCGGTACAGGAAGTCTTGCTCGTTTATTTCAAAGCGGGCGATGGCCTCTTCAGTCTTTGTGAACATACCACGCGTTTCGTCACAAAGAAGGTAGTTGCAGACTGAAACATCCAGTTCCGGGTTGATTAAAAGCTGTGCAATTTGTGCATCTATCTTGCCGGGCGTCAGCACATCGTCTGCATCCAGGAACTGCAGGTATTTGCCTTGCGCCAGCGCAATACCACTGTTTCGCGCACCAGATAAGCCCATATTGGTCTGGCGATGGATACGTACAACGCCAGGTGCCAGTAGTTCAGCATCGGCCAGTTGTTGTCTGATACCTGTGTCAGAACTTCCATCATCCACCACGATGATTTCGAGAGGGTATGAGCAAGCAGACAGCGCGGAGGCCACAGACTGCTGAAGGTAGTGTCCTTGATTGAAACAGGGAACTATGATGGAAACCAATGGCCGACCGCAAGCAGTCGATTCGTTTTCGGCGTGAGAGGGCAGAGCCGCTGGCGGCAAATAATTTGGCACACTGCCTACACTCGCCACAAAGTTAGACCAGCTGTGGCGCTGTCGTATCAGGTCATGCATGCGTTGCGCGCGCTGCAGAGCTTCGGCAGGGTTTAACACTACATGGCGCAGCGCCTGCTCGTAGTCCGCAGCGCTGGGGCGCTCCGCCAACGGGTAGCCAGTGGTTTCATCCACGAGTTCACCCACCCCCCCCACTGTGGGAGCGATCACCGGAATGCCCAGCGCACCCACTTCAAGCAGAATGTTCGGCATGCCCTCCCACTTGGAAGTAAACACAAAGGCCTCAAAGTCGTAACGGTCCAGCCACTCCATCGGTGACGTGAACGGTCCCTCGTAACTCAGGTTAGGCAAGCTTGGCAGGACGCTGTTGTCGTTGAGTACCACTTGACCGTAAACCCGAAAGTCTGCAAAACTGCAACGCTGCACGATCTCCAGGAACAGGTCTATGCGTTTCTCGGCATCTAGGCGCCCGGCCCATAAGAATTGGGGGCGCCGTCCCTCATGATCAGCAGGTGTATGCAATTGTTTTTGTCGCTGCTGCAAACGTCGCTCCCCAGTCGTCTGACCCTCAGCCGCAAGCAGACGGCAAGGCTGGTACAGCACGGCCAAGCGAGCGCTCTCGTCGATCGACAGCTCGTACTCTCGAGCGGCCTCTGTCACGAACCGTTGGTTATCCGAATGCAGGCCCGCGAGGTGAGGCATGCCTTTCTTCAGGAAGTAGGCGGCGTAACCGATTTTCGTTCTGTCGTCCGGTGCAAACTGAAAAGCAAAGATGCTGGCATACAGACGGGTATAGCGCTTTAGCTGTTCCCCTTCGGCAAGGATCAGATGCCAGGCCACTTCGCTGTTGATGTTGTGAAAGACATGCGGCTGTCCCGCCATGAGCAAGCCGCGCAAGAGAGCCTGTTTGCGCTCGTAACTCAGTGGCTTGTCCAAATATTTATCGAACACCACCAACAGAACGCTTGGCGGCAATTCCATGCGCTCGCTGACTAAATTCTTGTCGGTAACCAGCAATATCACAGACTGCTCAGGTCGCAATTCGCGTGCAGCGCGGCAAAGATTCAGTGCCGCCCACTCAGCCCCACCGGTAGCAAGAAACGGAACGGCCATCCAAATGCGTGGTGCGCCGTGGGCTTGTGCATGCGCTGCCATATCTTGCAATATCGCAGCTAGAGCATGCTCCACACCAAAATCAGGGGCATGTGCCCCATCGTATCTTTTTGGACGGAGCACATCAAAAAATGAACGAAGAGAAGTGTCAGAGCCTGCAACCCCCGCCAAACCCATCAAAACGGGCTGTAGCCGCGCTCGCAATTTCCACTTGGTTGTCTGCGAAAGAGGAAGTCTGTGATAAACCTTTTTCGCTAAAAGTCGGAGCTTCTGCTGTGATGACTTCTTCATGAGTCTTTCTTTTTGAAAGCCCGACGCAATCCATCACGTACCAACCCAATCTCACCCCGAAAGATACGCCCAAGCACCCGAAGACTTCGAGTCAAACGCCACGATCTTGAAGCGTGGATAGTTGCGAGATGCCCCGTCAAAGCCTCTACACGGCCATGCAGCTGAACCAGCTCAGCTCTTGCCATACCGAGATCGCGCTCCGAGCATTCGGATCTGTCTCGCTGCCGATGAGCTTCGTTGCCCACTTCAGTCAACTGCCCCGTCAGAGCCTCTACACGACCACGCAGCTGATCGAGCTCACCTTGTGCCATACCGAGATCGCGCTCCGAGCATTCGGCTCTGTCTCGCTGTCGATGAGCCTCGTTGCCCACTTCAGTCAACTGCCCTGTCAGAGCCGCTACACGACCATGCAGCTGATTGAGCTCACCTCGTGCCATACCGAGATCGCGCTCCGAGCATTCGGACCTGACTCGCTGTCGATGAGCGTCGTTGCCCACTTCAGTCAATTGCCCCATCAAAGCCTCTACACGTCCATTCAGCTGCTCCAACTCACCTCTTGCCGTACCAAGGTCGCGCTCCGAGCTTTCGGCTCTGTCTCGCTGCCAGCGGTCAGATTTTTCCGTCTCAAGAAGCTTCTCCTGAAGCGTGGGTTTACCTTTGTAAAAAAAAGGCCAAGGCGCGGGACCCTTGCCGTCACCCCTGAACGTACAAGTATTGAATACCTCAGGTATTTGCAGCATGAAAGATTGCAATTTCTCATTCCATGCCGCTCGGCGCTCCAGGTTGGAGCGATGGTCCGCAAGACGGGGCTCAGCCAAAAAAGAATCCAGTTCCTGTGTTACCTGTAAGGCCCTGGACTTTTGGTCATAAAAAGGGTTGCTGCTTCGAAGCCAACATGGAATGCCAGCCAGCTGCAGCCATAGTGCCACGTGGTATGAGCAGGAGTAACCGATATCGCCAACGATCGGTTTGGTCAGATCACTTGGCTGCCCACCGTAAACCAATGATGCCAACTCAATCAACCGAAGATCGGTGAACGGAAATGCAGTATCTAACTTTTTAAGTGTTTCGCGAGCATCACAAACTTCATGCCGTGGATCACGAAAAGCTTGAAGCAAAGTGACACCATCTTGCCCCCAACGACTCACCTTCAGTTGTTTCAATTCATAGGCGAGGCCAAGCGCAGGCCCATCATTGGCCGTGTAGTCCGACGCATTGACATGCATCAACAAACCGTTACCACGTTGAAGAGGCAGCATTTTCGTCAGGTCAAGCAACGCTTCCGTGGCATCGTCGAAAGAAATATTCGGATTGAACCCAGCTTCTCGCAGCAAACGTTGCGAGAGTTCATCTCTCACACCAAAAAGAATGGGTTTGAATTCCTTAATGTGCTCCACAACGCGATGTTGATAGGGTGCAGTGACTTGCTGGCCAGAGACCACGTAAGTCGCATTAGGTGCTAAGCGTAATAAATATTCGGCGATTCCCAGTACGTAGTCCCCCCACATATTATTTAAGAAACCGCCACCATACAAATGAATGACAGCAAGATTCCTAATTTCATCGATAAGCCCAAGTTGGGGTGAGCTATCGCTAAGAATCAGAGGGTAGTCTGAAACAAAAATAATGGCATCAGTATCATAATTTTGTCTTGTCAAGCCGGGAAACTCTTTAAAGCCGATGGCATTGGCCGCCATGACGGAAACCGTTACAAATCGCTTTGCTTTTTTTGCTGCCTTCAAGCTTGTTACGTGCTGAAGCAAATCACCAAAATTTCCATAACCAAAGTCGCTGCCGATACAGATAAATTTTTGTAGGTCGGTCGACAAAATGTTTCGACTAGCTTCATCGGCATAAAGGTAAATGCAGCTCACAGAACCGCCTCAGCAATGTGAGAACTCAACTCGAAGACCTCGGCTACGCGCCGAGCGAAATTGGAGTCACCATGCCGCTCTGAGATCAACTGTTGTCCGTTATTGGTAGCTTCTTCAATAGTGCGATCCCAGTTGCCATAAAGCCGCCGAACGGCATCGACATAGCCCGTGATCATGGCGCTGTCATCTGCCAGGTCAGGAACCAGAAGGCCAGTATCCCCGTCCATCACAGCCTCACCAATACCCCCAATGTCCGGAGCAATTACGGGCAGACCAGACCCCAGCGCTTCAAGAATAATGTTGGGTAGACCGTCAAAGGCAGTAGTATAAATAAATGCATCAAAACGGTCAACTGGAAGACTATCAAAGCCATCAAAACTCCCGCGATAGGTTACACCTGGTTTTTCGAAAAAAATCTGTTGTTGGTTACTTTCTTCAATCTGTCCATAGACTTCAATAACCATGTTTGGATGCTCTTTGCGCAGCGCTGCGGCGATCATGCCAACCAACTCCGGCCGCTTTTCAGCGGACACTCTTGACGCCCATAGTAGCCGCTTTGTGGGCGTGCTCTTTGTGGTAGGCTGCTTTTGGGTACGGCATTTAGCGTAAATGACCCGATACTTTTCTGATTGAGCTCCAATGCGTGCCATGTCGTTTTCCACGATGCTACGGCAATCGCTGATCAAAAGATCAATATTCGTCAACTGTCGGCGCAAAAAACTGACGCCCCAAGATCCGCTCAAGCGTCTGTTCCGCCATACACGGGTGTCATCGGAGAATCGGTAATAAATCACCTTAAAGTGCGAGAACAGTACAGCACCGAACGCGTCCATCAATCGATGTGCGAACTCACTCGCTTTCAGATGGAGCAGGGCACCTTGGCCTGTAACAGCGAGCAGCGCCCTTACCACCATGACATCCCTATCGGCATCATTCAACATCGGAAAGGCGTTGAATACATCAATAAAGACAGCATTTTTGGGTAGCTTCGCAGCCCATTCGTGTTTGCTTGCAGCCTGCCCAGACAGCACGAGAAGCCGACGGTTTGAGTCTGATGTCATCAACTGATGGAGAATTTGCAGGATATATTTTTCGGCGCCACCCGGTTTTAACCAGGGTAACACCAGTGCATCGCTGAATGTCTCGCTACCCAGCAGTTGATAAAGCCGTTCCAAATGAAAGCCCCAGTGCTTGGAATTCCAAGGTATCGCACAGTAACTGCTCGCAGTCTCAATTCTTGATGGTTCAATTTCCGGATCCAATTTTGCTGCATCAGCGACGAAGTCGATCACTTCATCAGAGTCCAACAGTTCCTTCACGAAGTTTCTCTCATGGAATCGCTGGCGCTCAATGATGAATTCGGACCAGTCTGGATTTCTTGCTCGATCCGATTCCATTGCCGCTCGATAGGCTAACGGTTTAAAAAGACTTGAGTGGGGGATCATCCTTGCCGAAATATTATTGGCAAGCTTGAGTAGGCTGTTCGATCGTTGGCGATAGAAAATTGCTGTATGAGGTGCAATTTTTAATTCATATCCAGCTGCGAGTAAACGGCAGTTAAAATCCCAATCTTCATAAGCGAATCCTGTCGTAATCTTCAAATCAAGGTAGCGTATTGAGTCGAAAGTCGATCTATTTATAAAAATTCGCGAAACATAGGGGTGCTGATAAGTGAAGTCTGCTGCGGTCAGCCATTTGCTATCGACATAGCGCGCGACATGATAAGGCTCGCCAAAAGCAATCCAAAAATCAACAAAAACTGCTACCTTGGAGCTAGGGTGATTTCTGGCAATGTTGAGAAGTTCAACAATGGAGTTGCGCGATACCAGGTCATCTCCATCGGCGGTCCAAATGAACTCTCCCTCAGCCACTTGGATCCCAGCATTACGAGCAAGCCCCAGGGATCCAACATCTACCTGAATGGTTTTTACCTTGTCAAATGCATGAAGGCGTGTTTGGTGAAAAACCTCCAAGGTGTCTTTATCTGGACGATCGAAGACGGCAACCAGTTCCACTTTGATACCTGCCTTGGATGCCTCTCTGGCGCAGGCTTCAAGCGAGTACAAAGTTGGGCGCAAATAAAGCGCTTCACGGTGCATATTTAATACAACGCTGACGTCAATGCTATGCATGGCAATTTACAGTAAAAGGCATTTTAAACTTGAACCACATAGGGTTTTCTGAGTCGGTTAAGACATCGAAAACCATGGCTAATTCATCTGAATAGATTACGATGTTATCGCTTCGATCCCATTGGCTGACTTGATTGATGCGAAGGGCAACGGAGTACGATTGCCCGCCTCGAAGAAGCATTTCAGATTTGAACACAAAGCGAACAATTTGGTTTGCGTCAAAATTTAGGCTCCTTCTGTGTGTGTTGAAGAAGCTTTCACCCGTAAGTTCTTGTCCAAACTGGTCTTTGATCAGAAAGCCCAAACTTAAGTCGTTTGTTCGTTTGTGAATTTGTATTTCAAATTCAAGTGCAAATGCCTCGCCCTGATTCAGGTGATCGGTGACCTTACCCTGGTTATTTTTTAAAGTTATCGAACGAACAGTCAAGACAGCCCCGCCGCCCAGATCAGCCACTGGCGCTTTGGTGACGACGGAAAGAGCAGATTTTTCAGTTTCTAACTCATGACTTTCTGTTGGCAGTTTTTCTTCAGTTGCCGCTGTATGCCCCATTGACTGAAGCACGATACGGTTGTGTTCGATGAATACATCGTTCATGTAGGCATTGGTTACATCTGTCACATTGCCCTGCATCTTGACCTGTCCCTGATCAAGCCAAATGGCTTCGTCGCACAGAGCGCGTACTGCGTCAATGGAATGGCTCACGAATAAGACTGAACAGCCACTCTCCATCAACTGGCGCATTCGGGCCATGCTTTTGTGCTGAAACCAGGCATCGCCCACACTCAGGGCTTCGTCAACAATCAATAAGTCAGGCTCTACGTTGACGGCAACAGAAAAGGCCAAACGGGCGAACATGCCGCTGGAGTAAGTTTTAACGGGTTGGTGAACAAAATCGCCGATATCTGCAAACTCGAGAATGGCTTTTAGCTTAGCATCCATTTGTGAGCTATCAAGCCCCAGTATTTGCCCATTCATGTAGATATTTTCTATCCCAGTAAACTCAGGATTAAATCCTGAGCCCAACTCTAATAATGCTGCGATGCGACCATTCACATTGACGGTACCCTGTGTGGGTGAGAGGGTCCCACAGATTATTTGCAATAATGTTGATTTCCCTGCACCATTTTTGCCTAATATTCCTATCACCTTCCCTTTGGGTATTTTGAAGTTGATAGATTGAAGAGCCCAAAATTCCTTGTAATATTTTTTGCGCCCGCTTATTAGCATCTGCTTAAGTCGATCGCTGGGTTTATCATATATTTGATAGCATTTCCCCAGGTCGTTTACTTCGATGGCATATGTGGTGGTGTTTTCAAACGACATCGGCAAACCCCTTACGAGTCTTCTGAAACCATGCAAAGCCTAAAACCGCAAAGCCCAGTGCGCCTGCCGCATACAGCGCCAGTAAATTCAGGCTGGGAAGTCTGCCCCAATACATCAGATCGCGCGCCATCTCTATCGGTGCTGTTAAGGGGTTGAGGAGCATTAAGGGTTGGTAGGCTGGGGGTAGGGCAGATGCGGGGTAGAAAATGGGCGTTAAAAACATCAGCACAGTGATGACAACTCCGATGATCTGACCCACATCCCGCAGATACACGCCCAATGAAGCAAGCGCCCAGCTCAGGCCCATGACGAAAAGCATCAGCGGCACCAGCACCAAGGGCAGTAGAAGAGCGTGCCAGTGCGGTATGCCAAACAACATCCCATAGGCCATCAGCCACACAACCAGACTCACCGCAAATTGAAATAGCGCGCTGCCCATGCTGACCCAGGGGAGCACTTCCAGTGGAAAGACGACTTTTTTGACGTAGTTGACGTTAGCCAATATCAAGCCTGGCGCTCGGCCAATACATTCAGAAAACAAGTTGAATACCATCAGGCCTACAAACAAGACCAGTGCAAACTCAGTTTTGGAGTCGCTACCACCTGCACCCCAGCGTGCCTTGAAGACGACGCTAAACACAAAGGTGTATACCGCCAGCATGAAGATGGGCGTAGCCAACGACCAGAAGATACCCAGCATGGAACCTTTGTAGCGGCCCAGCACGTCACGTTTTATCAGATTGCGTATTAGCTGCCGGTTGCGCCAAAAACTAGCCACCATCTCGCGAGGCGAGGCAGAGAAATTTTGCATCAGGCAAATACCTCGGATTGAGCAAGGCTGAGACCAGCCCGGTCTTTGGCGGAGAGCTGTGGCGCAATGCCCGCCGGCCATTCAATGCCAATGGCCGGATCGTCCCAGGCGATGCAGCGCTCGTGCGCCGGTGCGTAGTAATCGGTGGTCTTGTACAAGAAGTCTGCCGTCTCGCTCAGCACCACAAAGCCGTGCGCAAATCCGGGGGGAACCCAAAGTTGCTTGTGGTTGTCTTCGGTCAACTCCACGCCCACCCACTGCCCAAAGGTGGGCGAACTTTTGCGGATATCCACCGCCACATCAAACACCGCACCACGCACCACGCGCACCAGCTTGCCCTGGGGCTGCTGCAGTTGGTAGTGCAGGCCGCGCAGCACCCCCCGGGCGCTGCGGCTGTGGTTGTCCTGCACGAAATCCACGTTCAGGCCTGTGGCGCCGTTGAACGCTTGCTGGTTGAAGCTTTCGAAGAAAAAGCCGCGCGCATCCCCAAACACCCTGGGCTCAA
>Ga0209066_10004657_pt1 | contig 14771 bp, 14 predicted proteins | sample All_14_2_FD_187198 | JGI IMG/M metagenome (GOLD analysis project Ga0209066, IMG submission 187198) | Freshwater microbial communities in response to fracking from Pennsylvania, USA - Allegheny Zone_MetaG_DW_15 (SPAdes) (version 2) ...
GCGCCAATGACTATCTGGAAAAGCCGTTCGGGGTGGGCGAACTTCTGGCCCGTCTGCGCGCCGCTTTGCGTCAGCGCGCGTCGGCTAAGGCGCCGCATGGCCCTATCCGTTCGGGCGAGGTCGAGATCGATCTGGATATGCGACGGGTGACGCGAGGCGGCGAGGTGGTGAAGCTCTCGCCCAAGGAATTCGAACTCCTCGCCCGTCTGGCTTCGGGGCGCGGCAAACTACTGACCCACAAGGACCTGCTGGTCGCTGTATGGGGCCCCGCCCATGTAACGGACACCCAGTACCTGCGCGTGTTTGTCGGTCAGCTTCGCCAAAAGCTGGAAATGGATCCGGCTCATCCGAGGATCATCGAAACCGAGCCTGGGGTCGGTTACCGCTTCATCGTGGACTAGCCAGAGCATGGGGCCGGTACCGAGTGATAACTTTCGAGCCCGATTTCAGGCCGCTTGGAGCATCGCCGAGTTGATCTGATGACGTTGGCGCTTTCTGGAAGTTTCGGGACTGGCGCGAAAAGCGATTGCCGGGCACTGGCCTGATCGTGAATTCGGAAACTCAAGAACGAGATCTCAGGGCCCGTCATCTACCATCAGGAGCAGCGTTGGCTCAGCGCCTCGGTCTGGACACACTACGGCATTGAGCGTAGGCGAACGCCCATGCGACAGGGGTGGCCACGACTGACTCGGATGCAAGCGCGTCTTGGCGCTCTGCTTAGCGTCTGCGCGATCGCCGTGCGGGTCCTGATCCCGGCGGGCTACATGGTCGCGCCGACGCCTGGGCAAGACGGTGTGCCTGCCATCGTCATCTGTACCGCCCAAGGCGCCAAAGCCGTTTCAGTCTACGGCGGTAGCGCTGTCCAGAACGACCAAGGCGCTCCCAAGCCCGCTGACGGCAAGGCCAGTCCCGACCATGGCTGCGTCTTTGCCGGGGCGTTTACGCCTCTGCCGGTTCCTGGCCTGACGCTGGTCCGCGCCGAAGGCTTCGCCGTCACGTCGCAGATTGACCTGACGGTCGCGCATCAGCGACCCGGCCTGGGCCTCGCAGCCCCACCGCCGTTCAAGACCGGACCTCCCGCAATCGTCTGACGCCCATCGCCGCTGGCCGCCTTGCGCGCCGGCTCCTTGACGTCCGACGATTGGAATTTTTCATGTCCTCCACGCTTTGCCGCGCCGTTTCGGCGCGCGCCCTTCTGGCCGCGCTCGCGGTCAGCCCCGCCCTTATGCCCGCACTGGCCTTTGCCGATGATCGCGTCACGCCGGTCGATCCCGCCGACGCCCCGCCCTCCGAAGTCGATCAGGTGCTGGTCGTTGGACGTGGCGACAAGCCTGTCACCGTCGTGCCGCGCGGTCTGGCCGTGTCTCTGGGCCAGACCGAGTTCGAAGCGATCAATGCGGTCAATGTCGAAGACCTGATGAAGTACGCGCCCGACTTTTTCGTGCGCAAACGCTTCGCCGGCGACGACAACGCCGTGGTCGCCCTGCGCGGAACCAACACGGTCCAGAGCGCCCGCACCATCGTCCTGGTCGACGGCTTCGTGGTCTCGAACTTCCTGGGCAACCGCTACGATTTTCCGCCGAAGTGGAACGTGGTCGGTCCGGCCGAGGTGCGCCAGTTCGATATCGTCTACGGACCCTATTCGGCCCGCTACGGCGGCAACTCGATGGGCGGGGTGATCTCGGTCACCACCCGCGAGCCCGAGCCTGGCCGCGAGGCCTATGCCAACGCCCAGACCATGATCATGCCGTTTAAGGAATACGGCTACGACCAGACCTTCAAGGGCTACAGCGCCGAGGGCGGGATCTCCTACAAGCAGGACGACGGCCCCTGGAGTGTGCGCGGCGGCTTCCGGCATTTCGAGAACACCGGCCAGTCGATGACCTACAACCTGCTGTCGGCAACGACCGGGACGGGCACGGCCGTGACCGGCGCCTATAATGACAGCCGCCTGGCAAGGCCGGTATTTGGCGGGTCCTCGCCAGTGCATGTGATCCAGGACCAGCTGCGCCTGAGGGTCGGCTATGCGGCGAGCAATGGCTGGGACATCCAGGCCCTGGGCTTTGCCTGGAAGACCAACCAGGACCTGACCAATCCGCGCAGCTGGCTGGTCGATGCGTCGGGCAAGCCGGTCTATCAGGGCAAGGTGAGCTATGGCGGCAAGACCTGGAACGCCACGGGCCTGACCTTTTCCGAAACTGACCGGCTAGAGTATCTGGCGGGCCTGAAGCTGGCGGGGCCCCTGGCCGGCTGGAAGGCGTCGTTCAATCTCTCGCGTTACTGGATCCCGGACCAGGATTCGCGAACCTCCAGGGACTATGCCACAGGCGCGAACAATGGCGCCGGCACCCAGAGCCGTCAGACCAAGCCGGGCTGGTGGACGGGCGATGCGACCTTCGACCGCACCTTCGGCAAGCATGAGCTGGGCTTTGGCCTGAACGCCAATCTCTATGAGGCCGGAACCGACACCTACGCCACCACCCGCTGGCATACGGCGACCGCTCCTGTCTTTTCGACATCCACCTATGGCAAGACCAGTCTGTGGGGTGTCTGGGCCGAGGACGCCTATGATCTGGACGGCAACTTCGTTCTGACCGGCGGCCTGCGCTTCGACAGCTGGCGGGCCTTTGACGGGGGCATCGGCAAGCAGATCTCGGGATCCCGCGTCGACAGCGCCTATCCCGAACGCGAAGAAACGTCGGTCAGCCCCAAGCTGTCGCTGCAGGGACGCATTCCGGGCGACTTCGAACTGCAGATCAGCCTGGGCGCGGCCGAGCGCTTTCCCACAGTGGGTGAGCTCTATCAGGGCCGGCTCGACGACATCACCCGTCAGATTGACCCGACCAGCTATGACCCCAACCTGAAGACCGAGACGTCCAGGGACGCCAACCTCATCCTGCGGCGCACCTTCGGCAAGGTCCGCTCGACCACCAGCCTGTTCTACCAGGACATCGAGGACGCGATCTTCAGCTTTAGCGGGCTGAACCAGTACGGGACTGTCGTCTCGTCCTACAAGAACGTCGACAAGGTCCGGCAATACGGCCTGGAGCTGATCCTGGAAGCGACCGACGTTCTGGTCCCGGGCCTTGATATCGACGCCAACGTCACGCGCATCGACGCCAGGACGATCAAGAATAGCGCCAACATCGCCGCCGAGGGCGTTAAGTTCCCACGCATCCCCGATTGGCGGTCCAGCGGCAATATCCGCTATCGGGTCAGCGATAGCGTCAAGGCCTCCCTGGGCTGGCGCTACGCCTCGCGGCCGAACTCGGACCTGTTTGGCCTGTCCCGTGGCGGCGCCTACGGCTTCCAGACCGAATATTTCACGGTCGACAGCCGGGTGACGTGGAACGCGACCGACAAGGTTCAGCTGGGCGTCGGAATCGACAACCTGTTCAATGACCAGGCCTACGTCTCGCACCCGCTGCCACAGCGGACCTTCGTCGTCGATCTCAAGACCAAGTGGTAGGAAACTGATCCCATGACCGCTTTCAGCCCGGCCCTGGCCAAGGCCCGACGGACGATCTTCGACTATCGCGCGATCTGGCGCTGGCACTTCTATGCCGGCCTGTTCTGCGCGCCCTTCGTCATCATCCTGGCTCTTACCGGATCGATCTATCTGTTCAAGCCCCAGGTCGAGGCCTGGCTGGATCGGCCCTACGATCACCTTACGCTGGCGGGGAAACCCGTCAGCGCTCAGGCCCAGGTCGATGCGGCCCTCGGGGCCGTGCCCGGCTCAACCCTGCGCACCTACGAGGTGCGGCGGCAAGCCGATGACGCCGCCCGGGTCGTGGTGGGCAAGAACGGCGAGAACATTCTCGTCTATGTCCACCCAGAGACGCTGCAAATCCTGAAGGTGATTAACGAGAGCGATCGCCTGATGGACATCGACAAGACCATCCATGGCGAACTGCTGATGGGCGACAATGGCTCGATCCTGGTCGAGCTGGCCGCCTGCTGGGCCATCGTCATGGTGGTCACCGGCCTCTATCTCTGGTGGCCGCGTCAGGCCCAGGGATTGGGCGGGGTGCTGTATCCGCGCCTGGGGCGCGGTTCCAAGCTGTTCTGGCGTGACATCCACGCGGTGACCGGCATGTGGATTTCCAGCCTGGTGTTGTTCCTGCTGCTGACGGGTCTGCCCTGGGCCAAGGTCTGGGGTGACAGCTTCAAGGAGGTCCGCCGGCTGACCGGCACGGCCGTGGCCAGGCAGGATTGGTCCAACAGCCGCGCCGGTGAAAAGGCCGAGCGCAAGGCGTTGGATGCGCCCGCCGCCTCGGAACACGAGGGGCACATGGCTGGTATGGACACGGCCGGTATGGATATGTCGAGCATGGACATGTCTGCGATGTCGATGGAGGCGACCCCAGCCCTCGATCGCATGGTCGCCACAGTGCAGGCCATGGACCTGCCGCCCCCCGTACTGATCGCCCCACCGTCCGGCCAGAAAGGCCGCAACGCCTCGCCCGACTGGACCGCTCGGTCGGATACGCCCAACCGGCCTCAACGGGTGACGCTGACGCTCGATCCCGACACCGCCGAAGTGATCCGCACCGAGACTTTCGCCAGTCGGCACCCGATTGACAAGGCGATCGGCTATGGCCTCGCCGCTCATGAGGGCCAGTTGTTTGGATGGGTGAACCAGCTTCTTGGCGTTCTGGCGGCCCTGGGCCTTGTCACCCTCAGCTTCAGTGGCCTCGTCATCTGGTGGCGTCGACGACCCGACGGTCAGTTGGGCGCGCCACCGGCCTTGCCGAAAGGCCGGATCGCCATGGGTGTCGGTATTCTGATCGTCGTGTTCGGCGTGCTGCTGCCTGTGCTGGGTCTGTCGATGATTGCTATTGCCCTGATCGAACACCTTGCTCTGCGTCACATCCCCGGCGTGCGCCACTGGCTGGGCCTTCGCCAAGTCGATCTTGAAACCTGATCAGCCCTGAGGCTGTCCATGAAGAACGCTGCTTTGCTGGAGATCGCCGGCTGCCTTGTCGCCACCTCTGCGCCAGCCGCCTCCTCGGCTCTGCGCATCGAGGCGGGGTGGGCGCGCGCAACGCCGCCTGGAGCGCAGAGCGGCGCCGCCACCCGCTGGTGCGCAGTGATATGGAGCGGCGTTGTTGTCCTGCGCGGCGCGACGACCTTGGGTCCGGAGCCGAAAAGGCAGGCCGCTTTCCATGATAGGCGGCCCTTCCTGGCCGGCCAGGCGCCGATGGTGAGCGGGTCACAGATCGCGATTTTCCGGGTAAACCGACCCCGATCGATTTGGGCTTCACCTACGGCCTGCAGATATGTCCCGCTCGGCCATAGCGCGGCTTCCGGGCGATATGGGGTTTCTGCCTGAGAGGTTTCGTACGCAGGCCCCGGCTGTCAGAAACTCATCACCGTAACGCCCGGAGCGACGATCGACGCTCCCATGGCGTCAGGGGCCGCCGGCGTGACACCCTCAATCAGAATCGAGGCGTTCGAGCCCTTGCTGGGCAGGTAAAGCGCGCAGACCTGGACCCTGACGCCTCGCTCTCCCATCAGCATTTTCATCATGGCCTGCGGGCTGGCGCCGCGTGGTGGCTGACCCGCAGTGGCGGCTTCGGGCGCTGCGGCCAGGGCGATATCGCCGGCGGGACCACACAAGAGGATCTCCGCCTTGGCGCCCGCAATGACGGCGTTCAAGGTCAGGATCATGGCCATCAGTTGTGTCTGCGGCTCTGGTGCGGTCAGTATGGTGATCAGCCGGTTGGGTTGTTGAGCCTGAACTGGCGCAGCCAGGCTCAAGGCCAAGATCGTTGGCGCGATCAGCGAGCGAAGACGCATGGCAAACTCCGATTGTGGCTGAGCATACTCATGGTCGGCGAGCCACGAGATCGATGAGAGCGGATCGGCCATGATGGCCGGGGCCTTCCGAAATATCGCTGTCGTGGCTTTCAAGATGCAGGATGTCGAAGTCAGCGAACGCATCGCGCAGCACGACTTCCGTATAGAGGTTCTCGATCTGCGCCGGACCGCCGGTGCCATAGGCCAGCTGCTCGGGTCGGTAACCCTGCAGCAGGATCAATCCTCCTGACCGGACTGCGGCTTTCATGTGCGCAAACAGGCGCTGGCGTGCGGCTGGCGGCGCAAACTGGATGAAGATCGCTACGACCACATCATAGGTTTCCCGGGGCCAGGTCCACTGATCCAGGTCAGCCAGTTGCGCGTCGAGGTTGACCCCGCGACGGGCCGCCAGGGCGAGCGCCTTCTGGACGGCGCGGGGGGCGATATCGGTCGTCGTTACGGTCAGCCCCAGTTCAGCAAGCCACACGCCGTTGCGGCCCTCGCCATCGGCGACCGCCAAGGCGCTCATACCGGCCTTCAGCAAGTGAGCTTGCCTGGCAAGGAATGTGTTCGGAGCTTCGCCAAACAGATAATCTTCGCGGTCGTAGCGGCTATCCCAGAACTGGCGAGCGGAGACTGTTTCCAAGGCGTTTCCTTTCGTCGAGGCAGCGATCCGAGCCGCCCCGCGCTGACCGATCTAGGGCGTATTGGAGGGCCCGACAGCGGAAGCGATGATCGCTGCCTGGTCAAGCGCTACGGCGTGTCCCATCACGCGTCCTACGTCGCCTCCGAACACAGGCCCCATAAGCGCCGCGTTCAAACCTGCGACACGCGTCCCCTTCGCTGTTTCATAGACCGCAATCGTGCAGGGCATCATCACGGCCAGGCGACGGTCGCTATCGTTGTCGAGAATGTCGCCAGCATGGCGAGCGTGGCATAGCTCCAACAAGCGAATTGTCGGCAGTTCGGGGCCGCCATTCGCCTCAACGCTGTTGTCCAGCTTGCGGACGCCCGACACAACCCAGCCACGGGCCCTGGCTTCAGCGGAAAGCCGCGTGACGGTCTCGTCCACCGATCTTGGGCTGACGGTTTCTGTGAACATCAGGTACGGAAGAGACAGGGCCAAGCCGCCGGCCCCGACGATCATTCCTGCCAGCACGGCGGCGACGAGCTTGAGCATGCGTTTGTCCTGGTGAGCGTTGATGGCGTTCAGCCTAGCGCCTAAGCATTCTTGCGAAGAATCCGCCGCCGGACTCACCGGCGTGGCCTTCACAGCGCTCCGCCTTCGGCACGCCGCGCAAGACCTCTTCGACGTGGCGACCACAACCGGCCCAGCCCATCTTGCCGCATTTTCCGCAACGAACCGCTCGGCACATGGTGATCGCTCCTATCCGCTATATAAAATGCATATTCGTATATTAGATTATGTCAATATATAAGGTCGCCTTTCAGGTCGCCTCGTAGCCTTCGGACGCGGCGGGAGGGTTTGGCCGTCTTCGGCCATGCTGACCGCGCGGCGGCGGCGGCTCATCAGCGCGTTGGCGCCGGGCCTATCCTGGCAAACTGAGCCGTGTCGCCTCTCGGCCGCGATCGCGGCCTGGGTTGAGGCTCTTCCGCCTGGGCCGGCGTCGGGGCCGGGGCGGGCTTTCCATCGCCGCAGAAGATTTCATGAAGCATCGCCATGACCGACTGAGCGCGCTCGTCGGCGATAGCGTAGTAGATCGAACGCGACTGCCTGCGTGTCTTGACCAGGCCGGACTGTCGTAGTTCGGCCAATTGCTGCGACAGGGCTGGCTGCTTGATGCCGAGGTCCGCTTCAAGCTGGCCCACGGATCGCTCTTCCTCCGCGACGTGGCATAGAATCAATAATCGGTTGGGGTTGGCCAGCTGGCGTAGCAATTCAGCGGCCTGGGGAGCCTTTGTCTTCAGCCGCTCCATGGCTTCGCGCGCGAGGTCGCTCAAGTGCGGCGCTCCCGGAAATACCACGCGCCGCCACCCTCGCCATCGGCAATGGCCTGATCCAGCGTGGTGGCGGCCGGCTCAAGCAGCGGCTCACCGGGCGACCAGCCTGCAGGTGTGGAGGCCTCCTCCCGATCTGCGGCCTGTAGCGCTGTCACAAGGCGAAGCAGCTCGTCGACAGAGCGACCGATATTCATGGGGTACCAGCTGATGGCGCGCACAACCCCCCGGGGATCTATGACGAACGTCGCTCGAACTGTGGCGCTGTCGCTTGAGCCGGCATCCACCATTCCAAAGGCATGGCCGATGGCCATCGAGGGGTCCTCAATGATCGGAAAGGTCACCTTCACGCCGAAGCGGCTGTAGATGTCCTTTACCCAGGCGAGGTGGGAATAAAGGCTGTCAACAGACAGCGCCATCAAGTCGCAATTCAGGTCCGCGAAGGCGTCTGCCTGGCGAGCCAGGGCGATGAACTCGCTGGTGCACACCGGCGTGAAGTCGGCGGGGTGTGAAAACAGGATCAGCCAGCGCCCGCGATAATCGCTCAGTCGCCGCTCGCCCTGGGTGGTTCGGGCCGTAAAGTCCGGAGCCGCGTCATTGATGCGCAGTGCGCGCAAGGCAGCCGGAAGTGCGGGGTTTGGCGGGTCAATCATTTGCATCCAGACCACCCTATCACTGGCGCCTCTCTGCGCCAAACAAAATACATACTTGCATGAATTATGAATGTATATATATGTTACTCCACAGAACGGAGACGCCACCATGTCATCGCAAGTTGCCGATGCCGCCCGCGATCATGCCATCAGCCTTGTGCAGGCTGCGCTCGCCAATCCCAGCCAGCGCCCGCTGGTTAAGTCTTTCTTTGACGAGGAAACCTTTACCGTCAGCCATGTTGTGCGCGATCCGGGCTCCAAAGCCTGCGCCATAATCGACAGTGTGCTGGACTATGACCCGGCCTCGGGCCGTACGTCGCGCACGTCAGCCGACGCCCTGATCAATTACGTGAAATCCGAAGGTCTCGAGGTGCAGTGGCTGCTGGAAACGCATGCTCACGCGGACCACCTGTCGGCGGCCCCGTACCTTCAGGAGCAGCTGGGCGGCGAGCTGGCGATCGGCCATGAAATCCTGCGCGTACAGGAAGTCTTCGGCAAGATTTTCAACGAGGGAACCGAGTTCCGCCGCGACGGCAGCCAATTTGATCACCTGTTCAATGACGGTGATCGGTTCAGGATCGGCGGACTCGACGCCTTGGTGCTGCATGTGCCCGGCCATACGCCGGCCTGCCTGGCCTATGTGGTGGGTGACGCTGTCTTCCCTGGCGACACCCTGTTCATGCCGGATTATGGCACGGCGCGCTGCGATTTTCCCGGTGGAGACGCCCGGACCCTGTTTCGCTCGATCCACCGTCTGACGGCCCTGCCGGATGAAGCCAGGGTGTTTCTCTGCCACGACTACAAGGCGCCGGGGCGCGATACGTTTGTCTGGGAGACGACGATCGGCGCTCAGCGGAGCGGCAACGTCCATGTCCGTGACGGCGTCACCGAAGACGAGTTTGTGGCCATGCGGACCCAGCGCGACGCCACCCTTCCCATGCCCCGCCTGATCCTGCCCTCCGTGCAGGTCAATATGAACGGCGGCCGTCCGCCTGAGCCCGAGGCCAACGGCACACGCTATCTGAAGATACCGCTCGACGCCCTTTGACGGGGCCATGGTCGCGCGGCCCTTGCGCCATCGCGGCCTCTACCCGCTGCCCGTGATCCCCGCGCGGCAGCCTTTGTGGAGACTGAAGATGTCTGAGACGAACACCGGTGTTGGCCTTCCGCGCATCAACGCCCCGGCCCCGAACTTCTCGGCCAAGACGACCCACGGCGACCGCTCGCTCACTGACTACAAGGGCCACTGGCTGGTGCTGTTCTCACACCCGTCCGATTTCACGCCGGTATGCACCACCGAGTTCATCGGGTTTGCGAAAGTGGCGGCCGATCTGAAGGCCAAGAATTGCGAACTGCTCGGTCTGTCAATCGACAGCATCTTCTCGCACATCGCCTGGACGCGAAACATCGCCGAAAAGTTCGGGGTCGAGATCCCGTTCCCGATCATTGAAGACCTCAAGATGGATGTGGCTCGCGCCTATGGCATGATCCACGAGGGCGCCAGCGACACCTCGGCCGTGCGCGCCACGTTCGTGATCGATCCTGAGGGCATCCTCCGGGCCATGCTCTATTACCCAATGAGCAACGGCCGCTCGATCCCTGAGATCGTCAGGCTGGTGACCGCCATGCAGGCCAGTGACGCCAACGGCGTCGCGACACCTGCCGGATGGCAGCCCGGTGACGACGCGATCGTCTCGCCTCCCAAGACCGTTGAGGCCGCCGCCAAGCGCGAGGGCGAAGGCTTCAACTACACCGACTGGTACTTCTCGACCCGCGCCATCGCCAGCTGATCCAGGGCTCGGCGCGGTCCTATGGGCCGCGCCGGCCGCTCCTCATCTCAAGGAACCACCATGAAGAACATGGGTGCGATCGACCGGATCATCCGGATCGCTGTCGTCGTCGTCATCGGCGCGGCCTATGGCCTGGGCCTGATCAGTGGCGTGACAGCCCTGGTGCTGGGTGTTGTCGCCCTGGTTCTTCTGCTCACGAGCCTGACAGCGACCTGCCCCGCCTACATGCCGTTTGGTCTCTCCACGCGCCGCAAGGCTCCCTGAGCTTCTCCTACAGCCTTCAACGCTCTCAAGGTCGCCCACGAACATGCCGTTCAAGCCTCTGACGCCGTCCCTTTCGGTTTCTTCCCAGCTCAGCGAAGCCGATATCGCCCAGGCTGCGAGCGATGGCTTTCGGGCCATCATCGCCAACCGCCCTGACGGCGAAGAGCCAGGCCAGTTGTCTGCTGAAACGGTCGGGAAACTGGCGGCGGCACACGGTATGGGCTTTGCCCATGCGCCGACGGTCGGCGGCAACATCACAGACGAGGATGTCGCCGGCATGGCCGATGCCCTGGCGCGCCTTGATGGCCCAGTCCTGGCCTATTGCCGCACAGGTACAAGGTCCGCGACGCTCTGGGCCTTGACCCAGGCCGGCGGCCAGCCGGCTGAAGCCATCCTCGCCGTAGCAGCCCAGGCCGGCTATGACCTGTCTGCGCTCCGGCCCCGGCTGCAAACCTCGACGACCGCGCCCGAAAGCGCGGCTCCCGACCGGGCCGATGTCGTCATTGTCGGCGGCGGCTCGGCTGGTCTGGCGACAGCAGCCTCCCTGCTCGAACGCGATGGCGGCCTTGATATCGTTGTGATCGAGCCGCGTGAGGTCCACGACTACCAGCCGGGCTGGACCATGGTCGGGGGTGGCGTGTTCGATGTGAAGGATACGCGCAGGCCGGAGGCCAATGTGATCCCGGCCGGCGTGCGCTGGATCAAGGGGTCCGTCGCCAGTTTCGAGCCGGATTGCGATCAGGTCACGCTCGAGGACGGCGGCAGGATCGGATACCGCGCGCTGGTCGTTGCGCCCGGCATCAGTCTGGACTGGGCGGCGATCGACGGCCTGCCCGCCACGCTGGGTCAGAATGGCGTCACCTCCAACTACAGCTTCGACACCGCGCCCTACACCTGGAAACTGGTGCAGAACCTTCGGGGCGGAACAGCTCTGTTCACGCAGCCCCCCATGCCGATCAAGTGCGCCGGGGCGCCGCAAAAGGCGATGTACCTGTCTTGTGATCACTGGCTGCGGAACGGCGTTCTGAACGACATCAATGTCGAGTTTCACAATGCCGGCGCCGTCCTGTTTGGCGTCAAGGAGTTCGTACCGCCGCTGATGGAGTACATCAGTCGATACGGTGTCGATCTGAGGTTTGAGTCGACCCTGATCGCGGTCAATGGACCCGACCGGACCGCAACTTTCCGGGAAAAGACCGGCGAGGTCACCAAGACCTTCGACATGATCCATGTCACCCCGCCGCAAAAGGCTCCGGCCTTTGTGGCGCGCAGCCCGCTCGCCAATGACGCTGGCTATGTCGATGTCGATCCGGCCAGCCTGCAGCATGTCCGTCACCCGCGCGTCTTTGGCCTGGGGGATGGCGGATCCACGCCCAACGCCAAGACGATGGCGGCGGCGCGAAAGCAGGCGCCGGTGGTGGCCGAAAACCTGCTCGCCGTGCTGGCTGACAGGTCGCCAACTGCGATTTATGACGGGTACGGATCGTGTCCGTTAACGGTCGAGCGCGGCAAGATCCTGCTGGCTGAGTTCGGCTATGGCGGCAGGCTGCTGCCCAGCTTCCCCAGTTGGATCATCGAGGCCACCAAGCCCCAGCGGCTGTCCTGGTTGCTGAAGTCCGAGGCGCTTCCCTGGATCTATTGGAACGGGATGCTGAAGGGCCGCGAATGGATGGCCCAGCCCCAGCATCGCGACGCGGCATGACATGAAGGGGCTCGCGCAATACCTTCCCGTTCTTGACTGGGGCCGTCGATACAATCGGGCGACCCTGACCAATGACCTGGTCGCTGCGGCGATCGTCACCATCATGCTTATTCCGCAGAGCCTGGCCTACGCCATGCTGGCGGGACTGCCGCCCGAGATCGGCCTCTACGCGTCGATCCTGCCTATCATCGCCTACGCGGCCTTCGGCACCAGCCGGGCCCTGGCGGTCGGGCCGGTGGCCGTGGTGTCCCTGATGACTCTGGCGGCGGCCAGCAGCGTCGCCGCGCCCGGCAGCCCAAAGTTCATCGCGGCCGCGCTGATCCTGGCCCTGCTCTCCGGCCTGATCCTGATCGGCATGGGGATTCTGCGCCTGGGCTTTCTGGGCAACCTGCTGTCTCACCCTGTCGTCTCGGGCTTCATTACCGCCAGCGGTATCATTATCGCCACCAGCCAGTTGAAATCGATCCTCGGTATCGGGGCCAGCGGCGAAGCGCTGCCTGAACTGGTCCATAGCCTGGCCAGCCACATCCGGGACACCAACCTGCCCACCCTGGTGATCGGCGTGCTGGCCACCGGCTTTCTTTTCTGGGTCCGCAAGGGTCTGAAACCTGCGTTGATCCGGGTCGGGCTGGCTGCACGCCCTGCTGACCTGATCGCCAAGGCGGGACCAATCGCCGCCGTGGCGGCGTCCACCCTCGCGGTGATCGTCTTTGACCTGCAGACGCTAGGCGTGAAGGTGGTGGGCGCGATCCCGCAGAGTCTGCCGCCCTTCTCCCTGCCTCTGGTGGATCCGGCGCTCTGGCGGCAACTGGCCGTGCCGGCGCTGCTCATCAGCGTCATCGGGTTTGTCGAATCCGCTTCGGTCGCCCAGACGCTCGCCGCCAAGAAGCGTCAGCGGATCGATCCAAACCAGGAGCTGATAGGGCTGGGGGCGGCCAATGTGGCTGCGGCCTTTTCCGGCGGCTATCCCGTGACCGGCGGCTTTGCTCGGTCTGTCGTCAATTTCGACGCCGGCGCCGAGACCCCCGCAGCCGGCGCCTTCACGGCGATCGGCATCCTGATCGCCGCCCTGTTCCTGACGCCCCTCCTGCACTCGCTGCCCATCGCCACCCTTGCGGCGACCATCATCGTCGCGGTCCTGAGCCTGGTTGACTTCAAAACACCCCGGGCGATCTGGCGCTTTTCCAAGTCAGACTTCGCCGCCTGGGCCGTTACGGTCGGTGTGACCCTTTCGGCAGGTGTCGAGCCCGGCGTCATTTCTGGCGTGGTCGTGAGTCTGGCCCTCTATGTGTGGCGCGCCTCGCGTCCCCACGCCGCCATTGTCGGCCGCGTCCCCGACACCGAGCACTTCCGCAATATCAAACGGCATCAGGTGATTACCGACCCCCGCGTCGTGACGATCCGGATCGACGAAAGCCTCACCTATCTCAACGCCCGCTGGCTGGAAGATTTCGTGCTGGCGCAGGTCGCAGACCACCCCCAGATCCAGCATCTGATCCTGATGTGTCCCGCCGTGAACGCCATTGACGCCTCGGCTCTTGAGAGCCTTGAGGCGATCAATCACCGCCTGGCTGACGCAGGCGTCCGGCTGCATCTTTCGGAGGTGAAGGGCCCGGTGATGGACGCGCTGGAGCGGTCGCATCTGCTTGCAGCGCTGAGCGGTCGAACCCACCTCACCCAGAACCGCGCCTTTTGCGAGCTTGTGGCCCAAGCCGACGCAGAGGCCCGGTCCATCCCAGATCGATCTGCCCCTGCTCCCGGCAGCCTCAGACTGGTGCATCCCGCTGAAAACCCTGTCGGCGATTTGCCCGACGCCTCGCCCAAGAACGGCATTTGATAATGTTCGATCACCTCGATCCGGTCCTTCTGGCCCGCATACAGTTTGCCTTCACCGTAAGCTTCCACTTCATTTTCCCGTCGTTCTCGATCGGGCTCGCCAGCTATCTGGCAGTACTTGAAGGCCTTTGGCTCAAAACGGGAAAGGCGATCTATATTGATCTTTTCAAATACTGGCTGAAGGTCTTCGCCGTCGTATTCGCCATGGGTGTCGTGTCGGGCATCGTGATGTCCTACCAGTTCGGCACCAACTGGTCGGTTTTCTCCTTCAAGACAGGCCCTGTACTGGGCCCGTTGATGGCCTATGAGGTGCTTACCGCCTTCTTCCTCGAGGCCGGGTTCCTGGGCGTCATGCTGTTTGGCATGAGCAAGGTCGGCAAGAAGCTGCACTTTGCCGCCACCTGCATGGTCGCGCTCGGCACCTTCATTTCGGCGACCTGGATTCTCAGCGTGAACAGCTGGATGCAAACGCCGACGGGCTTTGCCATCAATGATCAGGGCCAGTTCGTGCCGGCCGGCTCCTGGCTCGCGATCATCTTCAACCCAAGCTTCCCCTACCGCCTGCTGCACACCTTGATCGCGTCATATCTCACGACGTCATTGGTCGTCGGCGCCGTTGGGGCCTGGCACCTGCTGAAGAACCGCACCAATCCGCACGCCCGCAAGATGTTCTCCATGGCGATGTGGATGGCGGCCATCGTCGCGCCCATCCAGATTTTTGCGGGTGACCTGCATGGCCTCAATACTCTGGAGCACCAGCCCGCCAAG
>Ga0209066_10004658_pt1 | contig 14770 bp, 12 predicted proteins | sample All_14_2_FD_187198 | JGI IMG/M metagenome (GOLD analysis project Ga0209066, IMG submission 187198) | Freshwater microbial communities in response to fracking from Pennsylvania, USA - Allegheny Zone_MetaG_DW_15 (SPAdes) (version 2) ...
GTTTGATATCAAGAATTTCACGCAATCCCACGGAATGTTCGTCTTCGCCAACGGTTCCGGCGACAATTTTATATGGACGATTCCGGATATGTTCTTTGAGCTCCTCCTCATCCAGAAGCTGAGGTTTGGGCTCGATTTTTAGAGATGAAACATCGATGTCAAAAGGTACTTTCCCTTTTACTTCGACACGGGTTCCTTCCATCGGATGCATGATTTCCACATGAATGATTTCCGCTTCCATCAAGTTCATCTGCTTGGCCGTCTGAAGGGCCGCTGCTTTCGCTAAATCCGCCGACAGCGGAAAAAACATAGTAAGCAAAATCACACCGTCCCCCTGCCACTCCATTTCCGGTTTGACAATTCTGTTTTTTCGGTAAGCTTCGGTTTCCTTTAACCTAAGATACACATTATCAGATTCATCCAGTTCATCGATATAAATGATTTTGCTTCGATCCTCAAAAGTACAACCATCAATGATTTCTGTGGGGTCTTGTAAATCATACTGAACTAAATTGTTATAACCAAAATGAGCCGTAACCGGAGCAAAATAATCCGGATTGCGCATAAACACGGTATCCGCTGAGATCCCGCCCGAAATTTTGCGTGCGATGCCATCGCCGTTACGTTGCGGATAAAGCCCTGAATCAACAAAGAAACCTTGCTGTACAGCTTCAAAATATCCGCCGACCTCAAGCATTTCTTCCATCATCAAAACGGCCCGTTCTTTTAACTCGCGGATTTCCCTGCTGAGTTTTTCATTTTGACGATCGACTTTGACAAATTCATTGATTCCATCCAACCCGGCAAAAACCTGTTTGGCCGTATCTACGGCTTCAATGTTATAGATATGCCACGGAACATTCCGTCCTTCATCCGGAGTGATGGTCGATTGTATATCCGCCGATGTCAGTTGCGATATAAGCAGATTCAGCGTATGTGTGACCGTCGCTTCACGAACCGAGGATTCCATATATTTGGTATTCATTTGAGCCCTCATTTTAACAGAAGAGAAAAGCTCTCTTAATGCTATGGCATAGGGCAAGTCCATACGCACACACGGTGCAGGCGGGGCGGTGGGTGGGACGGTGGACAGACAGATGTTCTCTTCCTTGATCCCGCAGGCGATAGAAAATGCAGTATTGATCGCATGCTGAACCAGCAATTCAGGTGTCACCTTCCAAGCTTCCACAGCAGTCGCATTGGCATTATGTGCTCCATCGATCTGCGCAAGATTTCCATAAGCCATAATCGACTTCGATTCTGCCGCATCCACAAATGAGCGGACCATATTGATATTGCGGTATAAGATATTGTACTGAGGATCCTGATGAGCCCCATTGACTCCTTCTTCCACAAACATAGTGGCGATTTCCGGTCCGGCAACACCGGATACATACGAATGAAAATTGATCGGTCTTCCGACTTCATCTTCGATGATATCCAGAGCTTTGCGCTGTGCACGCACTTGTTTACGGGTAATCGGGATGCCCCCGATCCCTTGCGGTGTACCTTCGATCAAACCATCAAAATGGCTCTGACCGGCCGTTCGGATGACCATCATATGATCAGCTCCGTGAATAGCAGCCATCCGCATTCTTCGGATATCATCTTCAAAACGGCCGGAAGCGATTTCTGTAGTGATGATGGCTTGGGGCTGGGGATCGATCGAATCAAACGCATGCGATGCCGGCAACCCCACCGATGTCTTCAGACTTTCAGATGTATCGAAGTATTCGAATTTCCCGATTTTCTGATGTTCCACCGGCTTTCGCCAGTGCCATCCTCTAAAACGCGGAACATAATGCTCAAGATCACTGAGGATTGCTTCGATGTCCAGTTTCTGATCAAACGGTTTCATTCAAAACACCTCCCGATTTAAAATTACGAGTGAAAAAAGCTTCATCCGTACACATGACAATGGCTTCACGAAGCGAAATGTGATAATGATTCATCACTTTCACAACACAATGACCCACACCGCTGCCGATAATGCCATTCGCAAGAGCAAATCCGACAATCGCAGATGCTTCGATGCTGCTGGCACCCATCCGCAAAAGTACTGAACGTTCGATAGAAGGGGTGGTATGCTGTCTGGCCAATTCGATCATCGGGTCGACCAGTTGCTGACTCAGCTGCCAAAAACGCTGATGCAGTTCTTCATCACTCAGATGTCTGATTGATTTACGCCTTGTTTCAAAATCATCCTTGCGTTTCATAAATTACCCCTTTTAACTCACCCATGGTTTTCGCAATCCATTCTTTATCAACATTGCATTCTTTTGACAGATAATCCATATCTGAATCCGAAAACACCAGATTCGGATGCATTTTCAGCTGCTGTTTAATATAAGATGTGCGCAACTGATTCAAATCGATTTCCTGTGCCCTTATTTCTTTAAAATGTGTGGGCAACACGATATTTACCCCGGCGATTTCTTCTGTTGGATCCCCGATGAAAAGTTCGATTCCATTGTTTTTCGCAAAACTCAGCTGGGCATTGACATGCTTTCCGGCTCCGGTATATTCTGTCTCCTGAACGACAATGATTTCATCTTCCTTCATCGTCTGTGCCAAAGAAAATGCTGCTGCCAGCGATGTGTTGCCTGCCGGTCCCCGCTCCATTCCCTCAACTTTTGCCAGTGCTTCAGTCATATAAAATACTTCCCCTTGCTTAACCAATACATAGCGATCCATATAACGCAAAGCTCTGGCCGCCGAGTATATCACATCTGAACGATCCGGGTAAATGGCAAAAGGAAAACCAAATCCTGTATGTCCGGTCGTAAACGACTTTCGATTAAAATCCGTATCACTGGCCATATGTAACCCATGCAGATCTACGCTGGCCGCAATGATCTGACAGTTACAACCCGCCTTCTTTGCTCCACGTGCTGTTGCGGTCAGATTACCGCCTCCGGCATGTGTCACCACGATTGCTGAAGGGTCTTTACCTGTCAACCGACGGATATCATCCACACATTCCAGCCCCAACGTCTCTAATCCCGCAATTCCGTATGGACTGTATAAAGAGGCATTGAAATATCCGGTCTGATCAAGTAAGTCTAAAAAAACGACAAACAACTCCGGACCGACGGAACATTGGACGACCTCAGCTCCATAAGCTTCGATCGCCCGGGCTTTCTCAACGATTTCCGGCTGATAGACACCTTTTGAATCAAAGCATTCCTGAACAATGATGCACTTCATATTCAGCTTTGCGCACACAGCAGCAACAGCAGCACCGTAATTTCCCGATGTTGCCGCAATAACGCCTTGATAACCCAGCTTTTTAGCATGATAAACACTGATAGCGGCTCGGCGGGCTTTGAAACTTCCCGACAGATTACATGCCTCATCTTTTAGAAAAATGCGGGCACCAAACCCTGATAATGACAGCTTTTTAATCAGCCGGTTGATATTGGCAAGTTCGATCATCGGCGTTGAACCTACTCCCAGACTGCACTGAATCCGTATCGCTTCTTCAATAGGATAACCGGTTTCTTCCATCATTTTTTCATAATCAAAAGCAACATCTGATTGCCTGTATTTCATAAAATCGACATCGATTGCTTTCTTTAATATCTCTTGCTTGCGGGCGAGAATCGACTGTGCCTTATTCATAAGACTCTCCCATCAGTTCATCTCGCAATTGCTTTTCAATATAAGCGGTTAATGGCAGATAATCACCAAAGGAATGATGATAATCCGGCATGATTTCCATAAGCAAGCCTTGAATCGTCCTTCCGGTTTTCGTTTGGATACAGCACGATTCACCGATTTTTCCTGTTTCATCCATAAGAAAACCCTTGATCCTCAAGCGAAAATCCGTTGCCAGAGTATCTTGCGGAATATTTTCCTGTCGCTGTTTTGATGACAGGAATATCTGTTCTATCAATACCCAATCACCTTTTTTGGCTAGCATAGTTCTTCCTCAAGATATAAGCGCATATCCCCTAAAATCGCTCTAGGCAACGGCAGATCAAGCATAGTTTTAATGCCTGGTTTGGCATTGATAACAGCGGGTATACTGTTGATGGCCATTGCAATCGTACCGATTCCGCCATCGACTTCCGGCGTGATAACCATTGACACCGGAGGTGTGCCCACGATTGTAATATAATCTCCCGTCGATATTCCTTCGCTTTGAGGCTCTACCTGCTGGGGATGTTTAAGAGTGATAAACGGATAATCATTAACAAAAGCAGTCGCAATCATATCACAACCGGCTACATCGCCGGCATCTACGGTTGCATGCGGTGCAACACGGTTGATCGAAGATACGATCGGACGGTTCTTAATTTCGACTTTATCAAAATCGGTGTGAAACGCTTCAGACATCATGGCTAAACTCTGATCAAATCCGACATGACCGGCCAACGTCCCTTCTTTCTGTCGCTGATAAAACTGCGCGACCGAAATTCCGACACCCTGTTCATGCATAACGGATTTACCAAAAGGAGATAACGAATTGACGCGGCTGACCTCGATTTTCTCAACATTGGTACATACCGAAGTCAAGGCGATGACAAGCGCATCCATCATAAATCCCGGATTGATCCCCGTCCCCAACACGGTTACCCCATATTCTTTCGCTTTTCGATGAATCAAATCCGCAATTTCCTTATCTGCCGCCCAGGGATAAGACATTTCCTCAGCAATCGAAATTACATTCATTCCTCTTTCAATACATGTCAGAATCTTATCTTTAGAAGTCTTCACAAATGAATCCGTACACAGAATTGCCACATCAGCATTTGTCTGACTTAATCCTTCTTCTTCATTCTGAATAATTAATCCACAGGGGTTCAACAGTTCGATAATCTGGTCGACTCTGCGTCCGACTTTATCCCCTCTGGCAATGACCGTTGTGATTTCAACACCTTTTTTCATCGACAAAGCCTTGATTACTCCAACTCCCATTGCACCAATACCCCATACACATACACGAATTGATCTGCTCATAATTTTTCTCCTTTGATGTAAACGCTTTCCTCTTCTATTTTAGCTTAAAAAAAGGGATTTTTTAACCCCTGTTTTCTTTAATGATCAAATGATATAATACCGGGACGATGACCATTGTCAAAATCGTCGACATCAGCAATCCAAAGAATAAAACCAAAGCCATCGGTGCTGTCATCGGATCCTTGGAAATGATCAGCGGAACCAAACCGATACAAGTGGTCAGCGTTGTAAGCATGATCGGACGATAACGTGCATCCACCGCATCCTTACAACTCCCAATGACCGATTTACCCATTCGAACCCCTTCATCCATGACTTCCATCAGCAGAATCCCATTATTAACCACGATCCCGATCAAACTGACCGCACCTAGCAATGCCATCGCCTGAATATCAATTTGGAAAATGAACAAGCCCAGAAATACGCCTGTAAGAGATAGCGGTATACTTGTCATGATGATCAGCGGCTTAGACAGTTTGTCAAACTGGACCAGCAATATCATATATATCAAAGCTATGACGACCAAAGCTGAGATTCCAAGATTGGACACCAAATCCGTGATGTTTTTAAGCTCTCCTTTATAGTCAATCGCACTGTCTCCAATCAGCATTTCATCCGTCAGCAAGTCTTTAAACTCAAGTTCGATGGTCGCGGCCGAATAACCGGGCAGAACATCCGCAAGTACGGTTACCGTACGTTTACGGTTTTGACGGTAGATCGAAGGCAATGTGGCTTGAATATCAACACGAGCCAGCTGACTTAACTGCATGTAAGCATCCGTCGCCGAAGATTTGATGGGCAAGCGATACAATTGTTCAAGTGTGTTGATATCCGCTTTGACCAATATGTCCATCTCAGTACCCCCGGATTTAAATCCGGAAGGTGTTGCCCCCATCAAAGCCGTATTGATTTGCTTAACGATGTCATACTTCAATATCCCGCTTGTCGCAAGGTAATCTTCATCGATCCGCACGACATACTCATATTCCTTTGATACAAATGAATCACGGATAGACGTCGTACCTTCGATCGTCGCAAGCAGCTGGCGGATATTTGCCGAAGTAGCGAGCAAGTCATCGAGATCCTCACCATTAAGAGCGAACACCAGCTTTGCCTCTACCGGCATCGCATATTCAAGATAACGGACTTCAACCTTAGCTCCGACAATCGTTTGATTGATTTTCTGTTGAATGGCAAACCCGATCGCTTCATTGCTTTCAAAATCACTATCAGTCAGATCAAGGGTTAACAACAACTGTGCAACATCCGCTGCCGGACTGCTGTTGACCACCGTGATGAAAAACTTCGGCAAACCGGTACCCACGGCAGATGTAACGCTTTTTACCTCTTTAAATTCCTTTACCAACGCATAAATCTGATCATGAATCTGGGCCGTTTTCTTTAGCGATGCCGATTCAGCTTCAACATTGATATAAATCACCGGTTTATCGGAATAAGGAAAGAAACTCATGTTCAACTGCGTAAACAGCAGTGCGGCAATGAGCAGTGTGCCAAAGGAAAGGCCGATAGCCGTTTTCGGATAACGAAGTCCGGCAATCAGCATTTCATCAAAGAAGCGCCGGGTCAACGAACGACGCGTTTTCTCTATGCGCTGCTGACTTTCCGGCTTGAAGAACAGATAAGCAAACACCGGAAGGATAAGCATGGCCGTAAAGTACGAAGCAACCAATGTAGAAATGATCACGATCGGAATCGTGGCTACGGTTTTTCCGATGACTCCGGGGATAAACAGCAAAATACCAAAAGTTACGATCGTTGTGAGTGTGGAAGTAAAAATCGGAGCTGATGTTTCTTTAACCGCCCCTTCGATTGCGGACAGTTTCTCTTCCCCGTCATTTAACCGGCTCTGAATGGCTTCACATATCACGATCCCGTTATCAACCAGAATACCCAACGAAATAATCAGAGCAGCAATCGAAATAAAATGAAATTCGATGTTCATGACATACATGACGATAAAAGTTACCAGTATGGATATGGGCAAGATGATGGACATGATTAAAGCGTTGCGAAGATGAACGCCGATCATAACGATGATTACGATCAAAACGACACTTTCCAACAGGTTAAATATAAATGAGTTGATGGATCGGTCAATATCCTCCGGCGAGTAAGTCACTTCCGTAAACTCAATATCCTCAGGTACCTGGGATTTCATTTTGTCGATAACTTTCCGGACATTTGCACCGATAATGACCGCATTGGTATCACTTTCAAAATATCCGGTAAGCAATACAGCATTTTGACCGTCATGCTGAAAGTAATACTGATTCTTCGCCTCGATGCTTACCGTAGCGACATCTTTCAGACGGACAAAACCGACTTGTTCCATCGAACCGCTGATTACGATGTTCTCGATATCTTTGAGCGTTTCAAAGGTAGCCGGTGTCTGTACATTGATTTTTGAATCATCGTAATCAATCGACCCGGAAGGAATGGTCAGATTCTGTGCCTGCAATAAACCGACAATCGTCTCCATGGAAACCCGGTACAAATATAAATCATCGATGTTGACATCGATGACTACTTGCTTCTCAAGGTTGCCATCAATATCCACCCGGGTCACACCGTTGACTTGCTCAATCTCCGACTGAATGTTTTGAGCATAGGAGACCAAGTCATCCATATCATATTCGTCATTGGATAAAGAAATAATAAACTGCGGAACCTCAGTGAGATCGGTCTTTATGACACTTTCCATCGCCAGAGGAGGTAATTCTTTCTGTACATCAGCCATCAGTTCACGGACATGAGCCATTGCCACTTCCGCATCAACATCGATTTTAAACATGATGACGACAACGGAAGCGCTGTTGACCGAATATGAATTAAGTACATCGATACCCGCCAAACGGCTGAGTTTGTCTTCGATTTTCTTTGTTACCATTTCTTCCACTTCACTTGAAGTTGCCCCGGGATAAACGGTTGTGATCATGGCTGCCGGAAGATTGGTGTTGGGATTTTCCTGTTTGGGAATCAGATAATAACTGTACATGCCAAAAAAGACAATAAACGACAATGACAGTAAGACGATCTGTCTTTTCTGAATGAATAATCTGACTAACTTACTCATTCTCAAAAACCTCGGCAATCTTAACTTTCACTCCCGGTCGGACCAGTCGGCCACCTTCAATGACCACCAAATCACCGGGCGACAAACCGGTTGTAAGCACCATTTGATTATTGATTGTGGTTAAAGAAACTTTGCGTTTGACGATTCGCTCATCAACGACGATATACACAAAATCCTCACCGTCGTTTTGAATGGTGTTTAGCATCAGCCAAATTCCGGTGCGTTCACCCAAATCAATAGAAACCCCGGCAGTTTCACCGATATTTACCTGTGTGTAATCATCGATGGATACATAGGCCTGATATGTCCGGCTGGTAGCATCCGGAATCTTGGCAATTTCATACACCTTCCCGAAATAACTCACTTGATTTACCGTGATTTCTGCAGTCTGACCGGTTTTGATGGTATTGATCATGGTCTGCGAAATTCCAATGACCGCCGACATCTGATAAGACGAAACAACGACGACGGGTGCTAAGGGTGTGGCAAGTTCGCCACTGCTCGATACGACTTTGACAATGAAACCATCCATACTGGCATACAGACGGGTGGATTCCAAGTTATTATTGGCATACGTAAGATTGTTTTGAGCTATCGTGTACTGGGAATTGGCGGCATCATAACTCGCTTTCGCTGCCTGATAACGAGAGTATGCGATTTCAACCTCAACAGGCGTTCCATTGGCAACAGATGCATCATATTCGGCCCTGGCAGCGTTAGCCTCTGCATTTTTTGAGGTATAATCCACAAATGATGCGTTAGCTTGGACAGATCCTTCGCCAAATTCAGCCAGGTCGGACTGATATTGTTCATATGCCTGATCAGCAATGACTTGTTTCGCTAAGTAATCTTGCTTTAACTCCTCTAATTCTTGATCTGCTGTTTCCTTTTTATTGAGATAATCCTGTTCTTCCGCCTTCATGTTTGCAGCTGCCTGCTTGCGCGCAGAGTCCGCAGCTTTAAGGTTTTCCTGAGCATTACGAACCTGTATCTGTGCCTGCTGTGAATCGACGGATGCAAGCAGTGTACCCTTCTTCACATCCTGTCCTTCCGTCACATACACCCGCTCAATAGTGCCAATCGTTGCAAATGTTGCCTGTTGCAACGATTTGGGCTGAATGACACCGATATATTTGGCAAACTCGTCGTTTGCAGTTTCGCTGATCCTCAATACGTTGACCTGAGTCACCTTCTCATCGATGACTTCTGGTTCTTCTTTTGCAGAAAAGAGAATCGATATTCCGATTCCCGTGAGTACTGTGAGGATTATGACAATGATTTGCCACTTATTTTTTCTCATAATGTAATTCCCCCGCTGATATCATCAGTGTAAAAAGATTGAGATAAGTCATGATCATCCATTCGATTTCTTCTTGCGTGCTTTGCTGCGAATCCTCGAAAAGCCGTACCAAACCACAGAAAACGGAACTTGCCAGCATCGAAGTGATCATGTCCGTCCGGCGGTCAAATAAATCAACTTGTGAGAACCAGCGTTCTACCATGACCGTCATGATTTTTTTGATAGAGCCTACGACCTGATCGGCCATCCGCTGATGTCGTATAAGTGTCATAAACTCCTTTCGCTCAGTTTCAAATACATGCGCAAAACCCATGGAAAGCCGTCGGATACGCGAGTCGAATTCAGCACTTCGCCCTTGTTCTTTCGGAATATTGACCGGAAGATTGTTTATTTCTCCAGTTATGATTTTATCGAGCTTATCAATTGTTGATGAAAGCAGCGCATCCGCCAAGTCTTCTTTGTTTTTAAAGTATCGATACAGATTTCCGACGGTCATGTGTGCAGCCTTTGCAATATTGCGCATTGATGCACCTTCAAAACCATTGACATAAAATTCGTGTCGTGCGGATTTTATGATCGACTCTCTCAGTTCAGGTTTAAGGATTTGAGCCATGGTGAATCCTCCTTACTTATACTATTAGTATACACCTGTTCACTGGTGACATCAAATAAAAAAGCCGTTTCCGGCTTTCTTACGAATTACTTTCTTAAGTTGAGGCGACTGACTAATTCACGATAGCGATTGACATCACTGTTGCGAAGATAAGTCAGAAAGCTCCGGCGTTGACCAACCATTTTCAACAATCCGCGCAGTGAATGGAAATCCTTGTTGTGAACTTTCAAGTGTTCTGTCAAGACGTTGATTTTCGTCGTCAACACAGCTACTTGAACTTCCACAGAACCGGTGTCACCTTCAGTGCGAGCGAATTCTTTAATGATCGCCTGCTTTTGTTCTTTTGAAATCATCATTTTCCTCCGTTTTTTCTAGACCTTCATATCCGAGTAACGGGACGAGGCATCCGCGAAACCCAGAAATAAAGCATGTATACTTTAACATATTCTGAAGATTGATGCAAGGTTGTAAACTGACATGCTATAATATTTTCAAAGGAGTGTTATTTATGAAGAAAATTGCTTGGATTGGAACCGGTGTGATGGGGAATGCCATGGTATCACATCTGATCAATGCCGGATACCCGGTAAGCATATATACTCGCAGCAAGGAAAAAGCCGAAAACTTAAAAGACTGGGCTAGCATTTATGACTCAGTCGGTGATGCTGTTAAAGATGCGGACGTTGTAATCACCATGGTCGGTTATCCCAAAGATGTCAAAGAAGTTTATACCGGAGTCAACGGCGTTTTCGAAAACGCTAATAAAGGTACATTATGTATCGATATGACGACCTCATCTCCGACTTTAGCAGAAGAACTTTATGTCATAGCACTAGAAAAAGGCCATCGGATGCTCGATGCCCCGGTGTCCGGCGGTGACATCGGCGCAAAGAATGCTACGCTGTCCATCATGGTCGGCGGAGATCAGAAAGACTTTGAACAAGCAACAGAGTTATTCGCTTACATGGGAAAAAGTATCACTTATATCGGTAAAGCAGGTGCAGGACAGCATTGCAAGATGGCCAATCAAATCGTGGTTGCCGGAAACATTGCAGCAATCACTGAGAGCATGCACTATGCATCCAATGCCGGAATCGATCCTGAAATCGTATTACAAGCCATCTCCGGAGGTGCGGCCGGTTCATGGCAAGTGAGTAACAACGGCCCGAAAATACTGAAACAGAATTATGATCCCGGTTTCTATATTCATCATTTCATAAAGGATTTGACTTTGGTTAAAGAAGAAGCAGATAAAGCGCATATTGACCTGCCGATCGCCCTTCAGGTTTTGAAGCTTTACCGTCAGCTGCTTGAAGAGGGTTACGGACAGTTGGGCACTCAAGCTTTAATCAAAGCTTATAAGAAAAATCATGAATCGTAACATAAAATCTCTGTGGCAATGTGAACCTTCCGTGTTCACGGATTTTCTAGAGCGTCTGGACTATGGCCATGCGCCGCACTGGGCAGGTTGCTATTGCCGTTTCTATCATGGTGACATGGAATTTGAGAATTGGAAGAAACGGATGCCTTTGGAAAACAAAATTGAAGCAGTCGATGCCATATCTAAGCGCGAAATGCATGGTTTCTTGGCATTTGACAATGAAATGTGTATCGGATGGCTGAATGCCAACGATGCGCATTCGTTTCTGAGATTAAAAAGCGTTCTGCCTGATTCCATTAAAGATAAGAGAGTTGCTTTGACGATTTGCTTTGTCATCGACCCTCAATACCGAAATCAAGGTGTTGCAACTGCACTTCTGGAAGCTGCTATCAGACATTACCGGCAACTGGGTTATGACGGCATGTTAGCCGCACCGATAGAATCAGAGGGTGACTTTGCATTAAAATACCGGGGAACTTCCGGCATGTATGAAAAATTCGGTTATTCATTACTTGAAAAAGCGGAACGGTTATCCGTTTACTGGCTCGACTTCCAAAAAATCGATCAGAAGGTCATGTAAAAACAAGCGTCCCTCTTCACTGGGATACAAATGGGTGTCGCTGAATCTCAGCCACCCTTTTTCTGTGTTCTTTTCGATGGCATGTCGAAACGCATCTTCCGGCGCGATAGAAAAAAGTTCATAAAATTTCTTTTTTTCAATTCCCTGCTTCAGTCGCAAGCCCATCATCAGAAATTCGAACATCTCATCTTCTGTTGATAATGCTATATCTTCATCAAAAATGATTCCTTCAGTCAGATATCGGTGAATGTTTTTTGTGATCGTATATCGACGATGATTCTCTTTGCCTGCAGCACCGGGACCGATGGCCACGAAGTCTTCGTAATGCCAATAAGTGAGATTGTGACGGCTTTCTTTATCCGGCAGGCAGAAATTGCTTATTTCATAATGCTGATATCCTGCCTTTTTCAACAAATCTTCGGCTAACTGATAGAAATCACCTTCCAGTGTGTTGTCGATGCTTTTAATATGTTTACGGCCAAAAGCTGAATTTGGCTCGATAGTTAAAGCGTAAAGAGAAACATGGGGCAGTTGCTGCGCTATCATCCACAGCAATGTCTGTTCAAAATCGGCTAATGTCTGTGTCGGCAGTCCATACATGCCATCGGCTGAAATATTGTTAATGCCATGCTTTCGCAACATTGCAATGACATTTTCAGCGTCCTTAAGTGAATGTTTTCGGCCAATCAGCTGAAGCAGCTTTGCCTGTACGGACTGAACGCCTAAAGAAATGCGATTGACACCATGTTCAACACAACATTGAATTTTATCTTCGGTAAAGTTTTCCGGATTTGCTTCCATGGTAAATTCACATCCCAAAGCACAATAAGATCTGACCATGGACAAAAGTGTTTTTAACTGATCAAGTGACAGCGCACTGGGCGTTCCACCGCCGATATATATCGTATCAAAGGTTTCACCCTGCCTTAAGGACAAATCTTGCTTAAAACGCTCTAAAAAGCGCTCTGCGAGTCCGTTATGATATCCGACACGCACAAAATCACAATACTCGCATATATGCTGACAAAATGGGACATGGATATACAGTGACCTGGCTTTACTTTGATCCATACTTTATTTTGACCTTTTCAATCTTCTGTTCGATGATCTGTCGGTAATCTTCCCCGGCATCGGTGCACAGTGAAATCGCATACATAAGTACATCTGCGACTTCATCCAAAATCTCCTGCTTCTCTCCCGAATTTTTCGATGCGGCCTCAAGCAGTTCCCCTGCTTCGACAAACACCGATTTCGCAAGAATCAGCGTTGTATCACTCTTATCCCAGCCAAACTCCGCCCGCATATGTTCAATTTTCCTTGCTATATCTTCCATTGTCATCACCAGTGCCATTATAACAAAAAAAATCCCCAAACGGGGATTTTGCTTACAGAGGTTTAAATCGTGCGTTGAAAAATCTTAACATGGGCGGTTCATAAACAAACTGTAACCCCGTGATTTTTTCACGGTTGTTATACAGATGTATGACCGCATCCGCCACCAAGTCCATATGAGCATACGTGTACACCCGACGCGGAATCGTCAGACGGACCAACTCCAGTTTCGGACGGTGATGTTCCCCGGTTTCCTTGTTTCTGCCGGCAGAAACGATTCCACGCTCCATACTGCGGACGCCCGACTCGATATATAAATGTGCCGCCAATGTTTGTGCCGGCAACTGATCCTGAGTCAGATGTGACAGGAACTTGCGGGCATCCAAAAATACCGCGTGTCCCCCAATCGGTTGGACGACCGGCACACCCGCCGCAATCAACTGATCACCCAGATAAGCGACCTGCTCAACACGATGAGAAATATAGGCATAATCAACGGATTCTTTGATACCGATCGCCATCGCTTCCATATCGCGCCCGGCCATACCGCCATACGAAGGCATACCTTCAAACACGACGACCAACTCTTTGCTGCGGGCAAACAGTTCATCATCATTCATAGCCAGAAAGCCGCCGATGTTGACCATACAATCCTTCTTACCCGACATCGTAGCTCCATCACCATAACTCATCATTTCCAATAAAATGTCCTTGATGGATACATGCTTATATCCTTCTTCACGCTTTTTGATGAAATACGCATTTTCAACACAGCGCGTCGCATCAAAGAAAACATCGATGCCATGTTTATGACAAAGTTCACTGACCTCACGGATATTCTGCATCGATACCGGCTGACCGCCGGCCAGATTCACCGTAACGGCCAAGCAGACATAAGGAATGCGCTGTGAACCAAACTCATCGATCAGTTTCTGAAGTTTATTTAAATCCACATTGCCCTTAAACGGATGAATCGCTTGCGAATCATGTGCTTCATCGATGATGACATCTTTGAATGTCCCGCCATTGGCTTCTTGGTGATAACGGGTCGTCGTAAAGTACATATTGCCCGGAATGATATCCCCTTGCTTGATCTTCAGTCTGGAAAGAAGGTTCTCAGCGCCGCGTCCCTGATGAGTGGGTACCATGTGTCTGAAACCATAAAACTCTTTGACCGTGGCATCCAAATGCAAAAAGTTACGGCTTCCCGCATAAGCTTCATCTCCGATCATCATTCCTGACCACTGTCGGTCACTCATGGCTGTCGTTCCCGAATCGGTCAGTAAATCAATATAAACGTCTTCACTTTTAAGTAAGAACGTATTGTAACCTGCCTGCTCCATCGCGATCTGACGTTCTTCTTTACTCATGGTCTTCATCATTTCGACAACTTTGATACGAAATGGCTCTGCCGGATAATTTTTCATCATAGTCTCCTTTTTCACTCTACTTAATACTTTACTCAGCGTTGAAAGCGCTGTCAATGATTCCATGCGATGTAAATCATG
>Ga0209066_10004659_pt1 | contig 14768 bp, 8 predicted proteins | sample All_14_2_FD_187198 | JGI IMG/M metagenome (GOLD analysis project Ga0209066, IMG submission 187198) | Freshwater microbial communities in response to fracking from Pennsylvania, USA - Allegheny Zone_MetaG_DW_15 (SPAdes) (version 2) ...
GGTCATGGGGGAGCGATTGGCCGCCGCTTGACGCTCGCAGCAATGGTCTGCGCCATCTCAATGAACGCCTCTTTGGTGACCGGCTCGATGCCCCTGGCCTTGGCATTCTTGGAGTGCTGAATGACGTATAGCATCAGATCGGGGGTGTCTTGTTTTGCGTGGGGGTCACCACGCGCCACGACCAGGTAGCCATGATCCACACTACCGTCTTCACGAACAATTTTGACGAAGGACTCAACGCCTTTGGAGTCAGCCAGCTTGATGCGCTTGTAGGGATCAGACCAGACACTCTTCAACGACTGGCGGTAGGTGCTGTCGTAGCGAGACCAGAACGCATCGCTGATGTCCTGAGGGTCGTAAATGCCTGGGCGGGCTTTGGGGTCAGTCTCTACAGCGTTTTGATCCTTGAGCAAAATCGTCACGTCAGGGTGTTTGCGCAGGCGGTAGGTCATCGCGATGTAGCGGTGTCTCGTTCCATCGTCTTTGATGAAGGCGTATGGAATACAGAGCCCTTGGAGGCTAGGCACGGCAAGCGTCTGGCGAGAGGCAATCCCATCTACAAATCGCTCGAAATCTTTTCTTCCTTCGCTCCAGCTACTGCCACTCTCTGCCCACGTTCGAACTAGGTTGTCACCGACAAAAATTGATGCGTCATACCCTCCACCCACGCGGCTTGCAATACCAATTTTCGGCTTAACAGATAGGCTTTCAAAGTCGTTAGCACGCTTCTCGGTCTTTAACCACTCACGTATGCGCAAAGCGTCCTGCTCCGCTGCGGTGCGCAACCGCCCCTTTTCAGTAACAGATAATGGATGCGTCACAAAAATCCAATTCGGCATCTGGATAACTGACCAACCTGCATGCTGACCGTCTGCAAAATCAAAGCTGGGCTGAATGCTCTTGATTTTGTATTCCCGCTCTATCATATTTGGAGTGTTGGCAGCAACATCCACCTCTTCCGGAAAGCTTAATTGCATGCGTCCAACGCAATCGACTTTCCAATCGCTGGGCACATCGCTCGCCTGACAACCGCAAAGGCTTGTTAGCAAGAACAGTGCAGCAAAGTTCATGAAATGAATGCCGAAGTCAAAAGATCTCTTCATGCGCCACTCCGCTCAACATCATGCCCTTGATCCGGGTTATCACGATCCATTCGCGATAACCTCACCCCGCGTTCGTCGATGCCATTGCCTTCTGGCTTGTTATCCGCCACGAGTGCCGTAGGGAAATCAAATTTAACGTTCTCGTCTTCAGTCCAGTGGATTGGCAAGGCTGTTATGAAACCCTTGATTTTTTCTAGTTGATCAATCCTTGAAGGAATTTGGCGCAGCATGGCCCAGAACTCCGACTGAAAAGGCATTGGAGAACTTAGATTGCCTTTCTTCCCCCATTTTGACGCAGGAGGCGAATCCAGATCATTACTCCAAGTCGGAAGAATCGAGCAAGGCTCTTTCCGGCCTTTCTCTATCCTTGCAAAATTCCTCGGCACAAAATCAAAAACCGCCTCATAAGCCGCCGCATTCTTTTCCGCTTGAGCCTGAATTCGCGTCCAACTGTCAGGGCTGCCCGGCGCTTCAATGGCGCTTTGCAAGTCGGTGGCAGGCCGCACCCCGCCACTGATCCCAAAGAGCTTTTTCCAGACTTGCATGCGCAACTCATGCGCGAACTTGCGCACAGGCCGCTGACTGCCCTTGCCGTTAACGTCGGCTCGACTGGTTTCGCCGTCCATCACCAACACCGCGATTTCAGAGTCCCGCTCGCCCAGCAAGCTGCGGTCATTGATGTTGGCACTGCCAAACAGGGCGTAGAGGTCGTCCACGATCATCAGCTTGGTGTGCACATAGATTTGCTCTGTCACGTAGCGTTCGTTTTTGCCGCTTCCCAGCTTGGCCCAATTGCGCAAGTTCAGCAGTGTGACGTACTTGAAGCAAGCTTCGACCGGCACGCTTTCGTACTCGGTATTGGCATCGTCATCGACGACCCTCATGTAGCTGCGATCACCTTGGTCTTGAAGTTCGCGCGCCTTGATGGACCTCCTGATACCATTGAGCAGGCTCTGGCTGCCAAACGCAATGGTTTGCATGGTCCAGTAAACCTGCACCGCGATGCTGGCTTTGCCCAGTGACCCCTCCGGATGCACTGGAACCGTGATGTACACATGAAAGTTCGGCTTCGTGGCGTCCAAAATCGCTCGCCGAATGCGCTGAACCAACGCCTCACAGATCTTGTTGGTGGGGGGCTTTGAGTGCTCGCTGCTGTTCTGATCGTCAAACCGGCCGGCCAAGCGTGCCCCGCCGTTTTGATCGCCTTCACCATAGGCATCAATGAATTGTGCAGCAGGGGACAGCCCTTCTGTTTCTCCACCCCGTCGGCCAAAAGCGGATACAAAAAATTGGCTCTCGATATAAATGAAATGGCTGGCCTTTTCAATCAGCTGGGCCATTGCCCTGTGGATGTCGTCTTCGGTCCCTGATGGCGCTTTGACGTTTTGCTTGTTGGCCAATGCTCGGTATTCGGCTTGGCCCATCGCCGCAGGTGCGCTACGCAGCACCTGGATGAAAGCTTGGCCTGGCTGAGCATAGGATTGGGGTGCCGGTGCCTCCGTCATCCGCGCTCCACCGCCGGCATTCCAACGGTTCACAAAATTGCGCAAAAGGTGAGACACGGCGGGACCTTCAATGCGGCTGTGAACATCCTGCCAAGGCATTCGAGGCTGTCGTGCCGGATCAAGGGTGTGCAGATCCGGAATGTTTTGCTCTGCCCGCGCATGGCCAGTGGCCTTGTTTTTCCTGCCTAAATTTCTGTTCTTGATCGTATTCCATGTTGCCCAGCCCCCAGTGTCCGAGTACGGGACCTGCCACCCACCTTTTTGAATTTTCTCAAGTTCGGTCTCTGTGGCGCTCTTGCCAACGAATGGCACTTTGACATAGTTGTCGAGAGCCCCCCCCAACAGGTCAGGGTCAACCAGATGCGGATCATTCTCAGACAGGGGCTTTGTCCACGCCACACAGGGGTTGTATCGATTGAGAACCTGCCGTCCGTTTTTGTCGGCAAGGAGGTCATAAGTGGCATCATCGTAACGGCCATAGGCCAGGTCAATGCCCCCAATGAAGGCCACCTTTTTGTCGATGACGACCTGCTTCTGGTGATGGCTGAAATAGGAATTGTTGGTGGTGGATTGAGACCTGGTCAACAGCACCTGTACACGGTTCTTCGCATTGACCTTGGGGTGTGAGTTGATGCTTTCCAGAACAACTTTGGTTTGATCGTCATAGGTTTGCACAGGGTTGGTGTCATCCCACGGCATGACGTAAATCTTGACTCCACGGATGGCCGTGCGCAAGAGCAAGTCATAGAGACGCAGGCCCGGCGCAAGCAGCGCGTCCCAATTGACCTGCCAACCAAGAATACAGACCTCCACACGGGCTTTGTCACACTCGGCGATCAAGCTGCGGAAGTAGGCTTCGCCTGTTGTGAAGGCGGTGATGGCATTGCCTTGCGTGACACCTGAAAAGACGCTGTCATGCCCAACCCAAAGGTTGCTAGTGAGAGTTGCAGGGGCCGGGGAACCGTCTTTCGAAACAATCTGATTGACTGTGATCCTGGATGGGGCTGTGGTGACGGCCATCAGTTGCCTCCCTTGAGTTTTCTGTAGATCGCTGCAGACCCATTGGTCTTGAGGTCCAGTCGGGCTTGCTTCGCATGAAACTCATCAATGCTCGTGTCTCCGACCGCATCGTGGTCGTGCGCGTAACCCATCGCGTCAAGGGCATGACAGAGCTTTTGCCCGTCAGTCCAGTCTTCGCTTTCTGGCGTGACGACCAGTGCCCGGACATGACTGTCAAACACGACCCACAGACCATTGGGGTGATGGTTGTAGTGGTTGTGCAGCTGTTTGTCCTGATCGGCTGTGAGCTGAATCTTGCCCGCATCATCACTGGTGCCCGACAACAGTTCGGACGGGCTCTGCAATGCAGCATCTGGGCTTGACGCCGACACAATGCGCCAGTCGGTCAGGGGCAACTCAATGCCGTGGGGGCCAGGAACATCCGTCAGACGAAGGTCAAACCTGACAGGCCTGTCGGTGACAGCTGATCGGGGCAGGCTTGGCATGATGTGGCTTCGGGTCCCCGGCCCCACCATCCGCTTCTGCCCCGCCTGCACCAGGATCTTGCCCGGGCACTCCACCGTGAACTGCCCGCCCTCAATGGTGATGCTGGCCCCACCGGACACGGCCAGGACCACCTTCTTGGCGGCAGCGATGTTGATCACGCCTTGCGCCGTCTTGATCTCCAGCGTGTCCTTGGCGGCCACCTGCGCCGGGCCGGCCTGAGCCTGCAGGTCGATCGGGCCTTGGGCGGCCATCAGCGTCAGGCCCTTGCCTGCCGCTTCAGTACCCGCCTCGATCGCGCCCGCCAGGATGCCGATGGCCTGCCCGGTCTGGATGCGCGCTTGCCCGCCCACGGCCCAGTGGGTGTCCTGGCCGCTGGCCAGAGTGGTGCCGTCCTGGCTGCTCAGGTGCAGGTCCTGCCCGGCGGTCAAGCCCACGCCCGCTTTGCCGACGATGGCGATGTTGGGGTCAGCCATGTGGGGCACGTGGTCCTGTCCAGTGGCGGTGTTCTTGCCGCTGGCATCGCTGCTGGCCTGGGACAGGCTGGTGGTGCTGACCATGCCGCTCAGGCTTTTGCTCAAGGCCGCAGCGGGGGCCAGAGTTGGGTCCAGCGCGCTTTGTCCAGGCGCCAGGCTGCCTGCCGCGCTGGCCAGCCCCACCGTCTGGTGCGTGGTGGCGGCCTGGTGAAAGGTTTGCGCCAGTTGCTGCACCTGGCGGGCCAGGGCGATGCCGGCGGCGTTGTCGCCGGCCGGGTCGGCGCTCATCCACAGGCCGTTGTTCAGTGCAAAGGTGCTGAGCATCACGCCACGGGCGCCGCGCAGGCCGCCCCAGGCGTCGGTGCGCAGCTCAAAGCCCGTGCCTCTGAAACTGCCCCGGTGGTTGTCGGCCTGGTGCAGCAGGTGGCCCATTTGCAGCCAGGTCTGGTCTTGCGTGCTGTGCAGTTGCAGGCGCAGTTGCTGCGGGGTGTCGTCAAAGACCAGCTGGTTGTGACCCTGGCCACCAAACTCTTTGCTTTTGATCCCACTGAGGGCGGCCGCGTTGTTCTGGCCTGGCGCGCCTTCGGTGGCAGCTGCCGGTGCGCCGCCGTGCCAGGCCGGGCTGTTGCCGCCGCTGCCAGAGGCCACCAGGTTGAGCTGGCTGGCGGGACGGTGGTCGGTGCTCTCGGCCAGGGCCTGGGTGTCTGGCTCTGCGCTCTGGCCGCCGGGGGTGTGGGGCACACCACTTTGGCCACGGCCGTTGTACAGGCTGGCGATCACCACCGGTCGGTCGATGTCGTTGCCCAAAAAGCCCACCAGCACTTCCTGGCCAATGCGGGGCAGGTGCACGTGGCCCATGCCGCCACCGGCCGATCGTTGCATGACGCGCAGCCAGCAGCTGTGGTCGCTGTTGGCGCGTTGGGGGGCAAAGGGGTTGGCCTGCCAGTGGAACTTGACTTTGACGCGGCCCAGTTGGTCCGTGTACAGCTCATCAGCCCCCTGGGGCTGGGTGCTGCCGTCGGGGCCAACCACAATGGCCGTTTGAGGGCCCAAGGCGGTCGGCCGGGGACGAGGGCGCAGACCGGTCTGGTCCATCAAAACGGCGCGCCAGGGCACGCTGCGGCGAATGGCCTTGAACAGGTTGGCGTGGCCGCTGGTCTGGGCTTGTTCGATCAGGCCTTGCGTGTCCTGGTCGATCAGGCTCAGGGTGTCCTGCAGGGCCGTTTGCAGGTCCACGCCCAGGCGCTGGGCGATCTGCTCGTTGAGCTCCTTGGGCAGGTTGTTGATGCCCACCGCGGCCAGGGCGGTGACCAGGAATTCACGGTCGGCGGGGCTCTGGCCCACGTCAGCCAGGGTATCCAGGGTGGATTGGGTCACGGCCATCCAGTGGCCGGGCTGCAGGGTGCGCACGGTGCTGCGACCCAGCCAGGTCTTGAGGCGGGCTTCGCGGGCCTCTTGCAGCCGGGTGGCGGCAAACTGCGCTTCGGCGCTGTTGCCAAACGTGAAATCCCCCGTCGGGTCGTAGCTGGTCAGCCAACTTTGCAAGCTGCTGGCCTCTGGCCCGCCCCACTGATGGTGGGTGGGCACGTCGGCCACGATGGCCGCGTTGGCCTTGTAGTCCCAACCCTGCACCACGGTGGCGGTGCTGCCCAGTTGGCGCACCGAGCCCAGGGCCTGGATGGCGTCGCTTTGCTCCTGGCTGCTGCTGCGATGAAACCGGATACCCCGACCCGACTCGCTGGTGGCGTCTTGCGGCTGGCTGGCGCCGCGGGCAAAGAACACCAGGCGGTGGCCGCCGGGGGCCTCGTCGTGCTCTTCCACGCGCCAGCACAGGCCTTCTTCGGCCAGCAGGCGCTGGACAAAGGCCAGGTCGGTTTCTCGGTACTGATTGCAGTAGGCGCGCTGGCCGCCGTTGCGGGCAAACAGGCCTTGGGCCACGTGGGCGGGCACATCGTCGTCCCAGCGCCAGGCGGCAATGCCGGCGTGGTCGGCAAAGACGTCTTCGACGATGTCGATGACGCTTTTGTTCTGCCAGGTACGGCTGCACAGGGTGTGGTCCAGCAGCGCCATCCACGGGCGCACGATCAGGGTCTTGCGGGCAAAGCCGCCGTCAGACTCCTGGGAGATGGCCTCGGTGACATAACCACTGCGGCGTGCCTCGCTGCCATCGGCCAGGCGGGTGACCAGGGTGATGGGACGGGCGTACAGCTGCTTGAGCGGCACGTGCACATCCAGCGTCAGGCAGTGCAGGTACAGGGTGAAGGGCTCGGAGACCTCGTCGACCAGCACGAAGCTCTCGAGCAGCAACTGCGCGGCCAGCTCGGACGACTGGGCCGGTGCGGCCAGGGTGTACAGCCGGGTGTCCGTGTGCCAGGCGCGGATTGCCGACAGCAAGCTGGGCTGGAGCGCACGCCAGCCGGGTGCACTCAGTGGGGTGCTCATTCAATCCCTGTGTCGATTTATGTGTATCGCGGGATTCTAGGAGGGGCCTCGCGGCAGGTTAACGCCCCTGATGGGTGGAGGTGCAACAGAACGTAGCAGGCCTCAGACCCCGGTCTGGTCCACCCGAAGCCCCCGTTCGCGCTCGATGACCTGGCTGACGGCCAGCTCTGGCACGCCCAAGGAATGCAGCACGGCGGCCGACAGCTGCAGCCCGGTCTCCAGCGTCTCGGGAATCACCTGGTTGGCGCCTAGCAGGCGCAGCTCCTGGGCGTGCTTTTCATCGCGAGAGCGGGCCACGATGGGCAACTGAGGGCAAGCCTCGCGGATGGCCTTGACCGCATGCAGGGTCGACGCCGGGTGGTCCATGGTGATGACCACCACCGAGGCGCGGTCCACATGCAGCTTGTGCAGCAACTCGGGGCGGGCGGCGTTGCCATAGAACACCGGCTCACCGCGGGCGCGCCACTGGGCCACCACGTTGGCGTCCTGCTCCAGGGCGATGAAGGGCACGCCCTGTCCGCGCAACACGTCGGCCGTGAGCTGTCCCACGCGCCCAAAGCCGGCCAGCACGACATGGCCACTCAGGCGCTCGGGCAGGTCATCACTCAAGGGATGTGTCGAGGGGGTGATGCGTGCGTCCAGGCGGTCGCCCAGCAAGGTGCCCCAGCGCGCCAGAACGGGGGTGATCATCAGGCTCAGGCCCACCACCAGCAGGATGAACTGCGAGACGGGCGAGGTCATCAAGCCCGCCGTGGCGGCGTAACCCACCACGATGAAGGCAAATTCACCGCCTTGGCCCAACAGCAGGCCGCCCTCCAGCGAGCGCCCCCAGGACAGGCCGCTCCAACGGAACAACAGCCCCACCACCAGCGCCTTGAGAGTGATCAGCCCCACCACGGATAGAGGCACCCACAGGGGCTCTAGGGCCACCGCACGCAGGTCCAGCCCCATGCCGACCGACATGAAGAACAGGCCCATCAGCAAGCCCTTGAAGGGCTCGATGGTGACTTCCACCTCATGGCGGTATTCGGTTTCGGCCAGCAGCAGGCCCGCCAGCAAGGCCCCCAGCGCCATCGACAGCCCTGCGGCCTCGGTGAGGCCCGCGATGCCCATCGTGGTCAACAAGGTCAGAGCCACAAAGACCTCGGGCTGATGGCGGCTGGCAAACGCCCGGAACACCGGCTGGATCACGCGGCGCCCCACCAAAAAGATCAACAGCACCGCCCCCACGGATTTGAGCACGGTCATGCCCAGGATGGCGCCAATGTGCTCGCCAGCCCCCGGCCCCAGCAGGTCGATCAGGATCAACAGAGGGACGACGACCAGGTCCTGCAACATCAGCACCGAAAACACCGCCTGCCCCATGGGCGTGGCCAGGGCCTGGCGCTGGGTCAGCAATTGCATGACCACGGCGGTGGACGACAGGGCCAGCACCATGCCCAACACCAGCGCCGGTTGCCAGGCATTGCCAAAGGCCAGGGCCAGCCCCCCGATGACCACAGCACTGAGCGCCACCTGCGCGCCACCCGTGGCAAACACCCATCGGCGCAGGGCCCACAGGCGCTGGGTGGACAGTTCCAGCCCGATCATGAACATCAGGAACAACACACCCAGCTCAGCCAGTTGGGACACGCCCGAGGCGTTGCTGAAGGTGACCGCATCCAGCCAGGGCCATTGCGTGGCCCATTGACCCAGGCCATGGGGGCCGACCAACACGCCGACCACCAGAAAGCCCAGCACCTGGTTGATGCGCAGGCGCTGCAGCAGCGGGATCAGGACCCCGGCAAAGACCAGAAACACCAGGGCTTCTCGCAAAAATGGCAGTCCGTGCTGCTCGGTCAAGGCTGAATCCTTGTCTGTTCAGGGTTTGAGAAGGGTCAAGCAACAAGCATAGCCGCAGGCCACATGAGGGGTGCCACCCAGAGCGTCGGGTTTACGATGAGCCAATGAGCCCTGTCCCTGAAGAGTCTGTGGCCCCGTGGCCGCGGCCACCGCATGTGTCCACCACGGCCCAGGTGGCCGAGCACCTGCGCGTGGACCTGAACCAGGGGCTGGCGCTGGACGAGGTGGAGACGCGTCAGGCACGACATGGCCCGAACCGCCTGGCCGATGCGCAGCCTCGCAGTTGGGCATCGCGCCTGCTGAGCCCGTTCAGGGACTTCATGACCCTGGTGCTGCTGGCCGCCGCCATGCTGTCAGGGTGGATGGGCGACCTGACCGACACGGTGATCATTGCCGTGATCGTGGTGCTCAATGCCGCCATTTCGATCACCCAGGAGTGGCAGGCCGACCAGGCCATGGCCGCCCTCAAGCGCATGGTGAGCCCGCAGGCCCGGGTGCGCCGCGGGGGGCACGAAGCGCACGTGGACACGGCCCACCTGGTGCCCGGTGATGTCGTGCTGCTGGAAGCGGGCAATCAGGTCCCGGCCGATCTGCGGCTGCATCAGGTCGCCCAGTTGCGGGTGGACGAGTCGGCCTTGACGGGCGAATCCCTGACCGTTGAAAAGCACCCACGCCACCTGCCCGAGGGCGAGCATGCCCTGGGCGACCAGGTCAACATGGCCTTCAAGGGCACCTTGGTGACCCACGGTCGGGCCGAGGGCCTGGTCGTGGCCACCGGGGCCGACACGCAACTCGGTCAAGTGGCCCGCCTGCTGCAGGACACCGACGACCGGACCACCCCGCTGCAGCGCCGACTGGCCGCCTTTGGCAAACGGCTGTCGCTGGTGGTGCTGGCCATCTGCGCCATCGTCTTCACCCTGGGGGTGCTGCGGGGCGAGGCCCCGGTGCTGATGGTGTTGACCGCGCTGAGCCTGGCTGTGGCCGCCATCCCGGAAGCGCTGCCGGCCGTGGTCACCGTGTTGCTGGCCCTGGGCGCACGGCGCCTGGTGGCCGTCAACGCGCTGGTGCGACGCCTGCCCTCGGTCGAGACCCTGGGCTCGGTCACCGTGATCTGTTCGGACAAGACCGGCACGCTCACGCTCAACCGCATGCAGGTGCAGACGCACGACACGCTGGGCGGCCCTCTGGCATCCCTGCAAACGGCCTGCCTGCTGTGCAACGACGCGCAGCGCATGGAGGACGGCACCTGGGTGGGCGACCCCACCGAAACGGCCCTGGCCGATTGGGCCTGGCAGGCCGGGCTGGACCCCCAGGTCACGGCCCAGCGCCTGCCACGCCAGCACGAATGGCCGTTTGACTCGGACCGCAAGCGCATGAGCACCCTGCATGGGCGCCCTGAGGGCTGGCTGGCGTTCACCAAAGGCGCGCCAGAAAGCGTGCTGCCACGCTGCACGCTTCAACGGGGCCCGCAAGGGCCCGTGCCCCTGGACACGGTCAAGGCACTGGCGCTGGCCCAGGGACTGGCTGCTCAAGGCATGCGCGTGATGGCCGTGGCCCAGCAGGAGGGGCACGGGGCCCACCCCGACCTGAGCGCCGATGCGTTCGAGCAAGGGCTCACCTTGCTGGGCCTGGTCGCACTGATCGATCCGCCCCGCCCTGAAGCGGCTGCCGCCGTGGCCGAATGCCTGGCGGCCGGCATCCGACCCGTCATGATCACCGGCGACCACCCGGCCACGGCGCTGGCCATTGCGCAGCAACTGGGCATCACCCCGCCGGGCGTTGACGCGGCACGGGCCGTGATCACCGGCAGCGCCCTGGCGCAGCTAGACGACGCCGCACTGACTGAACAGGTCGCACACGTGTCGGTGTACGCCCGCATGGACCCGGCCCAGAAGATCCGAGTCGTGCAGGCCCTGCAGTCACAAGGTCACTTTGTGGCCATGACCGGCGATGGCGTCAACGATGCCCCGGCCCTGAAGGCCGCCGACATCGGCGTGGCCATGGGGCGTGGGGGCACCGATGTGGCCCGCGAAGCGGCCAGCCTGGTGCTGCTGGACGACAACTTTGCGACCATCGTGGGCGCCGTGCGCGAGGGCCGCCGGATCTTTGACAACATCCGCAAGTTCATCCGCTACGCCATGACGGGCAACTCCGGCGAGGTCTGGGTGCTGTTCCTGGCCCCGCTGATCGGCCTGCCCCTGCCGCTCTTGCCCATCCACATCCTGTGGGTGAACCTGGTGACCGATGGCCTGCCAGGCCTGGCCCTGGCGGCCGAGCCGGCTGAACCGGGTGTGATGAAACGACCGCCCCGCGCGCCCCAGGAAAGCATCTTTGCCCATGGGCTGTGGCAGCACACCCTGTGGGTGGGTTTGTTGATCGCGGGCCTGTGCCTGGGCGTTCAGGCCTGGGCCCACAGCACGGGCCGCCCCACCGGGCAGACGCTGGTCTTCATGGTGCTGACGCTCTCGCAAATGGCCCACCTGCTGGCCATCCGCTCCGAGAGCGTGCCGCTGTGGCGCCTGGGCCTGAACAGCAACCGGCCCTTGTGGCTGGCCGTGGCCCTGTCGGTGGTGCTGCAGGTGGCCACGGTGCAGGTGCCCGTGCTGCGTGAGTGGTTCCACACGGTGCCGCTGAGCGCGCTGGAGTGGTGGCTCTGTGGGGGGTGTGCCGCCGTGGTCTACAGCGCGGTGGAGCTGGAGAAAGCCTGGCGCCGCTGATACATGGGCATGGTCAGGATGGCCATGGTGCCCAGGTTCATCTGGCTGTCGATGTGCAGCCAGCCGCCGAACTGACTGGCCTGTTCACGCATGCCCCTGACCCCGTGGGCATCCCGGCCATCAAACAGGCTGGGGGGTGCCCCTCGGCCGTTGTCCTTGACGACCACGGTGATGTCGCTGGCGTGGGCGCTGACACGGATCTCCACCTCGGTGGCGTGGGCGTGATGGGCCACATTGCGCAGCAGTTCCGTGAAGATGCCGTACACCGCCGCCGACATGGCACGGGGCGGCGACTGCAGGCCCGGGGCAATGTCCATGGACCAGCCGCACCGAATCAGGGAGTGATCGGTGAACTCGCGCACCTGCCCCTCCAGCGCCCCCCACAAACCCAGACGGTCCAGGCGGAGGGCCTCTTCACGCAACAGGGGGGGAGCAGATGTGAAAGCGGCGGTCATGATGACCGCCGGCTTGCAAGACACATGCCACAGCGCATGTGCAACAGGACGTTACCGTCCTGGCTGCATCACTCGACAACCGCCTGAGGGAAGGGCTTGATGCGATACAGGACCACGGCTGGCTCGTCCACGCCCTCGGCGATCAGGGTGAGGGTGTTGCCATCCTGGTCAAACTCGAACCCATACGACAACGGCGCATTCGGGTTGGTCGTGTCCCACAGGCCACCACAGCCCGTGCTGTCGCGCAGCGGTGCGTCGCCCTCCAGGACGAGATCGCCCTTGCCTGCGTAGTATTCAGCCACTTCCACGCCTGCCGTGGCGCATTCGCTGTCGCCCTTGGGGTCGACCAGGATGTAGCGCTGCGAGCCGTCCACCTCGGGCAGAAACACCACCATGGGCTCACCGGCCTTGCCTTCAGGCGATGTCGACCAGGCACCCAGCACGCTGCTTGACGACGGCTGGGGCACCCGTTTGAGCGTCACGATCACGTCTTCCCGACCCGTGTGCTTGATGGTGACCACCAGGCGGTCGGGGTTGTCCAGGTCCTCGGTATCCTGCGTCAGGTTGAACGCCACCGATTCGCCGGCCTCCGGGTGCGACAGGCCCCACTGGCCGTTGGTGTCGACCTTGATCTCGCTGACCTTGACCACCCCGGTGGTGGCATCGCGTGTCAGGGTGCCACCTTCGATGCCCGATTGGCCTGATTCGTCCGCCGGTGCGGCCTCCAGCAGAGAGTAGCGGCCCGAGGCCCCCAGACGCAACAGGACCTTGCCGGTGTCTTCAGGGTTGGAGCCCGCCCACACCCCGGCGGCATCGCCAAAGAAGGGGTTGAGCACCGCCTGGCTGTCGTCAAAGTGCTTGCGTGCATCCTCGGGCTTGACAATCTCGCGCTCGTGATCCATGGCCAGCTCGGCCAGGTCACCAAAGCCGCTCACCACGTCATCGTCGTCCGGGTAAGGGTTGCTGAAGTCGACGGGGTCCAGGTCCAGGCGTTCGACCACCCGGGCCAGCCGGATGCCATCGACGTTGTCGGGCAGGCCGATGCCGTTGGAGGGGTCGCCATCGGTGTCCAGCGTCTGCAGCAGGATCAACAGGTTGGTGAAGCGATTGCCCTCTTCGCCTTCATCACTGATGTGGGCGGGCGTCAGGAGGGTCGCGCCGGTGGCCTCACCGATGGTGACACCCGCCAGCTTGAAGGTGACCTTGTCGCCCTCGCGGAACTGGAAACGCCCCTCCTGGTCCGTGACACCGCTCAGACCGGAGCTGGTGGTGTAGCTCAGGCCGGCCACCGCGCTGTCGGTGAACACACCGGACTGAATCGGTGCATCACCTGAGGAGCCGCCACCGCCACAACCTGCCAGGGCCAGAAGGGCCCCGCAAGCCAGGGGAGCAAGGCGCCAGGAGAACAGGGTACGGCGAAGGGATGACAGTTTCGACATGAACACTCCAGAGGGGGTTTTTGACAGCACAGAGCACTGTTTTCGGCCCCCACGGAGCAAACTTGACGATTCACGCCAGAGCGTGCTGCAGCGCCTTGGCCAGATCGGCGTGGGCCTGCACGGCCTGCGGCAGGAAACGCCCCATGTTGATGAAGTCGTGCACCGTGCCCTCGTAGGTCATGACATGGGCCTCCACGCCGGCCTTGTGCAGGGCCTTGGCGTACAGGCGCCCGTCGTCGGCCAGGGGGTCGCACTGGGCCAGGCCGATCCAGGCGGGGGCCAGGCCCTCGTGGCTGGCAGCCTTGAGGGGCTCGCGACGCCAGTCCAGCACCTGGCCGGGTACTTTGTACTGGGCATCGAACCAGGCCATCAGTTCAGCGTCCAGCATCAACCCTTGTGAGAACTCCTTGAACGAGTCGGTGTGCAGCGAGACCTGCACCGAGGGGTAGAACAAGGCCTGCAGGCGCAGCGGCACGCCCGCATCACGGCACATCAGGGCCGCACTGGCCGCCAGGGTGCCACCGGCGCTGTCGCCCCCCACGGCCAGGCGCTGGGGGTCCAGGCCGTGGGCCACGCCTTCACGGCGCAGCCACTCGATGGCATCCCAGGTGTCGTCCAGGGCGGCGGGGAACTTGTGCTCGGGCGCCAGGCGGTAGTCAATGGCGATGACCGCCACGCCGCTCTGAGCGGCCAGCGAGCGGCACATGGCCTCGCAGGTGTCGATGCCGCCAATGACAAAGCCGCCTCCGTGCAGGTACAGCATCACGGGAAGGCCAGGTGCGTCGGTCGGGGCCCACAGGCGGGCGGGGATGGTGTGGCCGCCTCGGGCCGGAATGGCGATGTCTTCCACGCGGGGCAACTCGACCCGGCGCACCTCGCTGGCGCCCACGCCCATGCGGTAGGACTGGCGGGCCATCTGCACGCCTTGCTGGTGCAGCGGCGGGAACCCGGCACGCTTGATGTTTTCCAGCAGCGCTCGGGTGGCGTCATTGAGGGCATTGAAAGCCTGGCTCATGGCATGTCTTCCTTGGTACGACAGAGACGGATCATCGGATCAGCAGCCCATTGTCAGGGCAAGCTGACCTGGACTTCCAGGACGGTTTTGCCCGATTGCGCCACCTCGGTGGTGGACCACACGCCGCGTTGGTGCCGGGTTTGGTCCACGGCCGTGCGGGCCACCGCCACCCACTGGCCCAGGGGCGCCATCACGGTGGTCTCGGCCTCCACGCGCTGGTCGTCCGTGGCCGTGTCGCTGTCGGTCTCAAAGGTCAAGGTGACCGAGGCCT
>Ga0209066_10004662_pt1 | contig 14757 bp, 15 predicted proteins | sample All_14_2_FD_187198 | JGI IMG/M metagenome (GOLD analysis project Ga0209066, IMG submission 187198) | Freshwater microbial communities in response to fracking from Pennsylvania, USA - Allegheny Zone_MetaG_DW_15 (SPAdes) (version 2) ...
CGCTGCGCCAGTCCATCCCGGGTCCGCCCTGGCACCACAGTGCCACGGTCTGCGCGGCTTCCCACTCCGTCTCACGCACGAAGAGCCGGTCGGACTTCGCCGATTGCCGCCAATCGACGCGCGACGCCGCATCGCCCGGCAGATAGGGGCGGAACTGCCAGAAGGCGTCGCCCTGCCCGGGCCGCCGCCGTCCGTGCACACCCTGCATGACGGTCGCCGCCACGCGCTCGGCCTGCACGACGAGCGGGGGGAGCGTGGCGCCGAGGGCTTCGGCCCAGGGGACGGGGACGGTTGTCACTGGTCGACACCGGGGAGGGTCAGGCCTTTCCCCCTTCCCACGCGCCGAAGGTTGCCCCGGTGAGTCCTATTCCTGCGCTGTCGGACCGAGAGGGGCTTTGCCCCTCTCGGGCTCACCCCACCAAAGGCCGAAAGGCCTTTGGAAACCTCGACCTGGCACTGTGCGCCATGGCCGGAACAGTGCCGAGGCCCACCATTGCGCTCGAAGCGCGCAGTGCGGGCCTGGCGTGCCATGCGCCAAAAGATTGCGTTCCAAGTGCTCCAAGCATTTGGCGGGGTGGTTTGGAGGGGCAGGGCCCCTCCAATCGCAACAGCAGGCGCATGGGGGCGATCGGCAAGCCCCGAGGCCGCGATGCTTGTCCGGTGTATCCGAACAGGGCCGGCGCCCCTCTCCAATGCCAACCGTACCACGGTCGCAGTCACCCCAGGCTGTCCTTCAGCGCGTCGATCACCTCGCTCAGCCGCACGCCGTCCGCGCGGGCGGCGAAGGTCAACGCCATGCGGTGGCGTAGAACGGGTTCGGCCAGCGCGATCACGTCGTCCACGCTGGGGGCGAGGCGCCCGTCGAGCAGCGCGCGGGCGCGTGTGGCGAGCATCAGCGCCTGCGCCGCGCGGGGGCCGGGCCCCCAGGCCAGATGCTTGCTGACCGCCTCCAGCGTGCTGGTTTCGGGCCGCGCGCCACGCACCAGTTTCAGGATGGCGTCGAGCACCTGTTCGCCGACCGGAATGCGGCGGATCAGCGCCTGGGCGGCGATCAGTTCCTGGGCCGTCATGGCCTGGACTGGCTTCGCGTCCTTCGCACCGGTCGTGGCCAGCAGCATGGCGCGCTCGGCGGCCTCGTCCGGGTAACCGACCTCGATTTCCAGCAGGAAGCGGTCGAGTTGCGCCTCGGGCAGCGGATAGGTGCCTTCCTGCTCGATCGGGTTCTGGGTGGCGAGGACGTGGAAGGGCGCGGGCAGCGGGTGGATCTCGCCGCCGATGGCTACGCGATGCTCCTGCATCGCCTGGAGCAGCGCCGATTGCGTACGGGGGGAGGCGCGGTTGATCTCGTCCGCCATCAGGAGCTGGCAGAAGATCGGCCCCTTGATGAAGCGGAAGGCGCGGTGGCCATGGGCGTCCTCCTCCAGCACCTCGGACCCCAGGATGTCGGCGGGCATCAGGTCGGGGGTGAACTGCACGCGCCGCGCGTCGAGGCCGAGCACGGTGCCGAGCGTGTCCACCAGCTTGGTCTTGCCGAGTCCCGGCACGCCCACCAGCAGGACGTGCCCGCCGGACAGCAGGGTGATGAGAACGCGCTCGATCACCGTCTCCTGCCCGAAGATGACGCGGCCCACCGCTTCCCGCACGCGGGCCAGGCGAGCGCCGAGCGCCTCCACTTCCGCGACCAGAACAGCGGGGTCCTGTGTCGTCTCGGCCACTTCACTCATGCAGGCTGGGCTCCCTATATGACAGAGGCGGAGGCGCGCGGCCGAAGCCACCCCTGATGGAATTAGCTCGCATCGGCCACGCTGAGTGCAAGGGCGACGAAATGCAATGACCGTCCACGGCATGGAAAACATGAGCGGCGTGAAGTCGCCGGGCACTGCCTGTGTGCCCGCTCCCGGAACGGTCCTGGCCCGTGCCAAGACCGAATGCGGCAACTACGCCATCCGCATCGGCCGCGACGGCACCTGGTACTACAGGGGCAGCGCGATTCAGCGGAAGCCGCTGGTCTGCCTGTTCGCCTCGATCCTGAAACGGGGCGAGGATGGCGGCTACTGGCTGGAGACCCCGGTCGAGCGCGGCCGCATCGAGGTGGAGGACGCCCCCTTCGTCGCGGTCGAGCTGTTCTGGCGCGACTGTGATTGCGGCGGCGGCGCCCCGCGCCAATGCCTGACCTTCCGCACGAACCTCGACGAGATGGTCACCGCCGATCCGGCGCACCCGATCCGCGTCGCGCTGTGTCCCGTGACGCGGGAGCCGAGACCCTATGTCACCGTCCGCCCGGGCCTTGAGGCCCGCATCAGCCGCCCAGTGTTCTACGAACTTGTCGCGTTGGCTCAGGCTGAAGAGGTGGATGGCCGCCAGGTGCTCGGTGTCTGGAGCGAAGGCATCTTCTTCCCGATCGACGACGTACCCGACATCGACATGGCGGCCGACTGAATGAGCACCACGGCGCTGCGCCTGGATCCCGCGGCGCTGCGCGCGCGTCTCGCCAACCCCGACAGCATTCCCCGCGATCGGCCCTCGCCGGAGGAGGACCTGGAACGCGCGGCGCGCAGCGGCGGCCGGCTGGTCCCGGCCGCGGTGCTGGTGCCCCTGGTGTTGCGGGACGACCCGACCGTGCTGCTGACGCTGCGGTCGGCCCGGCTGAAGTCGCATGCCGGTCAGGTCTCCTTTCCTGGCGGGCGCACCGAGGGGGAGGAAACCCCGGAGCAGACCGCGCTGCGCGAGGCGTCCGAGGAAGTCGGGCTCGACCCCGCCCTGCCGGAAGTGCTGGGCCGCCTGCCGCCCCTGCTCACCGGCACGGGGTTTCTGGTGACGCCGGTGGTCGGATTGCTACGGCCGCCCTTCACGTTGCAGAGCGACCCGGCCGAGGTGGAGGAAGCCTTCGAATATCCTCTCGCCTGTCTGCTGGACCCCGCCGCGCCCCAGCGGCGTGAGCAGGAATTCCGTGGCCGCCTGCGAGAATTCTGGGTCTGGCCGCATGAGCGCCACTATATCTGGGGCGCGACCGCCTCGATGCTCATGACCTTGTCCAGCATCCTGCGCGAGCCGGACTGACCGGCCGCGCGTATCAGCGCCGCGCCCTGCGTCCCATCCCGCCGGCCCGCGGTTGCGCGCAGCCCCGCCTCGGCCCAGCTATCCTCCAACAGCAAAGGAGGAGGACGCCCCATGGCCAACAGCCAGGCCGCCGAACGTCGTCTGCTCGGCGATGACCACGCGATTGTCGCGCCCAGCCACTACCCCGCGCTCGGCGCATTGCCGGCCGAGGAGGTGCTCGCCCTGGCGCGGACGCTGCGCGAGCAGCGCGACCGCTTGCGTGGCATGGTCCACGCCAATCGCCGCGCCCGCCGCGGCAAGGCCGAACCCCGCGCTACGGCGGGCAACGACGCCGCGCTGACCCGCCGCAAGCAGGTCTTCGCCGCGGCGCTGAAACGGGTGAACCACCGCCTGGACATGTTGCACGGTCAAGCCCGCCGCGCCTGGCACGCCGAAGCACTGCGCGGCGCCCTGGCCCGCAAGCGCGCGGCCGGGTCAGCGCATCCGGCCGGGGGCGACACGGCGGATGCGGGGATGCTCGCCAAGCCGTCGCGCAAGCGGACGGTGCGGACCGATCCACGCGAGATCGGCCGGGTCTCGCAATTCGTGAGGAACGCACAGGCGAAGCGGGATCGGCGGTGAGCGAGTTCCCCGGAGGGGGCACGGCCCGGCAGGCGCTAGCCGTCCGGATTGCTCCGTGACTCTCGCTGTGGAATGAGGGGCGCAAGAACCCCGCCAATGCCACGGTCGAGGTGACAGGACAGCCTGGAACGCCCTTTCGAGACCTCCCTCGATCGCTCTCAGAAACTCATGCTGCCTTCGATGCTGCTGACCGTCGCCCCGCCGACCCAGACCTCGCCATCCTCGCGCCGAAGTGACACGCGGCCTGCGCGTCCCAGCACGGTCCCCTGCGCGGCGACGTAGTGCTCCGGCGCCTGGCCCGATCCGATCAGCCATTGCGCCAGCGAGGCATTCAGGCTCCCCGTGACGGGGTCCTCATAGCCTTCCGGGCAGACGAAGCCGCGGATCTCGAACTGGGCGTCGGGGCCATCGACGGCCGGGTCCCAGGGACCGACCAGGCCCAGCTTCAGCGGTCCCAGCGCAGCGTAGTCGGGCTTCGCAGCAAGGACATCCGCGCGGGAGCGCAGCTTCAGCGCCACCCAGCCGGGGCCGTTGTCCACCCATTGCGCGCCGGTCACCGCCTCCGCCGGCAGGTCGAGGCCCGCACGGATGCGCTCCACCTCCGCCGGGTCCACCGGCCCGCTGCGGATCAGCGGCGGTGCGGCGAAGGCGAGGCCGCTCGGACCACGGCGCACCGTCACCAGGCCCACCCCGCATTGCTGGACCACCGCGGCACCCTTGGGCTGGCCGCCGGCCTGCAGCCAGGCGTGGCAGGACCCCAGCGTCGGATGCCCGGCGAAGGGCAGTTCCCGCGCCGGGGTGAAGATGCGCACGCGATAATCCGCGGCGGGGTCGGTCGGCTTCAGCAGGAAGGTCGTCTCGCTGAGGTTCGTCCAATTGGCGAAGGCGGCCATCTGCGCATCGGTCAGCGCGTCGGCACCGAGCACCACCGCCAGCGGATTGCCCTTGAAGGGCGCGGAGCCGAAGACGTCGACCTGCTGGAAGGGAAGGCGCGGCATCAGGCGGCGCGCTCCAGCCCGACGGCTTCCAGTGCTGCGAGGTGGATGCACAGCGCGATGCCCTCCGCCGCAGCGCGCACATCCTCGACTGAGGGATAGGTCGGTGCGAGGCGCAGCACGCTGTCGGTCGGGTCGCGACCATAGGGCGATGTCGCCCCCGCCGGCGTCAGCGCGATGCCGAGACCCTTCGCCAGTTCCACCACCCGTTTCGCCGAGCCCTGCACCATTTCGACGGTGATGAAGTAGCCGCCCTCCGGCCGCGTCCAACGCGCGAGGCCAAGGCCGCCGAGCCGCGCATCGAGGGCTTCCAGCACCGCCTCGAACTTCGGGGCGATCAGGCGGCGATGGGCGGCCATGTGGCGGTGGATGCCGTCCAGGTCACGCAGGAAGCGGGTGTGACGAAGCTGGTTCAGCTTGTCCGGCCCGATCGTGCGCCGGCCGGCCTGTTCCAGATACCAGGCGACATTCGCGCGCGACCCCGCGAAGAAGCCGAGCCCCGCCCCGGCCAGCGTGATCTTGGATGTCGAGGCGAAGATGAAGGCGCGATCCGGATGCCCCGCCGCCTCGGTCAGGCCGAGGATGTCGTGCGGCGCCGGGCGGTTCTCCGTCAGGTGGTGCACGCCGTAGGCGTTGTCCCAGAACAGGCGGAAATCCGGCGCGGCGGTCTTCATGGCCGCCAGCCGCTTCACAGTCGCGTCCGAATAGGTCACGCCATTCGGGTTGGAGTAGGTCGGCACGCACCACATGCCCTTCACCGCCGCGTCGGCGACCAGGCGCTCGACCACGTCCATATCGGGGCCCTCGGCGTTCATCGGCACCGGGATGAGGCGGATGCCGAAGCCCTCGCAGAGGCCGAAATGCCGGTCATAGCCGGGCACCGGGCAGAGAAAGGCGACATCCTGCCCGACCCAGGGCTTCGCCCCACCCGGCACGCCCTTCAGCAGCGCCCAGACGATGCAGTCATGCATCACGGCGAGCGATGAATTCTCGTTCACCACCACCGCCTCGGGCGGCACGCCGAGCATGGCGCCGAACAGCCGCCGCGCCTCGATCAGGCCCTGGAGGCCGCCATAGTTGCGCGCGTCCTCGCCAGTCTCAGTGACGAAGTCCCGGTTGCCGGGCAGGGCCAGCATGCCCTCGGCGAGGTCGAGCTGTTCCGGCGCCGGCTTCCCCCGCGTCATGTCGAGCTTGAGCTCCCTTGCGGCGAGGCGCGCATAGACGGCACGGGCTTCCACCCCTTGGGCGGCGAGGGCTTCCGGCGAGAGAACGGTCACGGCGAGGTCTCCGCATCACGACAGGCGACAGCGGGGCGCAAGGTGTGCGACACAATGCCTCGGATCAATCGCGATATTGTCCTGAGAACAATATGTCAGACACCGACTACCGCCGCCTGGCCGATTCCCTCGCCGCCGATATCGCGGCCGGAAGGCTGCGGCCCGGCGCGCGGCTCGATCCGGTGCGGCGCTATGCCTATGGGCGCGGGATCGCCGTCTCGACCGCCAACCGCGTCTATGCGGAGCTCGCCCGGCGCGGTCTGGTCGCCGGGGAGGTCGGGCGCGGCACCTATGTCCGCGCCAGCCTCGCGCCGCCGCCACTCGCCGAGCCCGGCCGCCCCGGCGTCATCGACTTCGAGTTCAACTTCCCCACCATTCCCGGCCAGGCCGAGGAACTCGCCGCCGTGCTGCGCGACGCCCTGTCCCCCGACCGTGCCACCGAGGCGATGCGCCCCGTCGGCGCCCAGGGCCACGCTGCCGCCCGCTCCGCCGCCGCGCGGCACCTGACCCGCCCCGGCTGGGCACCCGCGCCCGACGATGTCCTGTTCACCGGCGGCGGGCGCCAGGCGATCGCGGCGACCCTCGCCGCCTGCGCCCAGGCCGGCGACCGCATCGGCGTGGAGGCGATGACCTATCCGGCGGTGAAGGCAGCCGCGACGCGCCTCGGCCTGGTGCTGGTGCCGCTCGCCATGGATGCCGAGGGCGTCACCCCCGACGCGCTGGACGCGGCCCTGCGCGGCGGGCCGATGAAGGCGGCCTATATCCAGCCCGTCATCCACAACCCGACCGGTGCGACCATGTCCGAGCCGCGCCGTCGCGCCCTGGCGCAGATCGCGGCGCGCGAGGATCTCATCCTGATCGAGGACGCCGTCTTCGGTTTCCTCGATGAGACCGAAACGCCGCCGCTGATCGCCTTCGCCCCCGGCCAGGTGCTGCTGGTGGATGGGATGTCGAAGCGCGCCTCCCCCGGACTGAGCAGTGGCATTATCGCTGCTCCGAATCCCGCACTGCGCCGGCGCGTCGCCGCCGCCATCCGCGCCGGCGCCTGGCATGCCGCCCCCATCGGCCTGGCCGCGGCGACGGCGTGGATCGAGTCCGGCCTGCTGCGTTCGCTGGAGGGCCGCAAGCGCGCCGATGCGCGACAACGCCAGGCCGCGCTGCGGCAGGGGCTCGCGGGGCATGCGCTGCAAGGCGATCCGCGTGCCTATCATGTGTGGCTCGACCTGCCCGAGCCCTGGCGGTCGGATGCCTTCACCACCGCTGCGGCGCGTCGCAGCGTCGCCGTCACGCCATCCAGCGCCTTCGCCAGCCAGCCGGGGCATGCGCCGAACGGGGTGCGGATCGCGTTCTCCTCGCCGTCGCCGGGTTCGATGGCCGAAGGTGTCAGGATTCTCGCGAGGCTTCTCGCGGAAGGGCCGGAGAGCCTGTCGGAGTAAGAGCGGGGCGCCGCCCCGCACCCCGCCGGGGACCGTCCGCGGTCCCCGGACCCCGCGTGGACCTTGGAATCAACCCAGCGGGCGCGCCAGGAAGCGGGTGCCGAGGACCGGGGTGTCGTAGTAGGGGGCGATATCGATGAAGCCCATGCGGGCATAGAGGGATTGCGCCTCGGCCATGCTGGGCAGGGTGTCGAGGCAGATCTCGCGATAGCCGAGGCGCGCGGCTTCGGCGCAGATCGCCTCCGCCATGGCGCGGCCGAGACCCAGGCCACGGCCCGCAGGGGCGACGTAGAGGCGCTTCATCTCGCAGCGTCCGGCCTGCGCCATGGGCCGCAGCGCGACGCAGGCCAGGGCTTCGCCCGCATCGCTTTCCGCGATCAGCAGCGCGCCCGTGGGCGGTACATACTTGCCCGGCAGCGCGGCCAGTTCCGCCGCGAAATCCTGGTAGCCGAGATCGACCGGCAGCGACGCCGCATACTCCTGGAAGAGCCGCGCGACCTGCGCGATCTGCTCCGGCGTCGAGACCTGGGTGATGCGGGTCATGCGCAGACTATGCGGGGGCCGCAAACACCCTGCAACGCACGGGCGCTGGCCGTGGAGGCAGTGGCTCTCCCACTCGCCTGGCGAACCGAGAGGGGCTCTGCCCCTCTCGGGCTCTCCCCGCCAAAGGCCGAAGGGCCTTTGGAAACCAATACATGGTGTTGGACGCGGCGGGCGTTCTGACGGCGTCAGCAGTGTCTTGCGCGTGGCGCCCGAATGGGATTCCGGCCGCGGTCCGCGGCGCGCGCACCATGCCAGTCGACGCGCAGTGGCCGGCGCCAGGCTTGAGGTTTCCAAAGGCCTTTCGGCCTTTGGTGGGCTTGGGGTCTGGGGAGGGGCAAAGCCCCTCTCCAGCCTGCCCCAGCCGCTCAGATGTGGATGGGCTTCGTCCAGGCCGCCAGCGCCGCTTCCTTCACAGCCTCGTTCAGCGAGGGATGCGCGTGGCTGACGCGACCGATGTCTTCCGCGCTCGCGCCGAATTCGATCGCTATCGCCATCTCCGCAATCAGCGTGCCGGCATCCGGCCCGATGATGTGCGCGCCGAGCACCTTGTCCGTCTTCTTGTCGGCCAAAACCTTCACGAAGCCGTCGGTCGAGCCCATTGCGCGAGCGCGGCCATTGGCGGTGAAGGGGAACTTGCCGACCTTGTATTCGATGCCGGCGGCCTTGAGGGATTCCTCGGTGGCGCCGACCGAGGCGACTTCCGGCCATGTGTAGACCACGCCCGGAATGGCGTCGTAGTTCACATGCGGCTTCTGGCCGACCAGCATCTCGGCCAGCGCGTAGCCTTCGTCCTCGGCCTTGTGGGCGAGCATCGCGCCGGCGATACAGTCGCCGATGGCGTAGATGCCGGGCACGTTGGTCGCGAAATGCGCGTCGGTCTTGATGCGGCCACGTTCGTCCAGCGCCACGCCCACGGTGTCGAGGCCGAGGCCCGCGACATAGGGGCGGCGGCCGATGGCGAGCAGCACGATGTCGGCCTTGATCTCCTCGGCATCGCCACCGGCGGCGGGTTCGACCTTCAGCGTCACGCCCTTGGCGTCGGCGACGGCGCTGGTGACCTTCGACTTCAGGCGGAACTTCACACCCTGCTTGGTCAGGATGCGCTCGAACTGCTTGCGCACCTCGCCGTCATTGCCGGGCAGGATGCCGTCGAGGAATTCGATCACCGTCACCTCGGCGCCCAGGCGCCGCCAGACGGACCCCAGCTCCAGCCCGATCACGCCGCCGCCGATGACGACGAGGGACTTCGGCACGGCGTCCAGCTCGAGCGCGCCGGTCGAGGTGACGATGCGCTTCTCATCCACCTCGACGCCCTTGAGCGGTGTCGATTCCGAACCGGTCGCGATGACGATGTTCTTGGTGTCATAGGTCGTGCCGGCGACCTCGACCTTGCCGGGAGCGGTGATCTTCCCCTCGCCCTTCAGCCAGGTGATCTTGTTCTTCTTGAACAGGAACTCGACGCCCGAGACGTTGGCCTTCACCACATCCGCCTTGCGCGCCTGCATCTTCGAGAGGTCGAGGCCGATCTGGCCGACCACGATGCCCTGCTCGGCGAAGTGATGGCCGGCTTCCTCGAACGCCTCGGAGGAATGCAGCAGCGCCTTGGACGGGATGCATCCGATGTTGAGGCAGGTACCGCCCAGCGTCTCGCGTTTCTCGACGCAGGCGACCTTCAGGCCGAGCTGCGCCGCGCGGATGGCACAGACATAGCCGCCAGGGCCGGCGCCGATCACGATGACGTCGAAGGATTCAGCCATATGACACAATTCCTGCTGTGGTCGGAGGCGCGCGGAAACTGCGCTGCCTGCCGTTGTGGATCAAGACGTAATGGCGGCCAGAGGCGCCAACAACCGGCGGCCGCTGCATAGGCGACAGGCGCTCTGCGCCGCTTTGCGGCAGGTCAGACAGAGGACTTGGGCTGGCGTGCGGCTTGCCCCTATCCTGCCTTGCGTCGGCAGGCGCCCACAGATGCGCCGCCGTGAGGAAAAGGAACGTCCGCATGCCCGTCCGGGATACCACCCGTTTTCTGCCCACGCGCCGCCTGCTTCTCGCGGCCGGGGCGGCCAGTCTTGCCGTGCCTGGGCTTGCCCGCGCTCAGGGGCGCTTTCCCGACCGTCCCATCCAGCTCGTCGTGCCGTGGCCCGCGGGCGGCTCGGCCGATGCGCAACTGCGGTCGATCGCCGACCTGGTGAGCACGAAGGTGGGCCAGCCCTTCATCGTCCAGAACCGTCCCGGCGCGGGCGGCACGCTCGGACCCATGCAGGTGGCGCAGCAGGCCCGCCCGGATGGCTACACCCTGACGCAGATGCATCTGTCGGTGCTGCGCCGCCCCTGGATGATGCGCACGCCGCAATGGGACCCGGTGGCCGACTTCACCCACATCATCGGCATGACCGGCTGGCTGTTCGGCTGTGCGGTCAAGGCGGACAGCCGCTTCCAGACCTGGCAGGAAATGATCGCCTACGCGCGGGCCAATCCGGGCAAGCTCAACTACACCACCTCCGGCATCGGCACGACGAACCACCTGGCCATGGAGACGATCCAGGAAAAGGAGGGCGTCCAGCTCACCCACGTCCCGTTCCGCGGGTCCAACGAGGCGGTGACGGCCGTGCTCGGGGGCCAGGTGGACATGGTCTGCGACAGCTCCACCTGGGCGCCGTTCGTCGAGAACAATCAGATGCGGGCGCTGTCCGTCTGGACCGCGGAACGCGTCCAGCGCTTCCCGAATGTCCCGACGCTCAAGGAGCTCGGATACGATCTGGTCGTGACATCGCCCTACGGCGTCAGCGGCCCGAAGGGCATGGATGAAGGCGTTGTGCGCGTGCTGCACGACATGATGAAGGAAGCGCTGATGTCGCCGCAGAACGCCGATATCCGTTCGCGCTTCGACATGCCGCTCGTCTACCAGGACACGCAGACCTACCGCGCCTTCGTCGCGGAGCGCGTGGAATACGAGAAGGCGATGGTCCGTCGCCTCGGCCTGTCGCTCGACGGCTGAGGGAGGGCGCATCGATGCTTCGTCGCACGCTGATCGCGGCAACGGCGCTGCCGCTGCTCGCCCGTCCGTCACTGGGCCAGGGGCGGTACCCGAACCGTCCCGTGAAGTTCATGATCCCCTGGGCGCCAGGGGGCACACTGGACGGCTTCATGCGGTTGCAGGCCGAGATCTTCCAGCAGGAGTTCGGCCAGCCGCTGATCATCGAGAACCGCCCCGGCGCGCGCGGCACGCTGGCCGCCATCCAGCTCGTCACCCAGACGCGGCCGGATGGCTACACCATCGCGCACCATCATCTGTCGGTCATCCGCCATCCCTTCCTGACGCGGCGGCAGACCTGGGATCCGGTCAACGACTTCACCTACATCATGCAGCAATCCGGCTTCGTCTTCGGCCATGTGGTGCGGCCGGATTCCGGCTGGAACACGCTGGCCGAGATGTGGGCCGCCGCCCGCGCACGCCCGGGGCAGCTTTCCTACGCGACCTCCGGCATCGCGACGTCCAACCACCTGGCGCAGGAGGAGCTGTGCGAGAAGGAAGGTGTCACGATGATCCACGTCCCCTTCCGCGGCACCAGCGAGAACATCACTGCGCTGCTGGCGAAGAGCGTGGACCTGATCGCCAATTCCAACGCCTGGCAGCCCAATGTCGAAGCGGGGCAGTTGAAGCTGCTCGCGGTCTGGACGCGGCAGCGGCTGAGCGCCTTCCCCGACGTGCCGACGCTGAACGACCTCGGCTACAACATGGTCGTCACCTCGCCCTATGGCGTCGCCGGGCCGAAGGGGATGGACCCTGAGATCACGGAGTTCCTGCACCAGGCCTTCAAGCGGATGCAGTTCAGCGACCAGATCCAGGCCTATATGCGCCGCAACGACATGCCGGACGAATATCTCGGGCCGGCCGACTACACCGCCTTCGCGCGGGATCGGGCGGCGTACGAGGAACGGATGGTGCGGCGGTTGAACCTGAACATCGACTGACTGGGACCCGGGAGGGGCCGGAGACGGGGAGGCGGGACCAATGACTGGCCTCGTCCCTCCCGGGCGGCCTCGTCCACCAAGTCGTGGATCGCCCCGTCCGATGCCTGGCGAGGCTGATCGGCGTCGTCGCGCCCTCTCCGGTTGCGCCCTCCACCCGCGCTGCCCATCTCCGCCCCCATGGTCATCCTGCGTCCCTCCCTGTCCCGGAAACTGACGGGCTGGTCCTTCCTCGCCCTGGGCGTGGCAGGGCTGGTCCTGCCTTTCCTGCAAGGCTTTCTGTTCCTGGCCCTGGGCGTCTTCGTCCTGCGTGACCAGCACATCTGGGCTGCCAGGCGCTGGAGCTGGGTGGAGGGCCGCTGGCCGAAGCATGTCTCGCGCGTCCAGGATCTCGAGGCCTCCGCCTGCCGGCGCCTGGCCGGGGCGGCGGAGCGTGTGCGGCGCCTGTTCAGCCGGACCTGACCGGCCTACATCCCGACCCATGCATCGTCTCTGGCTGTTCTTGGGAGCCGTGGCCGGGCTCGTCGCCGTCGCCCTTGCCGCCTGGGCCGCGCATGGCGCGCCGGCGGCCTATGACATCGCGCCGCGGCGCGCGGTGGAAAGCGCGCTGACCATGCAGGGCTGGCACGCGCTGGCGCTGCTGGTGGTCGGGCTGATGGTCGAGCGCGGACGCAGCCTGGCGAACCTGGCCGGCGCCTGCTTCGCGCTCGGCATCCTGCTGTTCTGCGGCGGAGTGTGGTGGAGCGTGACAGGCGGGGCGCCCCTGCCGGTGCCTCTGGCGCCGATCGGCGGCACGCTGCTCATGGCGGGCTGGGCGGTGCTGGCGATCGTTGCGTTGAAGCGGTGATCCGCGCCGCCTATCTGGCCGCCGAAGGCTTCGAGCGCGATGTCGAGGAGGACCTGCGCTGCGGCGGGGCGCGCCTGGACACCTGGCACGGCCGCCTGGCGCTGTCGCCCGATCCGCCTGTCGCGTCCCCTTGGGCGCTCGACATCTGGACCGACCCGCGGGAGATCCCGGTCCCTTCGGTGAAGGCGGGGGCGGATGCGCTGCGGGCGATCCAGCGCAACTGGTCGCATTATCCGGTGCTGCATCACCGCCGCTCCGCCCTGCTGGCCGAGCGCCTGCCGCCGGTGAAGGCCCGTGCGCTGGTCTTCCCGGAACCGGCGCCGACGGCCCATCTTGGCGCCTGGACGCTGCTGGTGCCGGACCGGATGCTGGCCTCCCCCACCAAGACCAGCCCCTTCGTGAACGGCGAGCCCCGATTCGCCGAGGACCGCGAGGGCCCACCCTCGCGTGCTTATCTGAAGCTGTGGGAGGGGCTGACCCGCATCGGGCGCCATCCGGTGCCGGGCGAGACCTGCCTCGATCTAGGCGCTTCGCCGGGCGGTTGGACCTGGGTCATCGCGAAGCTCGGCGCGCGGGCGATCGCGGTGGACAAGGCGCCGCTCGACCCGGCCATCGCGGCCATGCCCGGCGTTTCCTGCCGGCAGGAGAGCGCCTTCGGCCTCGATCCCCGGCAGGAAGTGCCGGTCGACTGGCTGTTCTCGGACATCATCTGCTACCCGGCCCGGCTGCTGGCCCTGGTGCAGCGCTGGCTGGAGGCCGGGGCGGCACGCAACGTCTTCTGCACCCTGAAATTCCAGGGCGAGACGGACCACGACACCGCCGCCGCCTTTGCCGCCATCCCCGGCGGAAGGCTGTTCCACGCCTTCCACAACAAGCATGAGCTGACCTTCGTTCGGCTCGATCCGACCGCCGCGTAGAGTCTGTTTGGAAGCGCGCCGTATGGTGCGTTTCCGTGTCCGGCACCGGCCCGCACCCCAACCCGGCCACCCATTCCAGGATACTGAGGTGGGTGGCCGGGTGGGGGCCGGTGCCGGACTTTCCTGACAGACTCTCAGATTTTTTCGCGGCGATGGCACGCTCTGGCACGCCGGCTGCAATAACCCGCCTGCGCCAGGACGGCGTGACCCGGCAGAAAGACGGGTGCCAGACCATCACGGAGTACGCAGCCATGCCGATCGACCCGGACCGTTCCCCTACCGCCCCCCAGGCAATCCGGGCCTTTCGCATGCAGAGCCAGCAGGACGCGGCTCGGCTTCAGGCTGCAGGTGGCCAACAGGAGTTCGCCGCCAGGCTGCAAACATTGCAGCACCGCCCCGCCATGACGGCGGGGCCGGGTACACCCACGGGCAATACGCTCGCCGCCCTGCTCCAGCGGTTGGATACCGACCAGGATGGACGGATCACACCGCTGGAGCTGCGGGCACGGACGGATCGCGATTTCGCGCCGCCCGCGACCGAAGCCGATCCAACGAAGGCGTGACTGTCACGCGGGAGCGATTCCCTCCCGCCGCGATTTGTCCTAGCTCCATCGGCATGGATATCATGCCGCCGCTGCACGAGCCGCGCTCGCCCCGGGAGGGTGCGATCGCGATCGGCCTGAGGGTCTGGCGCGCCGCGGCATCGGACCGCATTTCGCTGACCGCCGCGGGCTGCGCCTTCTATGCGACGCTTGCCCTGTTCCCCGCGATCTTCCTGCTGGTGCTGATCTACGGCATGGCCTTCGACAGCGCGACGGTCGAACCGCAGCTCGAAGTGCTGCGCGAGCTGGTGCCGCCCGAGACCTATGAACTCATCGCCGATCGGCTGCACGCGCTGGTGGAGCAGCCGCGCCCGGCCATGAGCTGGGGTGCCATCGTCTCCGGCGGCGTGGCGATCTGGTCGGCCTCGGCGGGCACGCGGTCGATGCTGGGCGCGCTCAACATGGCCCATGACGTCGCAGAGACGCGCGGCTTCCTGCACTACCACCTGCTCGCCATCGGCATCACCCTGGCGGCGACGGCGGTGTC
>Ga0209066_10004663_pt1 | contig 14752 bp, 15 predicted proteins | sample All_14_2_FD_187198 | JGI IMG/M metagenome (GOLD analysis project Ga0209066, IMG submission 187198) | Freshwater microbial communities in response to fracking from Pennsylvania, USA - Allegheny Zone_MetaG_DW_15 (SPAdes) (version 2) ...
AGGGGCAGGTTGTGGACTTCGGGACGGCACCGCGCTTCGACCTCACGTTCAATGCCACGATGCCGGATACCGACAAGCTGCTGGTCTATGCCGGCCTGCCGAAATTCCTGAACGGCAAGCTCGGCGCCTCGACGGCCGGTGGCAGCGTGGCCGGCACGATGGAAGCACTCACCTTGCGCGACGCAACGGTCACCGCCGCGGGGGCCAGTGCCCGCGCCACCGGTTCGCTGGTGCTGGGCGACGATTTCGCCTTCGACCTCTCCAGCTTCGCCCTGCAGGCGCAGGATGCGAGCGGTCTGGTTTCGGTCGCGACGGGCAAGCCGCAGACGGGGCTGGGCGGGCTGGCGGCCGAGGGGGCGTTCAAGGGCAACGACCAGCGGGCTTCCTTCGAGGGCAGCCTGACCGCGCTCGGAACGCAGATGGCGGGCCGTGTCGAGGCGACCCTGGGCGCGAGGCCCAATTTCGCGGCCAACCTGCGTATCCCCGGCACGCTCGACCTCGACGACTGGCTGGGCGTCACCGACGGGCCTGCGCCCTCGGTGCCCACGCCCGCGCTTCCGGCAGCCCCGGGCGGCGCCAATGCCGAGGCCGTGCCGCTGCCCGCGAGGGGCGCGCGCGTCGCGACCGGCAAGCAGATCGACCTGTCCGGGCTGCGCGCCTTCGACGCCACATTGAACCTGGAAACCAGCGCGATCGAGGTCGGAGCCCTCAGGGTGACCTATGCCGACATGGATGCCACGTTGCGCAACGGCGTCTTCAAGGTGTCCAAGCTCACCGGCCAGTTCTACAGCGGCGCCGTCGACTTCGCGGGCACGGTCGATGCCTCGAAGGACACGATGACGGTCGACGTCGCCGGCACACTGCAGGGCATCTATGTCGGCGAGATGCTGCGCGGCGCCGCCGGCCAGAACGTCTTCGGCAACGAGCACCTGAAGGTCGCGGTCGACGGCAAGATCAACGTCATGCGGATCGCGCTGCAGGGGCAGGGGAACTCGCCGGAGCAGATCCGCGATTCCCTGACCGGACAGGGCCACCTTTCGGGAGTCATCTATCCTTCGGTCGCCGGCGGATCCCTGGGCTTCGCCTCCTTCGCGACCGGCATCGGCAGCCTCTTCAGCACCGAGATGGGATTCAATTCGGCGGTCATCTCGGGCTTCATCAACGCACAGAGCACGATCGAGGGCGACATCACCCTGTCGAATGGCGAGATCAACCTGCAGAACCACGCGATCAAGGGCCCGAACGCGACGGCGCGCATCGACAGCCGCACGAACCTGAGCGCGGCGACCACCGAGACGACGATCGCGGTCGGCTCCGGCCCGGACGGTTCGACCGACTATGTGATGACGGTGACCGGGCCGGTCGCGTCGCCGACGATGAGCGTGCGCGGCAAGTAACAACTCTTTGCGCGCGAGAGGCGCTACGCCGCGCGTTCCTTCAGGATCTCCCAGGCGCGGCGGAAGGTCTCGGCCATTTCCTCGGCCGGCACGGCGCCGGAGAACAGCACATGGCCCTGCAGGGCGAAGCTGGGCACGCCCTGGATACCCGCGTTGCGCGCCATCTGGTCGGCGGCCAGCACTTCGCGCCGGCCCTCGTCGCCAGCCAGCATCGCGAGCACTTCGGTCCGGTCGAGTCCGGCTTCGGCCGCGACGTCCGCCAGGATCTTCGAATCGCCGATGTCGGCGCCCTTGCAGAAATAGCTGTCGAACAGTTCCTCGACGACCGCGTCCTGCACGCCCCGCTGGCCCGCGAAGCGGATCAGGCGATGGGCGTTCACCGTGTTGGGTGTGCGCACGATGCGGTCGAGATGGAATTCCAGACCGACCGTCGCGGCGGTCTCGGTGATGCGCTGGTCGAGCTGGCGCGAGCGCTCCAGGCTGCCGAACTTGGAGATGCGGTAGCTGGTGCGCTCGACGCCCTCGGTGGGCATCTCGGAATTGAGCTGGAACGGGTGCCAGGCGACCGCGACCCGGCAATGGTGTGCTGCAAGAAGATCGAGGGCACGTTCGAGCTGGCGCTTGCCGATGTAGCACCAGGGGCAGATCACGTCGGAGATGACGTCGATACGGCCGGTCGGTTGGACCTGGTCCATGGCATGTTTCCTTCCCTATTGCCGCCGAGCCTATACCTGCCCGGAATGTGCGGCAATGAAGGTCTGCCGTGCGGCCTCTACCAGGAGAAGCGCCAGGTGAGGGCGGCTCCCGTCACGAACTGGTTGCGCGACCCGCCGGGGCCCGTGACGATCGGGGAATTGGCGACGGTATCGCCCAGATAGTTGTAGCTGCCGAAGGCGACGAAGCTCAGCTGGTCGTGGATGCGCCACAGGGCGCTCGCGCCGACCCCGACGCTGCGCAGCCCGGCGCCGGGATAGTATTGCGCGTAGCCCGAGTTGATCGACTGCAGGGCGGTGATGCCGAAATAGGCCTGGTTGAATGTGCCGTCTGTCACGGACAGGCGCGGGCCGCCGGACAGGAAGACGCTGTCGCTGAGGCGCAGCTTGCCGTCCAGCAGCGCGTCGAAGATCAGGCCGTTGCTGCCACCGATGCCGCGCCGTAGTTCGACCTTGGCGGCGAAGTAGGGCTGGTCGTAGCGCAGGAAGGCACCGCCCTCGATCGTGAAGGGCACGTTGCCGGTGCCGTAGAGATAGCCGCCGTCGCCCTGGTTGCGCGGAAAGCGGTAGCGGAAGATCGGGCCGGCCTTGAACCCAGAAACATCCAGCAGCGTGGCGCCGATGCCGTCGCGCGCCGAGATGAAGACCTTGTCGCGCTGGTAGCGCAGATCGAGGTTGGGGATCGGCAGCACGCGATAGTTGGCGCTGCCCTCGAACCACGGCGCCAGCACCACGCCCGGTCCGATATCGAACGTCCAGTCCTTCGGCGGCGGGCCGGCAGGCTCGCTGCCGATACTGGTGGGCTGGGCGGAGGCCGCGCCGGCTTGCGCCGTGACGACGGCGAAACAGGTCGCGAGGAAACGTAGAAGGCGCACGGGCTACTCCGCTGTTGACGCTTCTCTACGCGCCCGGCGCACCCGTGGATCATTCGTTGTGAAATTAAAGAGACTCTTCCAGCACGAGGCGTGCCTGATGCAGGTCTTCGAACACGCGCAGACACTTCGCGCGAACGTCCGGCAGCGGCGGCAGGATGTCCGGCACCATGAAGGCCATGGTACCTGCGGCGTGTGCGGCGGTGAGGCCGACGTTCGAATCCTCGAACGCGATGCAATGTTCCGGCGCCACCCCGAGGCGGCGCGCGGCCTCGAGGTAGACGTCGGGCGCGGGCTTGGCGTTCTCCACGTCGTCGCGCGTCGCCACTGCGGCGAAGCGGTCGATGAGACCCGCGCGCCCGAGGTGGCGTTCCGCGGTGATTCGGCCGGAGCCTGTGGCAACGGCGAGACGCAGCCCGCGGCCTGCCAGGAAGTCGAGCATCTCGACGACGCCGCGCTTGACCGGCAGGTGGCTCTCCAGCCGGCGTTTGGCATGGCCGGAAAAGGTTTCGCGGAAACGGTCGATGCGGAAGTCGGGCCCATAGAAATTCTGGATCATCACGTCGCATTCGCGGCCCGAGATGCCGATCATCGAGTGGCAGAATTCCAGGGTCATCTCGATCTGGAAATCGCGAGCGGCGTCCTGCAGGGCATCGATGTAGACGGCTTCGGTATCGATCAGCAGACCGTCCATGTCGAAAAGGACGGCTTCAACGGGTTTCTTCAACATGGTTTCGTTCTAAGCTGTGTTGTCGAGAGGGCAAGGGAGAGAAAAATTCATGCGTATCCATAACCTGTATGTCGACGCCGACGGTGAGACCCACTTCCGCGACATCGAAATCGAATGGAAGCACGAGGGCCGGGGCGGCAAGACTTCGGCCACCCTGCCGGCCACCGGCATCATTTTCCGCGAGACGCCCGGCACCTACGACTATGAATGGCATCCGGCGCCGCGTCGGCAGTACATCATCAACCTCGACGCCGGCGTCTCCATCCAGGCCAGCGACGGCGAGACGCGCATCATCGGTGCCGGCGAGGTGATCCTGGTCGAGGACACGCACGGCAAGGGCCACTTCTCGAAGGCGATCAACGGCCAGCTCCGGCACTCGATCTTCGTTCCCATCGAATAGTTCCACCCAAGAGTCCAAGCGTAGAGAGGCATCCATGAACGTCCAGACCCCCGTCGATCCGACCAACGACCTCGTCGAGCAGGCACGGCGCGTGCTGCCGGGCGGCAGCTTCGGCAACATGCCGGCCGAGGTGATCCTCAAGGAGGGCCGGGGCGGCCACATCTACGACGAGGCCGGCAAGGAGTATGTCGACTTCCTGCTGGGCTCCGGTCCGATGTTCATCGGCCATGCCCATCCCGAGGTGACGGCGGCGGTGCAGGCGCAGGTGCCGCTGGGCACGACCTTCTTCGGCAACAACCGCCACGGCATCGCGCTCGCCGAGGCGATCTGCGACGCGGTTCCCTGCGCCGACCAGGTGCGCTTCGTCTGCTCCGGCACAGAGGCCGACCTCTATGCGATGCGGGCCGCGCGCGCCTTCCGCAAGCGCGACAAGATCCTGAAGTTCGAGGGCGGCTATCACGGCATGAGCGACTATGCGCTGGTGTCGCTGGCGCCGAAGAACCCCGGCAACTTTCCGCGCGGCACGCTCGATTCGGCCGGCATCCCGAAATCGGTGGCCGACGAGATGGTGGTCGCGGCCTTCAACGACATCGGCATGGTTAAAAGCCTGATCGAGGAGCAGAAGGACGAGCTGGCCGGCGTCATCGTCGAGCCGTTCCAGCGCCTGATCCCTCCCAAGCCCGGCTTCCTGCAGGCGCTTCGTGAAGTGACGGCGGAGCACGGCATCCCGCTGATCTTCGACGAGGTCGTGACCGGCTTCCGCTTCGCCTATGGCGGCGCCCAGGAGTATTACGGCGTCACCCCCGACCTCTGCACCCTGGGCAAGATCGTGGGCGGCGGCTTCGCGCTGGCGGCCATCGCCGGCCGGGCCGACATCATGAAGCACTTCGATCGCCTCGCGATGACCGACGAGGATTTCATCTTCCAGGTGGGCACGCTCTCGGGCAATCCGGTGGCCGCCGTCGCGGGTCTCGCCACGCTCGACGTGCTGAAGCGCCCCGGCACCTACGAGGGCGTCTTCGCCAAGGGCCGCAGGCTGATGGATGCGCTGTCGGAGCTCTTGAAGAAGCACGGCTTCAAGGCGCAGGTGATCGGCGAGCCGCCGCTGTTCGACATCATCTTCACCGACCAGCCGGTGAAGGACTATCGCGACACGCTGAAGGCCGACACCGCGATCCTGAAGCGCTTCAACCAGGCCCTGCGCGCCCGCGGCATCATGAAGGGCGACAGCAAGTACTATGTCAGCGTGGCGCACACCGACGCCGACATCGATCACACGATCCGCGCCTGGGAAGAGTCGCTCCTGGAGATCAAGGCCGCGCGCTGAGCAGATTGCCCAGGATCAGGCCGAGGGCGAGATCGTCCTCGGACCCGAAACTGTGGCGCGCGATGCGGCCGTCGCGATCGACGATCACGGTCGAGGGCGTGCCGCGGAACCCGTAGGCCGCCATGGTCTGCGGGATGGGGCCGTCGGTCGAGGCGCGGTCGACCGCGACCGGGAACGTGACCTTGTATTCGTGCAGGAACGCTTCGAGCGACACCGGCGTCATGGCCGCGTGGTGCTCGAAGACGGTGTGGATGCCCAGCACGACCAGCCCGTCGATCGAGCCGGCGATTTCGTTCAGCCGCCGCGCCTGCGGGATCGCGTTCGCGACGCAGCCGGGGCACAGCATCTGGAACGCGTGCAGCACGACGATGCGTCCGCGCAGACTTGCGAGCGTGATTGGCCGGTCGGTGTTGAACCATCGTTCCACCATGAGCGGCGGGGCGAGGGGGCGTGTAGTGGCGGTCATTCGAGTCAGGATCCTTCGCTGCGCTCAGGATGACAACGGCTTTGCAATGGCGCCGTGCGTCGACCCCGGACCAGTGTCATCCTGAGCGCAGCGAAGGACCCTTCCTCTTTCTCTCAGGGACTATCGAGGCCCTTCGACTTCAGGATCTTGCCGTTCTCGGGATTGGCGAGCGCCAGCAGGAGCGCGTCGGCGGCGGCGCGGTTGCGCGAGCCCACGGAGACGCCGCCGGAATAGATCGTGTAGTTCTGCAGCATCAGCGGGATCGGGCCGACGAACTGCACGCCCGGCACGCCCATCAGCTCACTGCTCTGCTGGAGCGCCACGTCGGCCTTGCCGGTGGCGATCTGCTCGGCGGCCAGTCCGCCCTGGACCAGCACGCTCTTCGGCTTGAGCTGGTCGGCGATCCCCATCTGCTGGAAGAGCTGGGCGACGTAGATGCCGCTCGAGCCGCCCGAAGCGGGATCGACATAGGCGACGGCGCGGGCCGCCAGCAGCGCCTTCTTGAAGCCGTCGGGCTCGGAAATGTCGGGTGCCGGCGCGCCCTGCTTGATGGCCATGCCAACGCCGGCGCGGGCCAGTTCCTTGGCACTGCTCTCGTCGATGCGATTGCCGAGGAACGCGGCCATCGGGATCGGCGGGATGACCACCACGTCGAAGTACTCGCCGGCGGCGACGCGCTTCTGCAGGGCGCCGGTGGTGCCGCTCTCGATCGTCACCGTGTGCCCGGTCATCTTCTCGAAGTCGGAGACGATTGCCACGGCGGCCGGCTTGTAGGCGCCCGCCGTCAGCAGTTTGAGGTCGGCGGCCGATGCACCGCCTGCGGCGAGGGCGAACAGAAGGACGAGCAGGAAGCGCATGGTTTCCTCAGGCTGGCGTGCCCTTGGTGCAGGGCTCGGGCGCAGCATACATCAGGGCGCGTGCCGGTGTCGGGACATTGTGGTGCCGGGCCGGCGCTACGGAGCCGTGATGCTGCCGACCAGCAGGCAGCCGATCCGGCTGGTTACTCGCACCGCCTCATTGATATCCAGCCGCAGCGCGTGGTCCGAGGCGAGGCCGCGACGGTCGTCCCCGACCGACACGGTCGCATCGCCGTGAGGGCTGTAGGCGATATGCGTGCCGGGTTTCAGGAGGAGCGTTCGGTCCTCGTCGAGGATGGCGATGTCGACCTTCACCTGGGCACGGGCGCCGATCAGGTTGACCACTTCCACCGGCCCGGCCTCGAGGCGGCTCACGATCGGTGTCTCGCCGGTGAAGCGAACCGGCCGGAAGGGCTGACGCACGTCGATCTCGCCTGCGGGCGTCTCGAGCACCAGGCCGCTGCCGGAGACGAGGACCTGCACGCGGTCGTAGCCCGCATAGTCGGAGAAGGGACCGGGCTGCACGATCGGCGTGCGTCCGAACCGCCAGACATCGCCCGAGAAGGCGATGTCGACGGTCGTGCCGCCGCCGTTCTTCCACGGCGTGCGGAGGTAGTCGGCGGGCGTCAGCAGTGTGATCACGGTCCGTCCGTTACGGTGCGAGCGTGATGTTCACCGTCTTGCCGACCGTGTCGTTCCAGGTCTTGACGCAGTCCGGGCCGCAGCGCTTGGCGAAGGACGGCAGGATTGCCTTGGTGAGAGCGTCCTTGCGCAGGGCCTCGTCGGCGGGGGTGACGGGAACCAGCTTCATGCTGGCGGGCGCGCCCTCGCTGCACGGGCCGGTGCCGGTGTTGCAGTTGATGCCGGTCTGGGTCTCGGTGCGGGCCTGTTCGAAGATCGACTTCTCGAGCTTGTTCAGCTCGGTCTGCAGGAAGGCCTGGACCTTCGGATCGAGCGAGTTCCACCACTTCAGGTTCGCGAGCTGGGCGGCCACGCCGAAATTGACCGGCATGGGGGAGATGAACTTCGCCGACTCGTGCCACTTCGACTTGTAGCCCGAGAGGGCGCCGGTGATGGCGCAGTCGACCACGCCGCTGGCGAGGGCGGGCTGGACCTCGGCGAAGGCGATGTTGAGCGGTGAGCCGCCGATATGGGTCACGAAGGCCTGCTGCGAGGCGCCCGACGCGCGGATCTTGCGACCCTTGAGGTCGGCGATGGTGACGAAGGCGTCGCGGCAGTAGAGGACCTGGGCCTGGTAGGAGCCGAAGCCCAGCAGCTTGATGCCGTGCTTTTCCTCGAGGAACTTGGCATAGGCCGGCCGGATCGCGTCGATGACCTTCTCGAGTTCCTCGACGGAACCGACGAGACCGACCAGGTCGGCGGCCTCGTTCATCGGCACTTCGCCGGAATTGTAGTTCAGCACGGTGGTGGCGAACTGGAGCGTGCCGCTGGAGACCAGGCGGAAGATCTCGGCGCCCTTGAAGCCCAGTTCGGTGAAGGGCTTGACCTGCACCTTGATCGCGCCGCCCGATTCCTTCGGCACGGTCACCGTCCAGAAGGGCACTTCGCGGCTGGTGTACATCGACAGGCCGCCGATGCTGCCCACGACGTTGAACGAGGTCGAGGGCAGGGCGGGCGGCGTCTGCGCCATGGCGCTGCCGAAGGCGAACGAGCCGGCGAGAGCGGCCGCTGCAACGAGATGCTTCAGGAACATGAAATCCTCCTTTGAGAGATCAGGCCTTGAGAAGGGCCGGCAGCCACAGGGCCAGTTGGGGAAAGGCGATCAGGATGCCGATCATGACGATCATCATCGCGACGAACGGCAGCGCACCGATGCAGAGGTCGGAGAAGGCGCCGGTGCGCCGTACCGCCTGCACCACATACAGATTGAGACCGACCGGCGGGGTGATCAGCGCGGCCTCCATCAGGATGACGAAGACGATGCCCCACCAGACCGGGCTGTAGCCCAGCGCCACGATCACCGGCACCACCACCGGCGTCGTGGCGATCATCATGGACAGAGTCTCCATGAAGCAGCCCAGGACCAGATAGAACGCCACGATGGCGATCAGCATGCCCAGCGGGGAGAGGCCGAGCGCCAGCACCGAGTCGGTGATGGCCTTGACCAGGCCGATCGACACCATGACGAAGTTGAGGAAGAAGGCCGCGATCACGATCAGCATGACCATGCAGGTCGTCCGCACCGTGCCCTCGAACGCCCGCAGCAGGACCGGCACCGTGAGCTGGCCGTTGGCCGCGACCAGACCCAGCGTGGCCATCAGGCCGAGCGCCGCGGCCTCCGTCGGGGTGGCGATCCCGGCATAGATCGATCCCACGACGACGAGGAACAGGCCGAGCGGCGGCAGCAGGTTCTTGAGGCCCGAGATACGCTCCTGCCAGAGCTTCGACGTGTCCTGCCGGGGGCCGGCCCATTGCGGGCGGAACAGGCACAGCGCCAGCACCATCAGCGAAAACAGTCCCGCCAGCATGAAGCCGGGGATGAAGCCTGCCGCATAGAGATCGGCCACCGAGGTGTCGGTCAGCACGGCATAGATGATCATGTTGATCGATGGCGGGATCAGGATGCCGAGCGTCCCGCCGGCGGCGATCGAACCGAGGAACAGCGGCCGGTTGTAGCCACCCTTGTCCATGTTCGGGATGGCGACCGTGCCGATGGTGGCGGCGGTGGCCACCGAGGAGCCCGAAGTCGCCGCGAAGATCGCGCTCGCGGCGATGTTGGTGTGGATCAGGCGGCCGGGAATGCGTGCGAACCACGGCGTCAGCGCCGCGAACAGGCGCTCGCTCATGCCCGAACGGTGCATCAGTTCGCCCATCATGATGAACATCGGCGCGGCGATCAGGATGAAGTCGTTCGACGAGTTCCAGGCCAGCTCGCCGATCGCCCCGGTCATCGGGAAGAAGGCGTAGCGCTCGGACAGGACATAGGCCATCAGGCCGAGCGCGACGGCGACCGGCAGGCTGATGCCCACCAGGACCACGAGCAGGGAAAAGGCTGTGCCGATCATCGCGGCGCCCCCTTCGCGGGAGGCGCCTGTTCGACGCCGGCCTGGCTGATTTCCTCGGCAACCCGCAGGCTGCCGATCAGGGCATCGAAGCCCGGTCCGTCGCCGGCCAGCAGGCGAAGCGCGGCCTGGATCGGCAGCAGCACCGCCACGCAGGCGAACCAGAAGATGCCGACCCACCAGATCGACTGCGGCAGGGCCATCGGCGTCTGCAGGGCCGACACGGACTTGGCGTTCATCGCCATGGATTGGGCGAGGGTGCCCCAGCAGAACCAGGCCAGCGCGACGGCCAGCAGCGCCATCGACAGGGCGGCGAGCAGGTCGAAGGCCACCCGGATCGGCCGCGGAAAGGCATCGAGCAGGATGTCGACCCGGATGTGCGTCTTGGAGGTTGTGGCGAATCCCAGCCCCAGGCCGATGCAGGCGGCCAGGGCGTAGCCCGAGACTTCGAAACTCTCGACCATGCCGCGCTTGAAGAGGTAGCGGGTGATGATGTCGATGGTGATGAGGCCGCTGCAGCCGACGAGGATGATCGCGCCGCCCACCCAGGCGAGAATGCGCGAAATGCGCTGCGGCCACGGCTCGGGCGGCAGGAGGCTGGACGACTCACTCATCTACGATCTTGCTCCCCCCTGATCGACGGCGCCCCCGCAGCCGTCATACCCGATGCAATGTCCGGGCCGTCACCCTTGTAGTCTGTGGTTTGGCCGCCCGCTAGGGTACGATCTTCTCCTTCCGGAAGCGCGTCAGCAGGCGTTCGAACATGGCCTCGCTGTCCACCACCTCGTGGAAGCCATGCAACCGGCTCTTGGTGACGTCCGACATCACGTCCCAGTCCGAGCCGAATACATAGTCGGCGAACGGCCAGGCCACGAGCTGGCCGAAGTCGAACTTCTTCAGCCGGTACTTCTTCGTCATTTCCGCCCACAGGTCGGCCTTGTCGGCCATCTGCTGGGTCAGGCTGATGGTCTGAAGCTCGCCGACCGGCATATCGAAGACCCGGGCGATGCGCGGCCAGACGTTGCGCCAGCGGAAATAGTCGCCGTTGGTGATGTTGTAGGCCTGGTTGGCGGCGCGCTTCTCGGTGGCGGCCCACAGCGCGGCGCTGGCGAAGTGCGAGGATTCCGTCACCTGGTAGATCGTGCCGTAGGCGCCCGGTTTGCCGGGGAAGCGCAGCGGAAGTCCCAGTTCCCGGGAGATCGCGGCATAGACGGCGATGGCCGGCAGGATGCTCATGGCGGTGCCGGGCGCGAAGCCGCAGAGCGTCTGGGGCCTGAGCTCCGTCCAGCTCCAGCGCTTGCCGCGCTGGAAGCCGGTCAGCCAGTCGATCTGGTCGAAGTAGAAATCGGGCGGCATGTGCCGCGGATCGGTCTCCCGCATCGGCGTCTTCAGCGGTCCGAGATGCGTGCCGTAGTACTTCGTGCCGGTGACCAGCACGACGCGCTGCAGGCTCCTGGACGCCTTGGCGATGGCGGTGACCGAGTTCACCAGCATGTCGCGGTTGGGGGCGATCACCGAGGCGTAGCCTGCCGCATTGCCGGTGCCGGGCTGAAACGCGGCGTAGAAGACATGCGTGACGTCGCGCAGGTCCTTCAGTTTTACCGCCACGTCGTCAAGGTCGAGCAGGTCGACGGAGACGTGCCGGTAGCGCGGCCCGTTCCTCTCCGGCCGGCGGGACAGCCCCACGACCTGCCAGTCGCCCTCGGCCACCAGCCGCTCGACGATGTAACGTCCGATGACGCCCAGCGCGCCGACGACGACGGCTTTCCTGGCTATGGACATGATTGCCTCCCGTTTCACGCAATCCCGTATCCAGCATGTCGCCGAACGGCGACTTAGCTCTTGTCGCCGTTCGGCGACAATGGCAATGTGTCGTCGTCCGACGACATGAGTATCCAATGCCCGTCCACAGCGTGGAAGAGCTAGGCCTCGCCATACGCCACCGCCGCCGCCAATTGAACTGGGATCAGCAGTCGCTCGCGGAGCGGGTCGGCGTGAGCCGGCAATGGATCGTCGAAATAGAAGCCGGCAAGCCCCGAGCTGAAATCGGGCTGCTGCTGCGCACCCTGCGCACCCTCGACCTGCAGCTTGAAATCTCTTTAGTTGAAACACCATCGCAGCACGAGAGCGAGGCCCCGCCTCTTCGTCGGGACCTGGATCTCGATCTCGACATCGATGCGGTGGTCGAGCGCGCGAGAGGCCTGCGGTGATGACTGATCGGCGCCTCGTGGTGCTGCTGGGCGGTGTCGTTGCGGGCGAGGTGACGCGCAATCGCGATGGCAAGCTCGCCTTCGCCTATGATCCGGAGTGGCTGCGGTCTGACGTGGCGATGCCGGTCTCGCTTTCCTTGCCTCTTGAGGTAGCTGAACATCCCAGCCCAAAGATCGAGGCTTTCATCTGGGGCCTGCTACCGGACAGCGAACTCGTGCTCGGGAAATGGGCCAAGATGTTTCATGTCTCGGCCCGCAATCCCTTCGGGCTCATAGCCAATGTCGGCGAGGATTGTGCGGGTGCCGTTCAATTCGTCCGTCGGCAAAGGCTCGATCACCCCGGTTTCGATGTGCCGCAAATTGAATGGCTGACGGAGCACGACGTGGCGGAGCGACTGCGGGTGTTGCGGCATGACGCAACAGCGATGCGCCTGCCGAGAGATGCGGGGCAGTTCAGTCTGGCCGGTGCGCAAGCCAAAACGGCTTTGCTGCTGCGCGGGCGGCGTTGGGGTGTTCCAGCGGGCCGTATACCGACAACTCACATTCTGAAGCCGCCGAGCGACGAGTTCGATGGACACGCCGAGAACGAGCATTTCTGTCTGGTACTCGCCAGGACCTTGAACCTTCCCGCGGCCTACAGTGAGGTGCGGCGCTTCGAAGGCGAGGTTGCAATCGTCGTCGAGCGCTACGATCGGCTCTCGACATCGCGCGGAGTCACCCGCATCCATCAGGAGGATATGTGCCAGGCGTTGGGTGTCATGCCGACCTTCAAGTACCAGAACGAGGGCGGTCCGACGCCGGCCGACATTGTGGGCTTATTGCGTCGACATTCGAGAGACCCCCAGGGAGATGTCGACACGTTCGTTCAGGCACTGGCCTTTAACTGGCTCATTGGCGGAACAGACGCGCACGCAAAAAACTATTCGCTTCTGCATGCGCAGGGCGGCCGGGTCAGGCTGGCACCACTTTACGATGTCGCCAGTGCACTTCCCTACGATCATCTGGACGAGCGGCGACTCAAATTGGCGATGAAGGTTGGCCGCGAATATTTCCTTACCCGGATTGGCCCGCGACAGTGGATGCGCACCGAGCAGGAACTCGGTCTACCTGAGATGAGTTTGTTGCGTAAGGTGCTCAGGCTTGGTCGTCACATGCTGACGGCAATCCCCGATGTTGCGAACCGGCTGCGCAATGATGGCCTCCGGCATCCGATCGTCGGACGGCTGGAGACAGTGCTGATGCGTCGCGCGGAGCATTGTCTGCGGGAACTCGACGCGTAACGCCCCGGGACCGGCTTCGCTATCTCGTCGCGACGGTGCCGTTGGCGATCAGGGCGTCGATCTCGGCCGCCTCGTAGCCGTGCTCCTCCAGGATCGTGCGGCTGTGCTGGCCGGGCACCGGCGCCTCGGCGCGCGTCGTGCCGGGCGCTGGCGGCAGCATGCCGGGCAGGGCGGGCACCGGCACTTTCTGTGGCATGCCGGCCTGCTCGAGCCAGTGGATCAGGCCGGTTTCCTTGACGTGCGGCTGTTCGAGGAAGTCGGCGTAGCTGTTCAGCCGCTCGTGCATCAGCTTGGCCTCGGTGAGCTTCCGGCTCCAGTGGTCCGAGGGCTTCGCCTCGATCATCGGGCGTATGATCGCATAGAGCGCCGCTTCGTTCGCGAGTCGCGCCGCCGGCGTAGCGAAGCGCTCCTCATGCGCCAGGGCGGGCACCTCCATCAGCGAACAGAGGCTCTGCCAGTCGCGGTCCTTGAGGGCGAGGATCGACATCCAGCCATCCGCCGTCTTGAACACCCCGCCGGGCGCACCGCCCGGCTTCATCGTCCCGCCTTCGAGATGGCAGGCCATGAGCCGGATCGACTGCAGCGCCGTCGCCGACTGCATCAGGCTGACGTCGATGTAGCGCCCCTTCGTTTCGTCGCGCCGGGCGTAGAGCGCCGCACTCACGGCTTGGAAGGCGTAGAGCGCGGTCGACATGTCGACCACGATCACCGGCACGCGATGGGGAATCCCGTCCTCGCCGCGATTCTCCGCCATCATGCCGGTATAGGCCTGCAGAACGGGGTCCATGGCCGGCCGCTCGGCCAGCGGCCCGGTCTGGCCGAAGCCGGAGATCGACACGTAGAGCAGGCGTGGCACGCGCGCCGACACCGTTTCGTAGTCGAAGCCCAGCCGCTTGATGACGCCCGGCCGGAAGCCTTCGAGGAAGATGTCGGCGTCCTTCAGCAGGCGCCACACCACCTCCTTGCCGGCGTCGCTCTTGAGATCGACCGACAGGCTGCGCTTGCCCATGTTGCCGATGATCGAGAAGGCGCTGTGGCTCTCGTAGTGGACACCGAGTGTGCGGGCCCAGTCGCCCTCGCCGATCCCCTCGACCTTGATCACCTCGGCGCCGTGCTGGGCCAGCAGCATGGCGCAATAGGGGCCGGCAATGCCCTGGCTCAGGTCGACGACCTTGAGGCCGGCGAAGGGGGCGTCGTAGCTCATGCGAGCTTGACCAGCATCTTGCCGAAGTTCTCGCCGCGCAGCAGGCCGATGAAGGCGCGCGGCGCCTTGTCGATGCCCTCGACGATATCCTCGCGATACTTGAGCCGGCCGTCGCGGATCCATTCGCCCATCTGGCGCATCGCCGGGCCGTAATGCTGCGCGAAGTCGGTGACAATGAAGCCGCGCGCCATGACACGCTTGCCGACGAAGGTGCCGAGCAGGCGCGGCCCCATCGAGGCGCCGGTCGCATTGTACTGAGAGATCGAGCCGCAC
>Ga0209066_10004664_pt1 | contig 14750 bp, 12 predicted proteins | sample All_14_2_FD_187198 | JGI IMG/M metagenome (GOLD analysis project Ga0209066, IMG submission 187198) | Freshwater microbial communities in response to fracking from Pennsylvania, USA - Allegheny Zone_MetaG_DW_15 (SPAdes) (version 2) ...
GTCGCGAACTGCAGAACCTCCGCGATCAGATCGGCCGCCTCGGCAAGTGAGGGTTTGAGCAGCCCCATCTGATAACGGGCTTGTGTTTTGGGTCAGGATCAGGTTTAATTTGTCAACCTTATGAAACAGGCGTTTCTTTGGAATCACGCTAACCGCAGCGGTGTGTCACCGTTGCGGAAGAGGGATGTTTTGTGTCTGTCAAAAAAGGTCGAGGAGTGAAACATGGGCAAGTTGATGCGAGTGTGGGCTGCGGTTGCGGTTTTTGCGGCCGGTTGGGTGTTGGCGGCGGATAACACCGTGAAGGAAGTGAAAGTCCGTGTGCTCGACCAGTTCGGCACCGACGCGACGGATGTGCTGTCGCACTGCAGCGTGACGGCTGGCTCGGAACTCTCACAGGAAGCTCTCTCCAAGGACGTGCGCGCGTTGCTCGACACCGGACGGTACGGGTATGCGGGCGTGGAGCTCGAGAAGGTGGATGCAGGCGGGATCCGCGTGATCTATGTGGTGCGCCGCCGTTACCGGTTCCAAGAGCCGCTGGCCATCAAGGGCGCAAGCTACCTGAGCGAGAGCAAGATCCGCAAAGTCTCGGAGCTCAAGAACGGTGATTTCATCGATGACCCGATCTTGTCGTCCAAGGCGGGCAAGATCCGTGACGAGTATGTCAAAAAGTACTTTCCGAACGTCAAGATCGGGGCTCAGATCCAGCCGATCGAGGGCAGTGTGGGCGCCGCGACCGTCACGTTCACCATCGAAGAGGGTGAGCGCGCGAAGATCCGCAAGTATCGGTTTACCGGCAACACCTCCATCGAGGCGGGGGAGTTGCGCTCCTCTTTCGGTCAGCGCCCGTGGTATGACCCGCGCGGCTGGTTCACCGACACGCCGGTCTCGCAGCAGGATCTGGAGGATGCGCGCCAGCAGGCCGAGGAAGTCTATCAGAACCGCGGCTTTCTGGACGCCAAAGTCGTAACGCCCGTGATGGAGAAGGTCGGCAAAGAGAAGGTGGATGTGGTCTTTGCCGTCACCGAGGGCGACGTCTATTCGGTCGAGTCGACGGCCATCCGCGGCGTCAAGCTCTTCCCCGAGCGGGAGGTGTTGGCCGCGTCGCGCCTGAAGGTGGACGCGGTGGCGGGCAAGCAGAGCATCGATGACGCGGCCAAGGACATCCGTGACTATTACGGCTCGCGCGGGTATGTGGACACGGTGGTGCGGCCGATTAAAGAGACGGTTCCGGGCAAACCGGGGCGCATGGCGATCACCTTCGAAGTGCGCGAGGGCGAACTGGTCTACATCCGCAACATCGTGATCCGCGGCAACAACAAGACGAAGGACAAGGTCATCCGGCGCGAAGTGATGGTGAACCCCGGAGAGATCATGAACGAGCCGCGCATCGAGCGCAGCGAGAACCGCCTGAAGAACCTCGGCTATTTCGCCAACGTCCGCCATTACACGGAACAGGCTAACCAGCCTGGCACGCGCGACTTGGTGTACGACGTGGAAGAGCAGCGGACCGGCAACTTCATGATCGGCGCGGGTTTCTCCAGCGTCGACAACCTGGTCGGCTTCATGGAGATCACGCAGAGCAACTTCGACATCCTGAACTGGCCGAACTTCACGGGCGGCGGGCAGAAGGCGCGCTTGGGGCTCGAGGCCGGCTCGCGGCGTCAGACGGCGGAGGTCTCCTGGACCGAGCCGTGGTTCTTGGACCGGCCGCTGGCGTTGACCGTCGAGGCTTACCGCCGTATGCGCTGGTATGACCAGTACGACGAGATCCGCACGGGCGGCTCGGTCGGCCTCTCCTACCCGGTCAAGGTCGGACGCGTCGGCTTGCGCTACACGCTGGAGATGGTTGAGATGGACGATGTCGACTCGGGCGAGTGGTATCTGGATCCGGAAGGCAACCTGGCCTCCACCCCGGAGACGTGGAACGGCGAGGAGAACCGGTATTTCGAGTTCCAGGAAGACGAGTACGGCGATGCGCTCAACAGCGTGATCCGCCTCTACTGGGCACACGACACGCGCGATCAGGCCTTCGTGCCGACCAAGGGATATCAGACCACGGTGTTCGGCGAACTCTCCGAAGGCGCGATCGGCGAGAACGAGATCTACAAGATGGGCGCGAACTACCGCCACTGGTTCCGCATGCCGTGGTACAAGCATGTGCTGAGCCTCCGCGGCCGCTTCGAAACGGTTGACGCTTACAGCGGCGAAGTGCCGATCTATGAGAAGCTTTTCTTGGGTGGCCCTCGCACGGTGCGCGGCGTCGAATACCGCGACATCGGCCCGAAGGTCTATCGCGGCGCGGGCAGCGACAGGCACGCCCCGATGGGCGGCCAGACGCTGATGATGGCCTCGACCGAGTACACGGTCCCCGTGTTCAAGGCGGTCCGCCTGGCCACGTTCATGGACGTCGGCTCGCTGGGCGAGGACGTGTTCGACCCCGAGCTGTCGGACGTCTGCGTGTCGGTCGGTGTCGGCCTGCGCATCGACATCCCGGGCTTCCCGATCCGGTTCGACGTGGCGAAACCGGTGGTGAGCGATGACGATTACACGGACGAGGAGTTCTTCTCTTTCGCGATCGGGTTTGAGTAAGGCCGTCGGGTGACAAGCAGGTGCGGGCGGCCTCAGTGTGCCGTCCGCCGTGCAAAGGGTGTTGGTGCGGGCCGTCTGGCACGCCCGGAAAAGGAATGTTATGAAGAAGATGAGCGTGATGCTGGCGGCCGTTCTGGCCGCGACGATGATGCTGGCGCAGGAAAAGACCGCGGTGGTGAACATGGTGGACTTGGTGCGTTTCCACCCGAGCCGCGAGCGCGACCGCAAGCTGATGCAGGACACGGAAAAGGAGTTCCAGTCCAAGCTCGACAAGCAGCGCGACCGGTTTGAGCAGCTCCGCGACGAATACGAGAAAGCGGTCAAAGAGGCGCGCAATCCGGCTCTGAACGAGAAGGCCCGCGCCGAAGCCGAGGACAAGGCCATGAAGCACCGCGATGTGCTGGCCGAGGCTGATCGCGACTTGCGCCAGGAGATGCAGAAGCTCCAGCGCGAGCTCGGCGACCTCGACGCGCGCCTGTTGCGCCAAGTCACGGGCGACATCCGCGAGGTGCTTTCAAAATTCGCTCAGGAAAGCAAGTTCACCCTGGTGCTCGACGGGACGACGATGGCTTACTTCGACCCCAAGCTGGAGGTGACCGATGAGGTGCTGAAGCGCATGGGTGTCGACCCCAAGGTCCGCCAAGAGGCCAAGGCGAAAGCCGAGAAGGAAAAGGCCGAAAAGAGCGCGGCTGAGAAGAAGTGATGGCCATGACAGTGACAGAGCTGGCGGCTCGCCTGGGCGGCGAGCTGACGGGCGATGGCTCGGCTGAGATTTTCGCGCTCGAGAACCTGGTCGAGGCGCGGGCCGGCGATGTCGCGTTTTTTAAAGATTCAAAATATGCGGGCCAACTCGCCGCGACGCGAGCCAGCGCCGTGCTGGTGCCTTCCGGCTGGCAGGGCACGTGTCCCGCGCCTGCCATCATCCGGGTGCCTGACCCGAACGCCGCGTTCATGCGGGCTGCGGTGTGGTTCGCTCCTCCGCCCGTGCAGCGCGCTCCGGGACTTCATCCGACCGCCGTGATCGGGCGTGATGTGAGCCTCGGCCAGGGCGTGCATGTCGGTCCGTATACGGTGATCGAGGACGGCGCCGTTATCGGTGACGGTTGCGTGATCGAGGCCCAGGTGTTCATTGGTCAGCGCGTGACGCTGGGCGAGGGCTGTCACCTCTATCCGCAGGTGACGGTCCGGGAGGGCTGTCTTCTCGGGAAGCGTGTGATTCTGCATTCGGGCGTGCGCATCGGCGGGGACGGTTACGGGTACAATCCGACCGTCCATCCGAACGGGACCGTCACGATCGAGAAGATCCCGCAGCTCGGCATCGTGGAGCTGGGCGACGATGTGGAGGTCGGTTGCAACACCACCATCGACCGTGCGCGGTTTGGGCGCACGCGCATCGGCAACAGCACCAAGATCGACAACCTCGTGCAGATCGGGCACAACGTTCAGGTCGGTGACTACAGCGGCATCATTGCGCAAGCCGGTGTGGCGGGGAGCACCCGCATCGGTTCCGGTTGCATCATCTGGGCGCAGGCCGGGCTTTCCGGCCATCTCGCCATCGGCGACCGCGCGCAGGTCGGCCCCAAGAGCGGCCTTTCTAAAGACGTGCCCGCCGGCGAGTACGTGATCGGCCTGCCGGCGATTCCCAAGCGGGACTTTGCGGCCCATCTGCTGGTGCCTCGCCAAGTCGAGAAGCTCAAGCAGCAAGTGGCCGAGCTTCAGGCCGCGCTGGCTGCACAGAAGCAGTAGCGGCGCGCCCGTGTCCCCTGGAGGTTGCCGCCTCCGGGTTTTAACGCCAAGAAACGACCGCGTTCGCCTTCTCGGCGCAACCCCTTTCGCCTGTTGGCTCTCCTGCTGAAAGGCGACCCGTCAGACCGCTTATGGTGCCCCGTCGACGGGGCAGCGGCTGCGCTTCGCGCGTTCCCGCATTTCCCCACTTTCAGTTTGCGGCTGTCCGGCGCACTGTGGTAAGATTTTACGATAAGTTAATCGTGGCGCTTGTCTTTGCGCCGCATCCGAATTCCTTGGAGTAGTCATATGCCCAAATTCGCGTACATCGCTGTGGATTCCGCCGGCAAAGAGAGCCGCGGTACGATCGAAGCTCCCAATCAGGCGCAGGCTGTCGCTAAGGTGCGCGGTCAGGGGTTGTTTCCGACGGCCATCGGTGCGGCGGGCGGAGAGGATGCTGCGGCCAAGACCGCCGCTCCCGCCGCAGGCGCGAAGAAGAGTGCCCCTGCCGGTAAAAAATCGGTCGGCCAGATGAAGGTCGAGATCAAGCTGCCCAAGTTTTTGCGGCCGCGCGTCAAGCAGAAGGACTTGACGACGCTGACGCGCCAGCTTGCCACGCTGGTGGACGCGGGGCTTCCGCTGCTGCGCGGACTGCACGTGTTGCAGCGCCAGACCCCGAACGTCTCTCTGAAAGAGGCCCTTGCCGGCATGTGCGAATCGGTCGAGAGCGGCAGCACCTTTTCCGAGTCGCTGGCGAACTACCCCAAGATTTTCGACAATCTCTACATCAACATGGTCCGCGCTGGCGAGGCCGGCGGCGTATTGGAAGTGGTGCTCAACCGCTTGGCCGAATTCGCCGAAAAGGCCGCCAAGATCAAGAACAAGGTCAAGGGCGCGATGGTGTACCCGATCGTGGTCTTCTTTGCGGCCATTGGCATCACGGGCTTCCTGCTCGTCGCTGTGATCCCGAAATTCAAGGATATTTTCAACGACCTGCTGGAAGGCAAGCCGCTGCCGGTCATCACGCAGTTCGTGATGGACGCCAGTAACCTGGTGATGCATAACGGGTTGATGGTGTTGGCCGCGATTGCCGCGTTTGTGGCGCTTTTCAAGGTGTTCGCAAAGACCAAGACGGGCCGCTACATTCTGGATGTGTCCAAGATCAACGCGCCCATGTTCGGCTCGCTGGTGCGCCGGACGGCGATCGCCCGCATGACCCGCACGCTCGGCACGTTGCTTTCCTCAGGCGTGCCGAGCGTGCGGGTCATGCGGATCGTCCGCGACACGACGGGCAACGAGGTGATCTCCCGCGCCATGCAGGCGGTCCACGACGCCGTCAAAGAGGGCGAAAGCATGACCGCTCCGCTCGCGGCCTGCCGGGTCTTTCCCCCGATGGTGATCTCGATGGTGGAGGTGGGCGAGGAGACCGGCGCATTGCCGGACATGCTGACGCGCATCGCCGACACCTACGACGACGAGGTGGACAACGCGGTGGCGGGCCTGACCTCGGTGATCGAGCCGCTGATGATCATCATTCTGGCCGTGATCGTCGGAACGATCGTCATCGCGATGTTCATGCCCATGATCCAAATCATCGGCACCCTTGGGTCGCAGGCGTAAGGGAGGAAGTCTGAGGCCGGATATCCGAAGCCGGAAGACGGAGGGAGAGAATGTTATGTGGAATGTGAATGACATGAAAAATTCGTCACAAGAGATCCGGAGACTTTCCGACCTCCGACCTCCGACCTCCGACCCCCGCGGGTTCACCCTCATCGAGTTGATGGTGGTGATCGCGGTCATCGGGATCCTGATCGGCGGCGTGTTCAAGCTGCTCAGCGCGGCGGGCACGGGCAACAAGAGGGCCGAGACCATTTCGCGGCTGGAGAAGGTGCAGAACGCGATCTCCGGCTTCTATGCCGAATTCGGCACCTACCCTCCTGTGCCCCAGCACGGTTCGCCTGACCCGTTCGTGTCCGAGAAGAACGGTGTGGAGAGCCCGGCCGGTACGCTCGATTCGGCGAACGCGAAACGTGCGGCAGCCTGTCAGCCCGTCGCCTTCTGTTATCCGAGCGTGCGCTCGCTGGACGACTATATCGCCCTGCGGTGGGAGTCCGAGAAGGCCGTGAGCGCGAACGTGGCGATCGGTCCCAACGCCGCGGCAAGGACGGAGTCCGATTGGAGTGGTATCCGCATCTTCCAGTTCGGTCTGATGTCCTACCTGATGCCCCGCGTGGAACTGATGGGCGGCGAAGAGCTGACCAAGCCCGCCCCCAATACGGACAAGACGCCCGACCTCAACTTTTTCAGCAGCCGGCAGTGGCAGAAGCACAATGCCGGGGCGCTGGCGGCACAGCGTGCCCGCGAGAACCATGCGGTGGCGCGCTGGCTGCCCAACTTGGAAAAGTGCCTTATCGGCGGTCCGGCGGACCTCATGGGCATCGACACGCGCGAGCCGGACACAGACGAGTATAGTTTCGTCAAGCAGTCGGACCCCAAGAACTCGGTCACGTACATGCTTCAGAACGTCTCCGTGCGCGACGGCTGGGACCGGGAGCTCTATTACCATTCGATGGCGCCTTATCAGAGTTACCGCATCTGGTCGGCGGGCCCTGACGGCCTGACCTTCCCGCCGTGGATCTCGCTGGAAGGGCTTTCGGCGGCGGACCGCAAGAAGGTTTCCGGATGGATCAAGGATGACATCGCACGTTTTGACCGTGCGAAGTAGGGGCGTGAAGCAGTGCGTTCATGCGTGGGTGGTGTGACGGCCTCGCCGGGACTGTAACGCGAACGCTGAACGCTGAAGTTGCCGGCAAGTGGAGGGACGGCCCCTGTGCCGTCCGCAGCAGAAAGAGATTTTTATGTGGCATGTGAACGACATGAAGCAATCGGCGAAGGTGGCCCGGAGACCTTCCGCCCTCCGTCCCCCGTCCGCCGGCTTCACGCTGGTCGAGATGTTGGTGGTGATCGGCATTCTGGGCCTGCTGGCGGCCGCGCTGGTCGGCTCGTTCTCGCATATCAAGATGACCGCCCGACAGGCGCAGGCGCAGACGCTGGCCTCCGAGACGGCCACGGCCCTGTCGCTCTATCTGCAGCAGGAGCGCGGCTGGGGAGATGTCTTGCTGACGAAAGAAGAGATGGATCAAGAGGCGTGCGGCGTGTTGCAGGAGAAACGGCTGTTCGACCTGACCACGTATAAGAGGGACAGCAGCGGCAGCTTGACGGCGGAGGTCAACACCGAGAGCCTGGACCGCTTCGGCCTGCTCGATCCTTGGGGGCGCGCGCTGCTTCGCGCGAATCCCGACCTGGGAGAACTGCAGGCTGCCAAACATCGGCTGCAAATACGGCTGGACACCGATTTCGACGGGTATGTGGATGCGGGCGAGGGCGCGCCGGAAGGGCTCAAAATCCGCGGGTCGGTGCTCGTGTGGTCGCGCGGTCCGGACGGCAAGGATGACTTTGAGGAAAAAGGGAGCCGGTACCCGAAGGACGACCGGCTGAGTTGGAATCACGGCCAGGCCCGGGCGGAAACGGGCAAGTAGGCCTGAAAGGGCCCAAAGGAGTTGTTGCGATGCTTAAGTTTCAAGTCACAGATTTCAAGAGTTCTTCAAAAACTCCCTACAAACCCTTCGTAGCCGGTTTCACTATTCTTGAGCTGCTGGTCGTGATTTCGATCATGGCGGTCATCGCCACGCTGGCGACGGGCGCGGCCATCAAGGCGGTGAAGCAGGGCCGCACCCGGAGGATCGAGGCCACGTGCAAGGCGCTGGAGATGGCGCTTATGAATTACCGCGCGCAGGAGGGAAAATGGTCGTTCAAGGTGACGGACCTTGAGCAGCCGGACAGGAACGTCGAGAAATATTGGGCGCACGGCGAGAACAACAAGAAAGTTTTTAAAAACATGTATCACGGTCCGGGCAGCGCCAATCAGACGGCTTATCTGGACGGCTCGGCGCTGATGACGCTGGTGGATGGGGGTCGCGCGCAGCTGCGGACCGCCCTCGGCGCGCGCAAGACCGACGTCCCTCTGATCTATCCCGATCCGGACAACACCTCCATCACCCGTTACTATTGCGTCGAGTATAATCCGGTCACGGACAAGGTCACGGTGCATAAACAGAGCGGCCACTCGTGCCCGAAGTGGTTCAAGGGGAAGTAGCGGAACATGAGAACAACGGGACAAATACGGAATCGCCGCCGCGGCTTCTCACTGCTGGAATTGCTGGCGGTGATGTCCATCATGGCGATGCTCTCCACGCTGGCGGTCACCAGTTATTTCAACGCCATCCGCGGCATGACGCGCCGCAGCGCGGTCAAACATTTCGCGAACAGCCTGATTCTCGCCCGTCAGCGCGCATGCCTCGAGGGCGTGCGCGTCAGCGTGATGGTGTTCAACGAGATCGCCGGATATAACGCCAAGAACGAGCCGGAGATCGTGCCTTCGTACGTGGTCTGCAAAGAGACCGGCCGCATCACCGCCATCAGCCAAGGAAAGCTGATCGACGAATTCGCGCCGCTTGACAAGATGTTCCCCAAGCCTTCCGGGATGAGTGCAGGGTACTTGGGCAGCATGCGGCTTTATAACCTCACGCAAGGCAAGTGGACGCAGGTGTTCCCTTGGGTCGAGAGCCATAACCTGACGGGCCGGAACTCGTCCTATCTGCCCAAAAGTTACGATTATCCCGTCTTCGGGTTCACGAAAAACACGAACGTGAAGAACTCGAACGAAGCGACGTGGAACGTGGGCGATATGTATGGCGTCGAGGCCGCCCCGCCCGGTTCCCTGCCCAAAGGGTTCGAGTTCAGGCAACTGGGCGACGATGTGGACAGGGTGGTTTACTTCACCTTTATGCCGGACGGGACCGCGCAGAAACCGGAGTCGATTGATGTTCTCGAGATGATGCCGCCCAACACGAAGGCCGGGGTCTCGGTCGAGTCGGACGGGTCCGTCAATTACAAGTAGGCGGCGGGGCGGTTAGACGGTTCGGGTTTGTTGAGTCTGCGGTTTGGATCAGCGGTCGGGACGGAGCCCGACCCACCACATGAAGGGGCCAGGAGTTTACGGATGAAGACAAAACGGAAAGCCGGATTTTCGCTGATGGAGGTCAACATGGCGGTGTTCGTCATGGCTGTCGGCATCCTGAGCATGGTGGCGCTCTTCCCGTTGGGCCTGCGCGAGAGCACGCAGGGGCAGGCGGATATCACCCAGGCGATGTTTGCGGATTACCTGCTGAACCAGGCGGTGGCGGCGGCATCGCTGACGAATTTTCCGTGGTCACAATGGGCGAACGTGCCGAAAACGGTCAACCGGGACAACGTCATCCTGCTGGACAGCGTGCCGGATTTCATGCGGCAACGGATGCACCTGCCGAAGATGAGCCCGCCGCTGATGCGCCAGGACAAGACGTACCGGATCGCCTGTTGCCTGGTGCCGGGCGCCTCGGACAAGGTCATGGGGATCATGGTGCAGTCCACAGAAATGGAGGACGTGCCCCAGTACACCAACAACCCGATCTACTATGCCGAGGCGATGTTCCAGGGCGATGTGACGCAGTAGAGGCGGGAGTTCACGGGTTACAGGTTAGGAGTTGTTGCGATGCCTAAGGTTCACAGTTCAAGTTCCCATCGGTCCAGGCTCCCTCGCGCCGGTTTCTCCATGATCGAGGTGCTGGTCGCCGCGACCATTCTCATCGTGATCGTGATGATGCTCGGGATGCTCTTCCAGCAGACCAGCCTCGCGTGGCGCACCGGCGTGCGGCGCGCCGACAGCTTCATGCAGGTGCGCTCAGCCGTCGGCGCGATCCAGCGCGACGCGGCCTCGGCCGTGGACGCGCGGTTTCTGCCTTCGCAGTTTCTTGACGGGCCACAGAATTTCTCCGGCGGATCGTTGCTTTTCTATACCCTCACCGGGACCGTGGAGGTCGACAAGGGCGGCAACACGACCTATAACCGCAGCCTGAAGAAGATCACCTACGACCTTTTGGGCAACCGGACGGAGACACCCCTGCAAGGCAGCGGGGGCTGGGGCACTACGAAGCGTTCGAACGTGCTGACGTTCGCCGAGCGCATGAGCAGCAAAAACCTACCGAAGGTGTCTCTGACGGATTTCATGGCCGATTACGGCAAAGGGGGCGACGGGCTGGACTCCGAGGGACTGCCCTTGGCCGTGACGTTCAGTGCGGAGGTCAGATCCTCCGGCTACAACTTGGATATCGGCGCGTGGTCGTATGGGCCGGACCGCAAGCCGAACACTAAAGACGACATCAAGACGTGGGTCGAGAAATGAGAAGTGCGCGGCGAAGCCGCGAACAAACGATAGGGTAACGTGTGGAGAGATTATGATTGCGATTAGGAGGATGAAGGGAAGCGTTACCTCTTAATCGTAATCCGCTCAAGTTACCGGTAAGAAGTGCCAGAATTGAGAACAACACGATGAAACTGAAACGTTTAAACCTTCAAAGACTCAGAGGGTCGCGCCGCTCCACCGCCTTCACGCTGATCGAGATGCTGGTGGTGATGGGGATGCTGGCACTCCTTATGGGGGTGGCTGTCTCCGGCATCGGCCAGGCCCGCAAACAGGCCAAGGTCGCCAAAGCCAACGCCGAAGTGCGCGAGCTGATCAACGCCTGGCTGTCGTATGAAGCCGCCTACGATGATTGGCCGGTGGATGTGACCGGCGATGAGATCGTCGCCGACAAGTCCAGCCTGAAAGAGCTGTTGGGCGGTAACGACGACAAGGCGGTTTATCTGAACATCCAGTTGGTGGGAGGATTCTTTCTTGACCCGTGGGGCACGCCTTACAAGTTCAAGCTTGTGAACCAGAGCGGCCAGGACCAAGCCACGGCGGAGTTTCCCGCCGCCATCACGTTCCCCAACCGCCACCGGTACGTGAGGTGAGTGTAAGAGGCTGTTAGGCTGTCCCCCAGGGTTCCAGAAGCACACGAGAGGGCAACTTTTGAAATTGAGCGTTTGAAACTCTCAACGTTCAACGCTCAACTCTCAAGTTACCGATAAGGTGAGACCATGAGTAAACTTTTTCAATACGTACGCCGCGGCAGGGTCCCCTTTGAACGCGGCGCGGCCAAGCAGGGCTCCGCGCTGCTGATCGTGCTCGGGTTCCTGAGCTTCATGATGATCAGCGCGGTCTCGTTCGCGATCTACATGCGTATCGAGCGCCAAGCCTCTTCCAATTATCGTCACTCGGTCACGGCCCGTCATCTGCTGAACGCCGGCCTCTGCCGCGCGATCGACGAGATCGATGCCGAGCTGCGCGTGCCTTCGGCGCCCGGCGGTTTTGCCCGCCCGGTCAAGTTCCCGGACTGGCCCGGCCGCGTCAAGCCCTCGGCGGTGCCGAACGGAGGGCAGAACAGTCAGGACGCCCGCGTGCTCTCGCTCGAGGCCCTCAGCTTCATCCCCGCCATCTTCGTCAACGATGTGCGGCGCTACGCGATCCCGAACACCGCCGACAGCCGGGACCCCAACGGCTACACCTGGGCCGGCGCCAAATGGCGGCCGCTGAGCATGCCGGTCAACTTCAACTCCGGCGAGAACGCGTTCGGCGCGGCTGAAGTCGGCCGCTACGCCTATGTCTGCATCAACCTCTCCGACATGTTGGACGTGAACGGCGTCGGGGCCTCGGCCGCCAGCACCAACCGCATCAACATCAGCCATCTCTTCGACAGCGAAGCGAAAGCCAAGACGTTCGACAGCAACAAGGCGGCACAGGACCGCCGCTATGAGAATCTTCAGGACTTCTACGCCTGCATGTACGCCCGCAAAGACCCCACCTTCGGCAGCCCCTATCACGAGCTGATGGAGACCGGGGACGATGTCGGGTTCGACGAGGCCCAAAACCACGTCCTGGTCACCGACAGCATCGCCAAGCCGGAGTACGTCAGGTCGGCAGACCCCTGCAACGTTCTCGAGGACCCGCCGGTCTCTTCGGCGCTGCTGGGAGCCTCGCGGACGGCGTCCGCCTCCTTGGAGGCCAAGTTTCAGACCGCGCTCGCCAACGCGCTGGTGGGAGGGCTTCAGAACCAGGGCAACATGATGGCCACGATGATCGCAGACTACCTCGACAAGGACAGCCAGCCCAAACAGCTCAACATGCCCTCTGTCGAGATGGTGCCCATGATCAGCCAGATCCTCGTGCCCGACTTTTTCGCGCCGGTCATCATCAAGCAAACGCTTCCCGCTGTGGCGGACCCCAGCAAAACAAGGGACGTTTATTCCGTTCAGCTGATCAGCGCGCCTCCCGCCGCATACATTGACGTGGAGCTGGTCTGGCCTTTCAAAAACCAGGAAGACCGCACGCCCCAGCCGGCGTTCGACGTCGAGGTGAACGCCTTCTTGAAGCTGGACTATGTCCACACACCGCATAGCTCCGGCGATTTCAATCATCCGCCCACCAGCGTTCCCGGGGCATACACGTATGTGCCCCTGACCGCCCAGGCAAGCATCCCCAATTTCTGGAGCAAGAACACGGCCACGCCGGCGGCGTGTTACGAACATGTCCCCGTGAAGTTTTCGATCAACGCGGCGTCGATCACGTTCCCGATCATCGATAGCGAAAAAGGGACGCCTGAGCCGGGGTTCCAGCTCAACCAGCCGTTCAGCGTGTCGCTGGTGGTGTTCGCGCGGGTCAAGCAGGGGAACGACTATGTGGACTGCGCGCCGCAGATGATGCCTTACCCGAACAGCAACATCAGCCAAGAGTACATTCTCACGCGGAACAAGATCTTCTTCCAGACGGTTGCCTCGCCGCCGGTCGCTGCCACCATGCTCGTCGGACGGCCGATCGAGTACGAGTGGAAGAGCCTGGAGGTTCCTGACCCGCGCTTCAACTGGAAGGCGTCGAACTGGATCAAGAATCCGGAGCTGAACGCGATCTCCCCGGCGGTCAATGCGTCGACCACGGCTTTGCTGGGCAAAAACGGCCGCGACGGCGACATCTACCTAGCGGTCTCGGACATCGGGGAGATGCAGTCGCCGGGCGAGCTGGGTTTCATTGTGCGGCCGTTCAACTATCAAGTCGTGGGCAATCCGGTGGATTTCCGCACGCAGAATACGGTGGCGAACGCGGAAGACCAAGACTACATGTTCCGCACGATCCGGCTGTATGACCACGGCGCCAACCATCCGCGGGACAGGATCTACGACTACTTCATCGTGCGGGGGAAGGGCGGCTCCCTGCAGGGAGGGCGCGTCAATCCGCTCTCCGACCTGCCGCAGGTGCTCGCCGCGGCAGTGCAGCACACACCGGTGGACTACTACTGGGCCGGGGAGAAGACCATCAAGGGCCAGGTGTCGGCGACGCGCAACCACGTCTTTGACGAGACGCTCTCCCCTTCCGCGTGGGCCGGTTTCACGAACGGCTGGTTCAAGTGCCTGCAGAACGCGAAGACCGCCTCGCCCTTCAACACCGCGTGGAACAGCAACCTTTCGGACGTGTACTGGCGGCAGGACCTGTTCGGCTGGTACTCCGAGGGCACGCCGACCACGGTGTTCGCGACCTCGCCTTACTCGCAGACGATGTCTGATCCGCTGCACGAGATCGACCGCAAGATGTTGTTCGACTACACGCTGAACAACTTCTCCGACCGTCAGCAGCTCTTCCTCTACGTCCTCCGCGCCGAGGTGACGGTGCCATCGTTCGGCGGCAGCGACATGGGAGGGGTCAAGCCGGTGGCCGGCGGCCGCGCCGTGGCGCTGGTCTGGCGCGACCCTTATCCGAGGGAGTATAACAAGGCGAACAACTCTTGGCTGAAGAAGAACTGGTACACGGACATCCGGCGCGTCTCGCCCTGGTATCAGCACAACAACAACCAGTACGACACGTCGCGGGATGAGACGAGCATGGGTTCCGACGGCGACGACAACTCTGTGCCTGCCCGGTACGACGGCTACCACGACCACCGCATCCTCTTCTTCAAACAGTTGGACAACTGAGGCGGCGGCGCGACAGGGCTTCACGAATTCTCCACAGGCCGGCGTTCCGGGTGCGGGGCTGTAGTTCCGGAGCTCCGCCGCCGGAAGCGGCGCGTCTTGCCTCCGCCGGCAGAGCGCCGGAATCACAGGGCGTCCGCGTTTATTACTACGAGTCGCGGAGGCGGAAGATCAGGGTCAGGCGCGCGGTGGAGGCGAACGGCTGTTTGTCGCGCGTGGCGGGTTTGAAGAGGGCCTGTGCCGCAGCGCGCTCGGCCGCGCGGTCCAGATCTGGAAACCCGCTGGAAGACACGAGGGTGACGCGTTCGGCGTGCCCGTCTGCGGCGACGTTCACGTCCAGGATCACGGTGCCTTCTTCGCCGCGGCGGCGCGCGCCGATCGGGTAGTTGGGCCTGATGGGGCGCGCGAGGGAAGGGTGTGCGTCGATGTGGCCCGAGGCGCCTCCGCCGGGCTCGATCGTGGCGATCGGTCCAGGTGGTGCGGCGGTCTCGCCC
>Ga0209066_10004665_pt1 | contig 14750 bp, 11 predicted proteins | sample All_14_2_FD_187198 | JGI IMG/M metagenome (GOLD analysis project Ga0209066, IMG submission 187198) | Freshwater microbial communities in response to fracking from Pennsylvania, USA - Allegheny Zone_MetaG_DW_15 (SPAdes) (version 2) ...
CTCCAAGCCCCAGCGCTACCAAACCCATCATAAAATAATAACGCTGATACACCGGCAAACTCTCCAACGGCGAACTGATGCTGTCTGGCATAGCGACAAACCCCGCCAGTCTTCCCGAAATGGCATTTGACAAAGAGCAGGCCAGATACCAAACCCCCATGGCAAAACCCAGGCTGCGCTTATCGCAATACAAGCCAATCATACTCAAACCCACCGCGCTGACCCACAATTCCGCAAGGGTAATAATCGCGTAAGTTAAACCAATGTAATTCCCGTTGACCAAACCGTCCACCGACACATAGGCAGCAAAGGCCATCAACAACAGCGAAATCCCCGCCAAAATCGTTCCGGCTGCGAATTGATAAGGAATGATAAAGCGCGGGAACAAACGATAAAACCTCGGCAGTTGCATACCCAGGAGAATAATCAGTAGCGGATTCAACATTTGATAATGCGCCGGCGATACGGAAAATCCAAATAATTTCAAATCGGAATTGCTCTGGGCAAACAGGATAATGGTGCTGTTCATTTGATTGTAAATAACAAAAAACACCACCGCCTGCACAATCAACAACAAAGCGATCAACTGCCTCGTTTTCGTCTCACCCGACAAGCGTAATGTTTTGATCAAAAACCAGAGGATCCCCAGCGCGCAGCCAATGCCAATCACGATACCAGCCAGATAAATATGCGAATAAGCCAGCAAGGTAAAAAGATAAATACCAGCCAGATACACAAACAAGCGGAAGCGCGAAGTCAGATTCAGCGGCTGGGTATCTTTTCCCCAAATCACATTGTCATACAGAGAATAGCGACGGGTGAAATTCAGGGCAGCCAGGGCTTTACCCATAAAAGCCACCGCGAGAATAGACAGCGGTCCGTAACGGCTGTCGAGCAGCGAGGGCGCCAGAATGGTCGCCAGCAAAGCCCCCACGTTGATGGCCATATAATAATAGGTCATCGCCGTTTTGGCCTTGATAGCATCGTCGCTGTAAATATGGGAAACCATGCCGGAGGCTGTACCGATCAACAGCGAATTGGTAGCCGGAATCATGGCATAAGCAGCAATGAACAGGGTGTCGCCCATGCTGCCCAGAGTAAAACCGCTGAGCATCACCAGCAAATAGGCACAGGCCAGCATCACACTGCCAATGGCAATGGCGCGGCGCAGCCCCAGCACTTGATCGGCCATAAAGCCGCCGAGTATGGGCATCAGATAACCGGTGGCCTGCGTAATACCAAAAAACGCATAGGCTTTGGCCTGACTATATCCCAGACCTTGTTGCAGCAGGGGGCGCGTAAGAAACAGAATTAAAACCGTATTCAGCGCATAGACGGAAAACTGGCTCCAGAACGTGATGAATACGATGTTGTTGCTTTGTTGTTGACGAGTATCCCATACAGGCAGAAAGTTTTTGGCAACCTGAGCAAACATGGAACCTCCTTGTTTTTTGTTTGTGGGTAATACACGGGCATCCGTGCCACGACTTGTTGGGCCAGGGCCCAACCTACCCACTCAGGAAGATCTCGCTGCGAACGGGTAGGTTGCAGCCCTGGCCCAACATGTCGTTATCCTGATCTCACTTCTTCGCCAACACCACATCAATCACATGTGTATCATGATAGGGAAAGGTAAAAATTTTGCTGAACAAACGTTTCAAGCGTTTGATTAAAAAGCTTTTCGGCAACATTCTCATCGACAAACTGTTCAGAAACCAGGTTCCTTCAATACCAAATTCCGCCAGTTCATCAATATCATGCAAGGTAATCGGGATGCGTAAACGTTGATGATGCACCACTTCAAACTTGTGATTCCGAAACGCATTCATCAATTCGTCATATCCAGAGGCAACCGTGGTATTTTTAACCATGGTTTTATAAAAATGACCAACCACCTTGCTCAGCAATTTGTCTTCAGAAATGAATTTGGCCAAATGCTGCTGGGCGATGGGGAAAGACTCATAGGTGGTTGTGATGATCGAAAAATGGCCGTTGGAGCGGGTCATCACTTCTGCTTCGTTAAACAGGGTGGCGACCGGAATATAGGCGTTGATAAAATGAGCGAGCACCAAATCCTGGCTGTGATGCGGCAAGAATTTTTCAGCCTCTGCGGCACTGGCTTCAATGGTGGTCAAAGGCAGGGCCTGGCGCGCGCGCGCAAGCATTTCAGACGAGATATCGATGCCCGTAAATATAGCGCCTGGCATTTGTTGCTGAAGTTTTTTCAGGAAGGCACCATTTCCGACACCCAGATCCAGAACTTTGTAACCCGGACGTTTGCCAAGGTTTTCCTGAGTAATTTGTGAAATGGCTACGCGGTGGCTATCGCTGATTGATCCAAAACGATCGGCTGTTTCGTATTGACCCGCAATTTCGTTATACATGGCCTTCAAGGACACGCAGACATCCAGTAAGTTTATGTAAAGTCAGTATATATCCAAACGAAGACAAGTTGCGACACTTCTTTTGTTATTTTTCGGGGAATTTGATGTTTGGCGGGAGGTTTCAAATCCCCGCGCTGTACTCTGCGGGGATTTGAAGGTATTACTTATTGAAATGCATATGTGCCAGCAGGCATAACGGCATAACGGTGCATCAAGGACTCGGCTTTCAGGCCGGCCATACCTACACCACCCATAATCCCAGTGGTGCTGAGTGCGCCATTGGTGGTCAGGTAAATTGGTGCAACGCCCAATGCTGAGCCCCAGGATGTAGCACTGCTTGTCATGGCAGCAGATGTTCCACCAGTTACGATCAGCGCCAGGTTGCCAATTGGTGTGGTTGGTGCTGTGAACGTAGTGGCAGCAACGGCTACAGCTGGTGGTGTTGCGTTTGCAGTACTGTCGTATTGAACTACGCCGGCAGTGGTTTTAATCGCTGTTACATCAACGCTGGTAATATCTGTGCATTGTGTCGCAGAGTGGGTTTTTGTGCTGTCCCATTTTACTGTTACGACACCGCCGAAAGCGACGATAGGTGTTGTAGAGCAAGGGCCAGTAGCGTCGTTAACAACTACTTTGGCTGTTGAAGCAGATGCGCCGGGGGAACCGCTGACAACCACGCCCAGGGAATTGATGATAATGACTTGTCCGCTGGTCAGAGCAGCCAAAGCAGAGCCAGACAATCCCAGCATGGAAACGGCAGCAACTGCAACAAATGATTTTTTCAGATTCATAAGAGTTCCTTTTCTAAGTAGAGAATAAACAGAAATATGAGCAATAATTATTCAGGACAGCAATCCATTGCCCTTAATAGGTATAACACAGGATGTTTAATTCCACAAACCCAATTTTGATTTTTAATTGAAAACTACGATCGACCATATTCATCATGAAAGCGGACAATATCATCCTCGCCCATGTACTCACCGCTTTGAACTTCGATCATAATCAACGGCAGCAAACCTGGATTTTCCAGGCGATGTTTATGCCCGGCGGGGATATACGTTGACTGATTGGTGCTGATGAACACTTCCTCCTCGCCATTCATGATCTTGGCCATGCCGCTGACCACTATCCAGTGTTCGCTGCGATGATGATGCATTTGCAAGCTCAGACTGGCGCCAGGGCGAACATCGATGCGCTTGATTTTATAGCGCGGGCCTTCTTCCAGCACCGTATACGTTCCCCAGGGACGATGCACTGTGCGATGCAGTTTATGCGCTTCATGACCGTCCAGTTTAAGCTGGGCGTAAATACGTTTCACATCCTGATCGCGGGATTTATCGGCTATCAACAAAGCATCAGGCGTGTCGATGATGAACAAATTATCAACGCCGACCGCGCCGACCAGGCGTTCGTTGCTGCGGATGTAACAATTGTTGACGTTAAACAGCAGGGCTTCACCTTCCACCTGATTGCCGTTGCTGTCTGATGCCGACAACGCGCTGAGCGCGTTCCAGGATCCAATATCGCTCCAGCCAATGCGACAAGGTACCACCGCGACTTCACGGGATTTTTCAATCACTGCATAATCGATGGAATTTTCCGGCACCAGAGCAAAGCTGACCGGATCCAGTTCCAGTTGATTGAATTTGTTCCCCGTGGCTTTGCGTGACTGCTGAATACACGCCTGGGTTGCCAGCAGAATATCCGGACAATATTGGGTCATTTCTTTCAGCATGTGCCCGGACTTGAAGCAAAACATGCCGGAGTTCCACAGGTAACGGCCGGAGGCGATAAATTGTTCAGCCACTTCGAAGGAGGGCTTTTCCACAAAACTCAATACGTTGTTGCCGTCAGATTCGATATAGCCATAACCGGTTTCGGGGCGTTCCGGTTGAATACCAAAGGTGACCAGTTTGTCTTTTTTGGCCAGGTCGATGGCTTCGCTGACCGCTATTTCGAAGGCATTTTGGTCGGAAATAAGATGATCAGCCGGGAGGACGAGCAACAGGCAGTCATCGCCATAAGCGGCGTTGACTTCGAGGGTTGCTGCGGCGATGGCGGCGGCGGTGTTGCGGCCAAAGGGTTCGAGGATGAAGGACAGCGATAAACCGGTTTTGTTGATCTCGCGGAATTCATCATCGGTTTTGAAAAACAGCTCGCGATTGGTGACGGTGATGATTTCCTCAACTTCACCAGCAAAAGCGCCCCTGAGAAAGGTTTTTTGCAGTAAACTTTGTCCGTCATTCAAGCGGATGAAGGGCTTGGGGTGTCTTTCCCGCGAAACAGGCCAAAGACGGGATCCCGCTCCACCACATAAAATAATCGGTATTAATCGCATGAGCGAGTCCTTAATCTGGTATGATACTGCTTTTTAATCAGGCCAAATTTTTGTATTCTATCACTGTCACGAGGGTAGAGCGAGTTTTGGTTTAGGGCTCGGTGCCAATAGCGGGAGACCCTTCGCTGCGCTCTGGGCGACACGCTTAAGCATCAGAGTGAAGCGGAGATCTCGCAAACCGCAGCGAAGCTCAAACATGTCGCCCAGAGCGCAGCGAAGGGTCTCCCTCAGTCGGCTTGATCCTGATTTATTTTAAGGTATTACATGTTCCTGATCTTCTCATGCCTGCTACTCTTCATCGGCTCCCTGACCTTCACCGGCCTGTTCCGACGCTATGCCACGCTCGACATCCCCAACGAACGCAGCGCACACAGCACGCCAACACCCCGTGGCGGCGGTCTGGTTTTTGTCCTCTTTTTTTTGCTTTTTCTACTGATCTGCGCGTATCTACAAGTCATCGATACCGGACTGTTCCTCTCCTTGCTACTCCCCGGCGCCCTGATCGCCACGATCGGTTTTGTCGATGATCGTCGCCAGGTGTCCGCCCTTAAACGCCTCACGCTGCATTTTCTGGCGGCGTCCATTGCCCTCTACTGCATCGGCGGTTTTCCCTCCATTTTCATGCTGGGGCATTTTTTTCATGCCGGGCTGATCCTCAATATCCTCGGTCTGATTTACCTGGTCTGGATGATCAATTTATACAATTTCATGGATGGTATTAACGGCCTCGCTGCCCTGGAAGCCATCAGTATTTGTCTGGGCGGGGCGTCTCTGTCTTGGCTGCATGGCGAGTATCAGGCCATGTATCTTCCCCTCGGGCTTGCGGCCGCAGTTGGCGGATTTTTATATTGGAATTTCCCCATAGCCCGGATTTTTATGGGCGATGTCGGCAGCGGATTTACAGGTTTGATCCTGGCGCTGCTTTCCCTGCAGGCCGGAAAAATCAGTCCGGACTTGTTGTGGGCCTGGTTGATTTTGTCGGGCGTATTTATTGTTGATGCGACCTTTACGCTGCTGGCTCGGGCGATATCGGGCCAAAGCATAGTCGAAGCGCATTCACATCATGCTTATCAACACGCAGCACAACAGCGCGGACGGCATGCGCCAGTAAGCATCGCTGTTTTGTTGATCAACCTGTTATGGCTGCTACCCATGGCCGTTTTGGTGGCCAGTCATTGGCTGGATGGGTTTGCCGGTTTGCTGCTGGCGTATATTCCCTTGATCATACTGGCCTGGCGATTTAACGCAGGCTGTTGTCGATCGCGTATTTCCAATTGATATAAAACTCGACTCCATGTACAATATTGGCTCATTAAGAATTTGAGCCAATCCCGGAAAACCCATGCCAGATGTCAATACCCAGCCCTTACGCTGGAAAGGGGTACTTGCAGATCCCCGGCAGTACGAACAATATCTGCTCCACAAATCCCCGCAAGTCGACAAGGCCATTGCCCATCTCTGCGCCAAACTTTACAGATCCGCTTCTCTGGAAAAGCTGAAAGGGCATGATGATTTATGGACCATCCGCACCAGCAACGGCTGCCGTGTTATGCTCTCGCCCGTTAAACTGGGCGATGACTGGTTCCTGCAAATCCTTGATATAGGTTTCCACGCGGTCTACGAAAAAAGCAAATATATCAAACCCCAGGTGCTCAAACGTTATCGAAAGACACTGGATACAGCGCAATTGATCACCATCATGTGCTACGAAGATACCTTGCCTGAAGCGTCTTCCAGTAACGATGAAGAAGAAGCGCCGGCCGAGTTTTTCCGCCATAGTTCCACTAGATTCAACGTTCTGCAGAAACAAGCCCTGAGCGCTGACTTGCCGCTGTTGTTGATGGGCGGCGCCGGTTCCGGAAAAACCCTGGTGACGAATTCTATCCTCGAACAGGCCGTGCTGAATCGCCCCTTCGACGACTCTGATTTCAAAGTACTGTATTTATCGGCCTGCTCATATTTGGTCGCAAAAATGAAGAAGAGTTGGGTGGAGTCACCCCAGGGAGCCGCCGTCGCGGACGAGTGGGTGGAGTTTAAAACCTGGCAGCAATTATTGCAGAACTTTAATGTTCCCCTGACCCTCACCAATACGGTCGGCAAACAGCATTTTATCAACTGGTATATCGAATACACCCGAGCCCACACGCGCAACAACCCCGTACCAGCCGGTATCAGCCCGGAGCAAATGTATGAAGAATTGCGTCTGCGGTCGGGCTATAGCGCCAAAGCGTATCAGGAGCAGGGGGAGCGACGGCAATCTCTGCTGAAAAAAGCAGATCGTCCACGCGCCCTGGAAGTTGATGAAGATTATAAAGCCGAGCTCAAAGCAGCAGGATTAGAGAACCCGGACTTTACCCTCATTAATGAAAAACAGCGTTACTCTTTGATAGTGGTTGACGAAGCCCATAACCTGTCACGCGGCGCCCTGCGCCAATTATATCAATTGGCAAAAGAAGGGCGGATCATCTTCTGCGTGGATCCACATCAAATCCAGCATGACAGATTGTCCATGATCGATTTTTTGCTCAGCTTTCCCGCGATGAATTTTATCAAATTCCAATACGATTACCGTTGCCCGCGCATGGTCGCGAAGCTCGCAAATGTATTGACTCAAATCAAATACCATCTGACTGGCGGAAAAGGACATAAAGGGGAATCGGCACAATTAGAGTGCCCTGAGGGTGAGGAGGTTAAAGAAGGCCGCGTCAGCCTGTTGCCTTGTGATCCAAAGGTTCAGCAACGCATCAAAGATCAACACGCCAATAACCCCGACTTTGCTGTGGTGACAGATGATCAATACAAACAGGAAGCAGAAAAGGCCTACGGCAATCTCCAGGTTTATAATGCAGAAGAGGCGGCAGGGCTGGAGTTCAGGTGGATTTTATACCATCGACCCTTTGATCATAAGATTTTCGAAGAGGCCAATACGTTCATTCGTAAAAATCCCATGACTGCAAAACGCGTGGTCGGTTGTGCCAAATCAGGGCAAGGCGATGTGCGTTACAGCGTTCCCTTTCAGCGGGTTTACACCGGTTGGACCCGTGCTCAGGAAGAATTATTGATCGTTCAGGACAACAATCGTTTCTGTAACGAACTGTTAAAGCCGTTGATGGCGGTAATCAACGAACCCAAAGCGAGTTCATCACAAGAAGCCGCAGCACCCATCCTTGTTGAACCAACCAGTACATGGGAAGAACGGGAAAGCCTTTTGCGAGAAAAAGGCTTTCATGAACAGGCTGATAAAATTGTGCAACGCGGCCTGGTCAGCAGAGCGGAGTCGTCAACGCCGGCCAGTTCCTCATCACCAGCGCCGGTGCGCAGGGCATCGAACAAAAAAAGACGGGCGAAAACATCTGGACATTCGGCCACGCCTGCGCAAAGCATCGAAAGCCGACTTAAACAACTGGCTTTATTGCCAGAAGATGCCATACCGGAAAGAGTGAAAAAGGAAGAAGGCTGGCTGAACGAGCTGGTGCGAAATGAGCCTGTTGGGTTCCCTCTGTTTTACAGCTTGTTTCAAGAATATGATAAAACCTTGCATTCGCTGAAAAGAAATGAAAAGCCGCACAGCATGCGTCTGCTGTTTACGCATATAGTATTAAATTTCGGCCTGGGCAATATTGCGGATGTGAAAAACAATCAGACCTGTCTGAAAAAACTCAGCGGCAACAGACCGGGGCTTGTGCTTTTTCTTGGGTTGTTGCACGAAGCGTCAATGCAGAACGCAATGACCCGTGGGATGTGGATGAGCGTTGAAAACCTGGTTCGGGACTTCGCGGCCATGATCGAGCCAATGAACAAAGGGAGCAGGAAAGCAGAAAGGCGTACACAGGTGATGCTAAAGGAAGTTCAACATCCTGGTCTTGACCAGATCATCGCCCTGTCTGCCTATTCTGCCATTCAAAACAAGAACCTCAGGAATTTTGAGCTGATGCTGGTTTTGGGTCTCAACGTGAATCACGTGTTCAGCGATATTGGTGGGATGTCGCTTTGCCAGCTGGCCGCACAAAAAAATGCCGATATCATTTTACGACGTTTGCTGCAATTGAAAGCCGACTATAAAAAGGCTTATACCCAGGGCGACACAGCAGCGCATATCGCAGCCAGACTGGGCAAATCAGAAGCCCTGTCCGTGTTGGCTTGCCATGATCCGCTCGTGCTGCAACAACAAAACGATGCGGGTGAATATCCGCTGACCATTGCCATCAAAAAAGAAAACTGGGCGTTGGTTGAGTGCTTTGTCGGCGAGGGCAGGCATGGTTTGACCCAGAGCGAAATCAATACCCTCATTGAAAATTCCATGCACGGGTTTGATCTGCTGGCTATCAGAACATTGAAAGCACTGCGCTGCAATATGGCCAAAGCACCCATTTACTCTGTGCGGAATAACATGCCAGACAGTCTGCAATATCTGAACGCTATCGGGATTGATTTTTACGCAGAAGATGAAGAGGGTAACACCGCAGCGCATGTTGCCGCCGAGCTTGGTTATGTGGAGATGCTTGAACGCCTGGAAGCGATGAAACTGGAAATTAATCGAGCCAATTCGCGGGGCATCACTCCGCTGAAGCGGGCGATAGCCTCTGATCAGGCCGAGGTGCTTGAGTTTATGTACAGTCGGCAGGTGAGTTTAAGTTGCTCGGCAGACAACGCTGAGGGTGCTATACATCTTGCCGCGAATGCAGGCGCTATCGATGTTATCTGGAGACTGCGCTATCTGGATTTCGATCTGGACGAGCGCTCGCAATCAGGCCAGACTGCCGCGCATATCGCGGCTCAAAATGGAGATGAGCTGACCTTGAGAACGTTGCACGAATGTGGGGCAGATCTGACGCTTCCCAATTCTGCCGGCTTTACTGTAGAGCTGATAGCGGCTCAGTTTGGTTTTCACCTTATTATAGAATTGCTGATCGAGCTGGATTTCAAATTGAATCAGGTCAGTGCGAAAAATATTAATGGATTTACCGCGATTCATCTTGCCGCATATATGGGGCAAATAAAGGTTTTGAAGTGTATGAGAGACCATGATCGATCTTCATTTGCAAGCAGAACACCCGTTGGCGCGACTGTCGCCCATACAGCGGTTGTAGGGAGACAGGATGTTGTTATTCGCTTTCTGCATGACAACCAACTCTGTGATTTCAGTGAAGTAGACAAACGGGGACTTACGCCTGGGCATTTGGCTGCGACTGTAGACAGTCCGTTACCGCTTATTGAGCTGGGCGCCTGTAACCCAGCATATCTTTGTCATAAAAGCAGAGATGGTGTGACGTCTTTACGTGCTGCGGCCGCGGCAGGAATGATCGATCGCTTCCGTATATTGGCAAGCTTTGAGGCGGTCGTGATGCTTGACGGCAAAAATCAAATTGAACACTGCGCTGTTGTGGCTGCTGAATTTAATCATGCAGACATTCTGGAGTGCATATTGGCAGAAAAACTGGCGCGCGTGGATCATATCGGGCAGAGGCTGCATCGCATCGCCCGACAACCGGGGTTTTCAGGTATTCGTGACGTGTTGGAGCGGCACGGCATTCATGAGCACCCCAACCCCAACGGATTTTTTAGCGATGGCGCAGCCAGCAGCAGCAACTTTAATGCAACACCCCGTCTCCACGAGCCAGCATCAGCTCCATATGTTCTTCGAGACCCGGTACCGCTTGCATCAAACGATCCGCCGCCTGACCAGGACTGTGCTCATTCGCCATAATCACTTCTGCCATGGCGATTAAAAAACAAGCGTCATTCAAGCTTCGCGCTTTTTCCAGCCAGGGGGTAGCCTCTGCTGGCTCTTTGCGCAAGGCACTGACCAGGGCCATGCCGGCAAAGGCATCCGCTTGTTCTTCGTCCGCCTTCATCGCCTGCTCATACGAGTGCTCGGCCGCATCCAGATCATTTTGAAACAGCTGACACCAGGCGAGACTAATCCAGCAATCATAAAAGCCAGGCCAAATTTCCGTCGCACGAGCAAAAGCCTGCCCGGCTTCCACCACGTTCATCTGCTGCATGTGAACCGTTCCCAACGCAAACCAGAGACGGCATTCTTCCGGAAACTCAAGTAACAAGGCATCGATTTCTGATTGCACAGCCTCATTGCTCAGCGTGCGTAACAACACCTGCACCAGGCGGCCTTCGCGGTTGTCTGCATCCAGAACCAATGCGATTTTGCAAAAAAATTCCGCAGGTTCCATCACGTTGTTGTCAAAATGCAGCATCGCCAGCATACCGGCAACAGTGGCGTTTGACTCGTCCAGCTTGAACAGGCGCTCCATGATATTTACTGCCTCATCCAGCTCATTTAAAATGCGATAACACACCCCGACACTCATCAATAGATTGGTGTTGTCTGGATCTTGCTCCAGATAATGAAGATGACGTTTTAATTGTTCCTGTATTTCTATTGTGTTCATAATCATTTCCTAATGAAAACTCGATACCAGCGCTTGTACGACCAAATCAAACCCGTCGATCAATACAAACAATAAAATTTTTATCGGCAATGAAATGGTCATGGGCGGCATCATCATCATACCCATGGTCATCAAAATTCCCGATACTATCAAATCCACCAACAGAAAGGGCAAAAAAATCATAAAGCCAATCTGAAAGGCGGTTTGCAACTCGCTCAGCAAAAAGGCCGGCACCAGTTGATAAAATTTGACCTCGTCCGCCTGCTTCGGCACAGGCTCTTTGGCCAATTGTAACACCAACTGCAAATCTTTCTCGCGTGTCTGTTTCAACATAAACTGCCGCAAAGGCTGAGCTGCTTTCTGCAAAGCCGCTTCACTGCCCAGGGTTTTCGCCTGATACGGCTCATACGCTTCTGCATAAATCCGCTTCGCCACCGGCATCATGGTAAACATGGTCAAAAACAAAGCCAGGCTGATGATAACCGTATTCGGCGGCGTTTGCTGCAAACCCAGGGCATTTCTCAACATCGACAACACAATTACGATGCGCGTGAAAGACGACAACATAATCAAAATTCCCGGCGCCAGACTTAAGACCGTGAGCAAGGCAAAGGCTTGCAGAGCCGGCGACACGTCATTTTGATCAAAGCGTAGCGCATTGAAGAGTGAATTGTCCGCCAGACAACAAACGGGAAAAAGCAGACCGATGATGATCAGCAAGCATTTATTTTTATTCATAGGTCTGTCCAGAGTCCAGGGCCTGAATGGTCAGTGCGTGTTGATTATCCGCCAGTAAAAAACGCTGATTTTGATAATCCAGTACATAAACCACCGTTTTATTACCGAGATATTTTTTCTCCAGCACCTGACAGGTCGATTTCCCCATGTTTGCCGGCTTCATCCGTTTGGCCAGCAACAGGGCTGCAATCAACAAAAACACCAGCACCAGCGCATAAGTAAACCAGCTGATGCCAGGCGTGAACGCCTTTTTGAAAACGAGCTGATCGCCCGCCTTGGCATAGGTCGCCACAGCGCTCAGGATAAGCGCGCTCAGGATTCGTTTCATGAACACAACTCAGTAATTTGAATGGCGAATTTGTCTTCACAACTCATCAAATCGCCACGGGCAATGACCTGGTTGTTCAGTACAATATCCACAGGCTCCCGGGTATTTTGTTCCAGCCTTAAAGTCTGACCCAGGCGGAGCTGGCTGAGCGCTGCAACGGTCAGGGTCAAGGTGCCGAGCCGAACCAGGCAATTGACTTCCACGCCGCCAATCAATCCCAGGTAATTATCGTTGATCAGGGTTTCCTGACTATCATCAATCTGTTCGGCCAGGGCTATTTTTTTCACAGTCATGTTCATAATGGGCTCTCGATTTTAATGGATTTATAAAGCTGGTTTGCGCCAGGACGCACCTGGCAAATCGTTTGTTGTTGATGCTTGAGCAACAAAGGGCTGGCAAGCGGATGATCACTGCTGATCAGATCACCGACACGCAGATTGAGCAGGGCATCGAGCGGTAATTTGAAGGCTTGTAATTCCACCTGGCAGTCCAGTGTTTGCGGATGCAGGGCGTCTTCAAGGCTGCCCGTTACCTGTCGGGTTTTGTGGCGGATCGGCAGGGCGTTTAACACCCATTGCGGGTGAAGGTATATATTCAATGTCTGTTGACCAGCATGAAGCTGTAGCAGCAAAGAGGCGCTGCCCGGATAGAACCAGTCCGTGAGGGTAGGGGCTTGTTTGCTGCCGATTGAGGCATCCACCAGTGTCGTCAGCAAGCCGCTCAACAGCCTGGCGCTAATGCTGTCAAAGGATGAACAGGTGTTGCCGAACAAACTGTATTTGAGGGCAGACAAATCTTGCTCCAGCAGGAGAAGTGCTGTGTCTTCGTCATCACTGTATGTGGTAAGCGATGCGGATTCCGGCGCTGTCATTGGACTGCGTTGCAGCGTGCAAGTGAGCGGAAACAGGGCTTGATCCTGATTCCAGGTCTGCAATCTTTGCGTGAAGCGGTCTTCGAGCAGACGGATTTCCTGATCATTGATCAAGCGAAAGGTTTTGAGTATTGGCATCATTTTTTGCTGATCTCTTCCAGTAATTGTTTATCAATATCCATGATCTGCGAGCAGGCCTGAAACATGCGCTGCAACACGACAATATTGGCGAACTCGGTGGTGGAATCGACATTGGCAGACTCCAGTTTTTTGGTCTCAATGGACCCCATTCCGCGCGTATTCGGACGGCCAATGTGCTGGCCATTCAAGTGTTTGGCACGAAACAGGGTGTCTTGCATGGGGATGAGGGTGTGTTCGAGATCATCAAAAGTGGCGAGCGCTACGTTAATGCCGTTGATGGTTTGACCGTTGTCGTAGCTGTAACTGATGAGCCCGTTGTTGTCGAAAGAAGCGCCGATTTGTCTGCCGTTGCCGTAGCCGTCTTTTTTCAAGATTGTGATGTTGGTCTCGACATGATCGTTTATTTGATCTTTTTTCCAGAGACGGACGGACGATTGTTTATCATCACCATCTTCATAAAAATTGATGTTTATTTTCTGCGTTCCATTCAAGATGATATGCCCTATATTAAGATGCGTGGGCGCTCCACCGGCATCACCTTCAAAGTCGATGCTTTGTGAGAAATAATCTGGATCGATGGTGACGTCGGCATCAGGACAGCTTACCTCTTTTAATTCCCAATGCCGGGCATCCATTTCATCCACTGGATTGGAGCCGTTATCGGATCGCGTACCTTTATTAATAGGGGTTGATCTGGGGGAGGTATATTTCAAGGTAACCGTATGTTCTTTGCCATCAGCACCCCAAACAGACACTTTAAATATAATTGGCATGTATCTGCTTTTGAAGGGATCTTGATCGCTTGTATCTTCGTTGTCGAGTTCTTTAATCACAAACTCACCACTTAACTTTACTTTGGTCGTGGCTTGACCCGGACTGACCTTCGGGCCAAATTGACTAACAGGCACCAGCGCACCGTCCTTGTTATACCCCTGCACCAAACCGCGGCTGTGTTTTTCGATCAGCAGACCATCGTCATTAAAATCGAATTCACCGGAACGGGTGTAATACAGTTCGTTGTTTTTCAAACGCACAATAAAAAATCCATTGCCCACGATGGCCAAATCAGAGGGATTAGCTGTTTCCAGACAAGTGCCGGCGGAATAATTCACATGCTGCCCACCCACATAAACCCCCGAGCCCAGCCCACCTTGACTGCCGCTGCTGCCCAGAGATGAATAAAATATGTCATTGCGTTTAAAGCCGGTCGTGTGCATGTTGGCCACATTATTGGACGTATTCTGCAAACCATAACTGGCAGCCATCATGCCGCTCAGGCTGGTGTAATAGGTTGAATTCATGTTATCTCCTTTTTAAAAAATTTTAATGTTGGGTGAAGATCTCTCTGCGAACGGGTAGGTTGTGGCCCTGGCCCATAGCCGTCAGGTTAAGGAATAAAACTCACTGTAGCCGCTTCACTGATGCTGACGTACCGCGGACTAGCCGCGGTACGTCAAGATCAGTGCCACAATCAGGAGACCCTTCGCTTCGCTCTGGGCGACACGCTTGAGCATCAGAGTGAAGGGCTAACTCTCAACCC
>Ga0209066_10004666_pt1 | contig 14749 bp, 11 predicted proteins | sample All_14_2_FD_187198 | JGI IMG/M metagenome (GOLD analysis project Ga0209066, IMG submission 187198) | Freshwater microbial communities in response to fracking from Pennsylvania, USA - Allegheny Zone_MetaG_DW_15 (SPAdes) (version 2) ...
GATCTACAGTATTGCGATGATGATGCTAACGACTGGAAAACAAGATTGCAAGCTGAGGGCTATAGTGTTACTATAATTCTAGATAGAAACGCAACTAAATCGGCAATTGAATCGGCAGTTAATACCTTAGCAAGTCGTTCAGTTGCAGGCAATACAATTGCATTCTGCTATTCTGGACATGGAAGTAGCGGAAATATTGTTACTACAGACCTATACTACATTAGCAGCTCGTGGTTTAAAACAAAATTTACCAATTCAACCAGCACAAAAATGATGTTCTGTTTCGATGCTTGTCAAATTGGTGCAATGAAAACTTCCTTAAGCAAAACAGGCCGGGTTATTGCAGTTGCCTCAAATACAACAGTTTACTCCTACGATGGCGATGCTACTATGAAAAATGGTGTTTTCACATACTACCAAATGAGGGGATTTGATTACATGGGATACGTTTACCTTGAATCGGACTGCAGCTACGCTTGTACTCAAATGAAATCGTGGGCTTCGGCACGAGGATTAACCGTTGCTCCATCCTATGGCGACTACTACTCTGGAAGTTTCGATTTATAGTCAATCCTTAGTAATTATCAAAAAAATAAAAGCCCAGTTTCTCTGGGCTTTTCTGTTTGTTTCAACCTTATTCGATTCCTCAAAAAAGTTAATAAAAAATGAGCCCGTGCATCGGAAATGGTTTTTTATGGGTTACAAATTGCATTTTGTCGATTTTATAATCATCGTTTATAATTACACACTAACTTATGCTCAGTTTTTTAACATTTATTAACCAAACCAAAACTAAACTAAAATGAGAACACAAAAATGGATCAAGTTAGCATTTATTGCTATGTTCGTGGGTGTTGTATTTCAAAATTGCTCTAAGGAAGACGAATTAGTTCAAGATGAGCAAATAACTTTTAGCGTACGTCCAGACTTTGAAACTATCGACAACAGACCAGCCGATGTTATTGCAAAGTTTAAGGTTACCGGCAACGATGCTGTTGCAGTAAAACTTGACGAGAATGCACCAAAAGGTTCAAAAATTGCTTTGGTTATAGGTATTTCTGATTATTCTGGCACTTCAAACGATCTTCAATACTGCGATGATGATGCAATTGATTGGAAAGCTCGTTTACAAGCTGAAGGTTACACCGTAACGTCTCTTTTAGATTTGAATGCCACTAAAGCAAACATTGAAGCAGCTATCAACACCTTGGCTAGCCAATCTATTGCAGGTAACGAGATTGCTTTTGTTTACTCTGGACATGGTAGTAGAGGAAATATTGTTACCTCCGACTTATACTACATTAGCAGTACTTGGTTTAAAACTAAATTCTCTACTGCAAAAAGTACTAAAATGATGTTCACTTTTGATGCTTGCCAGATTGGTGCGATGGCTACAGATCTTAACGCAACCGGTAGAGTTATTGCAGTTGCTTCGAATAAGACTATTTACTCATACGATGGCGATGCTACTATGAAAAATGGTGTTTTCACATACTACCAAATGAAAGGTTTCGACTCAATGGGTTACATTTATGCTGAGCCTGATTTTCAATATGCTTGCGATCAAATGCAGGCTTGGGCAAAAACAAAAAGACTTAGAGTTGCTCCTTCGTATGTTGATTCTTACACAGGAAACTTCGACTTATAGTAACTTTTTTTAAGATTAGAGAGGCTACCCAAAAAAGTAGCCTCTTTTTTATGCCTTTAACAGCACTCTTTTAAATTTATGTATTGATAAATAAATTGATTTTCAGTAATTTTGATAGATACTGAAACCTCTAAATGCTAAGTCATGAAAAAACTACCTCTATTATTCCTATCGCTAATCCTACTCTTTGCCTGTAAGCAGGCCAATAAGCAAATTGACGAGCAACAACTACTTGGAACGTGGGAAACAATTGAAGGATTTGACTTTGAAGAAATATCCTTCGAAATTGACGAAGCAGAAAACAGAACCGTAAATCTAGTTTTTGGACAAAAAGCGAATCTGGGTTCATGGCTTATAGCCGAAGGAAATTTAGTAATCCAAGGACCCTACGACACTCTTTTTTTTACCGAGGTAACTTTCTCTGCCGACACATTAATCCTTAAACAAAAAAACGAAGCCTACTCAATATTCTACAGGAAAACAGAGGAACAGTGCAATAGTATTTCTATGCTTAATTCTTTAAGAGATATTTCGAAAAGAGATTTTTCTGAAATACAGGATACTATTCTGGAGGATGGAACTGAAGCTAATTATATTTCGTTTAATATCGAAGTTAAGGATGATTTTACCGTAATGGGAAATGCTCTTAAACCCCTTGTTGATGAACTCCCTAATATTGGATTTGAACTGGATAATGAGTTAATTACCGAAATCCAAACCGGATATTTCTATAAAAATTACCGGTTGATTGTTACAAATGAATACCTCGCTCCTCTGTCTGACACAAATAATGGGAACGACGATACATCGGGAATATACAGGGTAATAGTTATTTGCTACTGCCAACAAGCAGAATAATAGATTTGATTACTTCCTGCCAAAATCTGCAGGAATCTCGCCCCACACTTTGGTTTCCCACTTCAAAATGGGATTTTCCCATTTATTTGATTTTAGCCAGTTTTCGGCTCTCTGGATCAATTCAAAAAGAATTTCGTTGCGCGATGTTTTTTCGAGTTTTGTATTGGCTTGCTTTCGTCTAACCCACGATATGGCGGTGACTGAATCGGTATAAACAGGTATTTTACTTCCTTGCTTTTGAAGAAAAGCTAATCCATGAACAATAGCCAAAAATTCTCCAATATTGTTTGTTCCATCAAAGTAAGGACCTTGTCGGAAAATTTCCTTTCCGCTATGCGCATCTACACCACGGTACTCCATATCACCGGAAACTGTATTACATGCTGCATCTACTGCTAAAGAGGGAAAAACAGGCTTAAGTGAACTCTTGTCAATTTGCACATGAGTTGTGTTCATCTTCATGTATGCTCCGTAACCAATTTTAAAGGCCCTCTCAGCATCGGCAAAATCAACAAAACCTTTAAACTTTGCATTATTATATCCCTTTATTTGCTCCTGACACCTATCCCAACTATTATAAATTCCAGGATTAAACCCAGCCCAAACCACATAGTAATTATTCTTCTTTTCCATTTGGCGACAGGAAATCTATTTTTTATTCAAAATCGGAATACAACAAGTATTTCTTTCTTGTCCTCTTAAAATCTTCCACTGCAGGCTTCCACGATTTACGAATAGCATCCTCATCGAGCCCCTGTTCTATTTGTTGTCGAAGCACAGTGTTTCCGGCCAGATTTTTAAAGAAATTGTTGAAAAAATTCTTTTTATCGGGAGATGTTTTATAGGCATATAAAAGCCATTCCAGGTTTATAGCCTTCTTTTCCAGAAAGTACTTGGGGCTATATTCTCTTAAATCGACACCATAACAAACTTTACCCTTATGCGGAGGATTAACGCTAGCACCAACTTTAGCTATAGGCTTAAACTTAAACTGTTTATGGGGATAACTGGGATACCCAAATGCCTGAAACGGAAAGTCGGTTCCGCGAGCAACACTTACAATTGTTCCCTCAAATAAACCAAGCGATGGATAAAGAAGAACTGACAGTTGGTTTGGCAAGTTAGGCGATGGTTTAACAGGCAAAATATAGGTATCGGAGTGTGAATATCCGTCGCAAGAAACAACTGAAAGTTTGCACTTTTCACCGCCCTGAAGCCAACCTTCGCCATTTATCATTTGGGCAAACTCTCCGATGGTCATTCCATGAACCAATGGAACAGGATGCATACCAACGAAAGATCTGCTAGCCATATCGAGAACAGGCCCATCCACAAAAAAACCATTGGGATTTGGCCTATCCAAAACCATAAAATCAACATCGTTTTCAGCACAAGCTTCCATAACGTAGTGCATTGTTGAAATGTACGTGTAAAACCTCACCCCAACATCCTGCAAATCAAAAATTACGATATCGACATCTTTTAAATGATCATTTTTAGGTTTTTTACTGCTCCCGTAAAGAGATACTATTGGCAATCCTGTTCTTGTATCGGAATGATTACTAATTAGTTCCCCCGCTTCAATATTCCCTCTAAACCCATGCTCCGGACAAAATATTTTCTTTATATCAACTCTAAGTGAAGTTAACGTATCGACCAAATGTACATTGCCAACAAGTGACGTATGATTTGCCACAATTGCAACCCTCTTCCCGCTTATTGTTGGTAAATATTGATCTATTCTCTCTGCTCCAACTATGATTTTCTTTGCTAAATCTTGCGAAAAAGATGTAACTGCAATTAGGACGAATAGGAATGTACTAAGTGTTCTCATTAAAATCTATTGATTTAAAACTCTTGGCAAAATATGCGCCAAAACTCAAATGTTACGCTAAGGTAATCATTTTTACAAAATCATTAAGTTCTTTTATTTTCCTTTACCTAAATGATAAAAGGGTGACTTCGCGAAGCCACCCTTCCCATCCGTAATACTATAATGCTAGATAGTTCTTCCTGGGTACTGTTTCAATGCAACCTCAAGGCATTCCATAGCATTTTTCAAATCGTCTGTATTTAGAACATATGCAATACGCACCTCGTTCTTGCCTAAGCCTTTAGTGGAGTAGAATCCTGTGGCAGGTGCAAGCATTACTGTTTGATTATTGTATTCGAAATCTTCAAGCAGCCATTGCGCAAATTTATCGCTATCGTCAATTGGCAACTTTACAACAGTATAGAAAGCGCCCTTTGGTTTTGGGCAATACACGCCATCCATTCGGTTTAAAGCGGCAACCATAAAGTCGCGACGTTTGATATACTCGTCATAAACCTCCTTAAAATACTCCTTAGGTGTGCTAAGTGCTGCCTCTGCAGCCACCTGTCCAAAAGTTGGAGGCGATAAGCGTGCCTGTGCAAATTTCATTGCAGATGCGTAAACTTCTTTATTCTTTGTGATAAGAGCTCCAATTCTAACGCCACACATACTGTATCGTTTCGATACGGAGTCCATTAGAATAACGTTGTTTTCCAATCCGGGAAGCATCATTGCAGAAAAGTGCTCGTTGCCATCGTAGCAGAACTCACGGTAAACCTCATCGGAAAATAGGTATAAATCATATTTCTTAACTATTGTTGCAAGCTGCTCAAGTTCCTCTTTGGAGTATAAATATCCTGTTGGATTGTTTGGGTTGCAAATTACAATTCCCTTTGTTTTAGGAGTAATCAACTTCTCAAACTCCGATACTGCAGGTAATGCAAAATCTTTATGTATTGAGGAAACAATTGGCTTAACTACAACTCCTGCTTGCATTGCAAAGCTGTTATAGTTAGCGTAGAAAGGTTCTGGGATAATAACTTCATCACCTGGATTTAGGCAGGTCATAAAGCCAATAGTAATAGCCTCGGAACCCCCATTGGTAATAATAATATCGTTATGTGTAATATCAATCCCGATTCCTTTGTAGTAGTTTGCCAAACCCTTCCTGTAACTCTCAATTCCTGCAGAATGGCTATATTCAACAACTTTAAGATCGCAACGATGTATTGCATCCATCGCAACCTGTGGAGTAGGAATATCGGGTTGACCAATATTTAAATGGTAAACCTTACGCCCTTTCTTCTTTGCCTCTTCAGCAAATGGAACTAATTTTCTGATGGGAGAGGCTGGCATTGCCACGCCTTTTTCTGATATTTTTGGCATTGAAATAAGTTTTAATTATTGTTTATTCTGACTTGTAGTTTCAACTAAAGGTTTAACCTCGCCCTTGATTATTAAAAATACTGGGCTGGTTTTTGCATTGGAGAAAACTCTGATGCTTTTATTAAATGGTCCAACAATAGCGGTATTGTACTTCACCTCAAGGGTCCCTTTTTCACCTGGCTTTATTGGCTCTCTATTCCACTCAACCACAGTGCAGCCACACGATGCGGCAACATTTGCAATAATTAAGGGTTGTTTCCCTGTATTCGTAAACTCAAACTTGCGAGCTCCATCAGAATTTGTGTTTACTACCCCATAATCCAGTTCTGTTGATTTGAAAGTAATCTCGGGTGCGTCTACGTTTACATTTTCAACAGATTGCGCACTAGCAACATTCATAATAAAAATGAATGCAAAAGATGCAATTATTAACTTTTTCATATCTTACCTTAATGAAATTATTTGCAAACGTATATAATTTTTTAAAGCTTAAAACTGCTAAAAAGCAGTAAACAGAATAATGCTTTAAAAAACCACAAAATAATTTGACTAATAGCTACTTTTTCCTTTAACAACAACTTCAATAATTTCGCGCATAACTGAATTTTCCACTTTTCTTGATGCTTCGACAAAAGCATTTTTACCCGCCATTTCAATATCGAAATGAGAGCCTAAAATACGGTCCAAACTTTTGCGGTATACTTCAACCCCATTACTACTAGTCACAGAAATTATTGTCGAAAGTGCAGCCTGCTTATATCCACCTGTTTCCGATACCTGAACAGTTGATGCATCGATGTTAATAACAAAATCGGCTTCGTTAGAACTTAAAACAATCGGCATGGCTGCTTCAACCAGCTTTCTTTTAACTGCTTCTGAAATTATGTTCTGGCTAAGCACAGCACCAATGTTCTTCTCAATGGATGCAATATGGAATGATGGTTTAGTTATACTAACAATAAGTTCGGTATATGGAACATTGAATCTCGATAAAATTTTTCGGATAGCAAAGTCAGTAGTTGCTTCGAAAAGTATTACATCAAAATCCATCGAAACACTAAATTTTTCAGAAGGTTTTGACGATCTTACCGCATCAATAGAAAAGCCAGCCGCACCATTTATGTCAGTAACAGCTCTATTCTGAGCAATTGGTTTCTCGCTATAATTAGCCTTAAGAGGTATGCCCTTTTGTAGTTTGTTTTCCTTATAGTTTACAACAAATTGAAGATCCTTCTGAGTTAATGGTTGTCCTAACTTCACTTTTGTATCGGAAGAGCCTGTAATCGACAAACTATTCAGTATCGATGATATTCGCTGAATAATTTCGTTTCCCAGAAAGATATCGCTCCCGTTATAATTGGCCATAATTGTTTCTGCGAAAAAAGGCTTTATTGGCTCTAGGGCTTTTACAAGAAGTACCAATCCTACTCTAACATCACCCTGCTCAATACTCTTTAATGCCTTGTCGTAAAAATCAAGTGATTTTGCAGTAGCTTTCTGCTTCTTCTCATCAACCTGCTTTTTGTAGAGATCCTTTGAAAGCCTATAGTAAACCCAATAGTTTGCTAAATCTTCCCATGTTTCAACTATTTCGTAACCCTCCAGTTCTTTTTGTGCATCGGCCTTGATTGTCGATGAATAGTCCTCGAAAAAACGCTGCTGAGTTTCGAATGCGCTCAATACAGAGTTTGATGAGATGTTAATAGAAATATCGCTCGCCAAATCGGCCAATGCACTTTGCTTGGCCGCCTGCATATATCCGTTAGGATCTGCTGTTTTACGAGCCGAACCAATTCCTACATAATAAATATGGGAGGTTGGTCGAGCTTGAACCCATTCCGGTGAAACTGGAACTTGAGCAGACTTCTTGGATCCGGCGCAACCTACCAAGAGTCCTATCAAAATCGGAAGAAATAATATTTTTTTCCCCATACTACTGCTCAGGATTGTACTTATTTATCTTTTGTGCTGTTTTCTTTGCAATTTCAGATATGGCCTTCTCCGTTAACTGCGGAACTGTTTCTACATTTTTTTTGGCTTTAAGCAATTTCTTCAAAGCTGAAACCTCTGTTTGGTTATCGGATACGAAATCCTTAGGAGAATCCTTACTGATATGCTCCCAATAGCCTGGAACTAGCTTATCGTCATCGCCATCAAAAGTTGCATAGTTTGCCTCGTCCTCATGGTATTCTCGGACTACATCGGAAACCATCACGGCTCCTGTTTCAATGGAGGTTAACTGGTACTTTAACGAAAGTAAAGATGTGTTTTTAATATTGTAGGTAAAGTATACCACCTTTTTGTAGCTAACGAGTTTTTCCTCTGCCCCAGTTTCCTTATTTTTGGTAGTAGTCACCTCCTTTAAGTATCCTCTTTTTTCAACCTTCTCCAGTTTGCCGTATCGTAAGTTATACTCCACAAGAGAAGCAGAAAGAATCGATTTTGCGCCCAAAATCTTACCAATCTGAACATCGGATCCAACTGTAACGCTTCTACGTTGCTCATCTATAATTTGTTGAGTGTTCTCCGTATCTACAATTTTAATAAATGGATTATTCAAGGAATTGATTTGCGAAACAACAGCACCCTGAATTCTGGTTGCTAGTTCTGGTGTTCCTGCTTGTACAGCAAAGTTGTCAACTTTTATAGTAATCATTGCTTTTTGTAAGGATTCTTCTTTCAACTCTTTAGAGTCCTTATATCCGGCATGATCTTTTATTATTCTATCGAAGTTGGCGTATGCCTTTCTATTTAATCCACTAGTCATGTATTCCTTTCCTTGCCTATAGAGGGGTTCGCATCTCGATACCTTAAGCATTTCCTGAACATTAGCGTACCCCGGTTCAATACTTTCAATCTCCATAAGAGTGGTTTCGGCCTGAGCAAACTTTTCTGAATCCAGAAGTTTTTGTGCATCGGAGTATAGCTGTTCAATATACTTTGGCTTGGCTTCGTTAAAATAGTCGGTAGCTCTGTCCGAAATTGAAAGTTCAGCGCCTAATGCGCTAGCCCTATTTTTAAAACTCAACACATCAAGGTACCCATAAACGGTCTCCTTTATAGCATCGGATTCGTAGGATTTTAAAACCTTCAAACATTTTTCGTCTACTGTTCGCTGACCTGTTCGCTTAAGTCCAACAATAGCATCAATATTGTCGCGTTTCGATGATAGTGAGCGCATGTACGATTCTGCAGCCTGTTCCCACATACCCGCCTGCTCGTACTTATCGCCTTTTTTTGCATATTTTTTTGATGCACAACCACTAGCTACTAATAAGGTTGGAATAAGAAGGAGTAGTAAAATTCTTTTCATACGAGTTCTTTGTATTTAATTCAGAAATAAAAAATCATAAAAACAAACATGCTTAAAAACCGTTAAATATAAATATTACTTAATAACGATCGGCAATTTACACAACAATTATTGAGCAATCAATTTTTAAGCCAAATATTCATAATTTTGATGGCAGATTAGAAAATCCTATATGCGTATTAAAGAGTACTCGCTAAAAATAAAAAAAGAGATTGAGAAAGGACTTCCTGGATTTGATGCTCAGAAAAAAATGTCGCCATCGATCAGGGAGGATTTACTAGGCAATATTTCTCCAAACGAAAATACTCGACAAAGTGCTGTCCTTATTCTCCTCTTCAACGAAAATAACAAAATTAGTACTCTCTTCATCAAAAGACCAACCTACGATGGTCCACATAGTGGTCAGATTAGCTTCCCTGGGGGGAAATGTGACGAAAACGACAAAACAATCCAAGAAACTGCGTTAAGAGAAACGGAGGAAGAGATTGGAATAACCCCCTCCGAGATTGAGATTCTGGGAACGCTAACACCGCTCTACATACCAGTTAGCAACATGATGGTTCATCCTTTTGTTGGTTATTCTGAATCAAAACCATTGTTTCAACCAAACACCCAAGAGGTTGAATATATCATCGTAACACCCCTAGAGGATTTGTTAAATCCTAGCAGTAAAAGCATTACGGTAATACACTCCCATGGTAAACCTATAACAGCACCATACTATAGTATTGATGAAGAAATGATTTGGGGGGCAACGGCTATGATTTTATCTGAATTTCTTGTAATTGCAGAGAAAGTATGTCCATTTAACGCCACACAGTAACTTGTCGTTCGAGTAAAATTAACACTCTTTAATCAAAATTTTGGTGTAGGATTCGTAAATCCTTATAATTTTGTTAAACCCTTAACAAGACATATTGCTCTGATATTCAACAACATAAAACAAGTAATGCACACAAGAACAAAAATATTATTATTGCTGGCATCAACAATACTAGCATTCTCAATAGCAGTTGCAGGATATCAGTATATCAAAAACCGTCAGGAAAAATTATTCCTTAAAGCAAATATCGAAACCAAAACACAAATTATCGACAATGTGCTTAAAAACAAAACTAACAGTTTTTTAGCACCAGTAAACGATTATTCTTGTTGGGACGAAATGGTTCAGTATGTAAAAAAACCTAGTTCAGCATGGGAGGAAAGCAATTTAAACACAGTGCTTTCGGCATTTGATGTTTCAAATGCATGGATATATAACCATGACCTTAAATTGATTTACTCTGCATACGATTCAACGCTATATAATGAAAATATAATTCTCGATTCTAAAACAATAAAAAAGGCATTTGCGGACTCTTCCTATTGCCACTTTTTTATGCTGTTTGGGAATAACCTAGTTGAAGTAACAGGCGCATCCATAGTTCCTTCGAGCGATACCGAACATAAATCGGCAGCTAACGGGTATTTTATTGTGGCAAAACTTTGGGATAGCAATTATGTTAGTGTGCTTGAAAAAGCATTGGATTCAAAAATACACATCAACCCCATCGACTCAATAATTAAGTCAGATAATACCATAACAAGCCAGAATCTCAATATTGTAAAAACTCAGAAAAACGTTTTCGGGGATGATATTGTAAACATTAACTTCTCGAGCAAGAATCAACTTGCTAAAGATATTGCCACGACAAACAGGTTCTCCATAATTATTCTTTTATTACTTATGGGAACATTTATTGCGTTCTTTTTTGCAATGCAAAACTGGGTTTCGTCTCCGTTGAAAAGCATTGCCCAAAGCCTTAGCCACGACGATATCGCTCCAATTGAAAAGTTGGATGAGAAAAAAGACGAGTTTGGAGAAATTGCATCGCTAATAAAGAACTTCTTTGAGCAGAAAATTCAACTTGAGGTTGAAATTGCTGAGCGCACCGAAGCCCAGAAAATGGCTCACGAAATGTATAACGAAACGGTTAACTTAAACCATGAACTTCAGGCAAGCGAGGAAGAGTTGCGCCAGAACTTAGATATGATCATGGAACTTAACGAAATGCTCTCCAAGCAACAGAAAGAAATTACCGATAGCATAAATTACGCCAGCCATATTCAAGCGGCATTACTGCCTCCCGAAAGTATTATTAAGCATTTCGATAAAGATTTCTTCATTCTTTTTAAGCCAAGAAATATTGTTAGCGGTGATTTTTACTGGGTGACCCATAAAGATAATAAACTTATAATTGCAATAGCTGACTGTACAGGACATGGTGTTCCTGGCGGTTTTATGAGTATGTTAGGAATGGCCTATTTAAACGAAATTGTAAATCAATGTTCGAATAGTACCCCTGCTCAAATTTTGGAAACCCTAAGACGGAGGGTAATCGAATCGTTGCATCAAACAGGTAAAAGCGGAGAGTCCAAGGATGGAATGGATATTTCGTTCTGTATAATTGACTTTAATGCCATGAAAATTCAATTTGCGGGAGCATACAATTCCCTTTACATAGCCCGTAAAACAGAATCAGAAACCTCTGCAAATGGATATGAGCTACTGGAATTTAAGGGCGACAGAATGCCTATTGGGTATTCGTTAAGGGTCGACAAGCAATTTACCGATCAAGAAGTTGAAATATTCAGCGGCGATACTGTGTATATGTTTACCGATGGTTATCAGGATCAAATAAGTGGAGTAACTCGTCAAAAATTCAACCGAACAAAAATGAAAAACTTACTTGTTGAGATGCAGGGTTATCCTATTCCAGAACAAAAAAATATTCTCAAGCTAACCTTCGATGCTTTCAGAAATGAATACCAACAGGTGGACGACATTCTTGTGTTTGGAATGAAGGTATAAAAAAAGAGCCTTCTTAGAGGCTCTTCTTTGTTTCCTACTTTAAGATATTCTTGTAATGTTCATATCTATTTATTATTTCACTCACATAACGGAAAGTCTCCTCTCCTCTTAAACGACCATGTCTTACCAATGTATCGCTTAAGAACTCTGACTTATGTCGAATAAAATACTCCACATTTTCGTCCCAAACATTTGGATCCTTTCCATATTTTCTAGCCAAATTTCTTGCATCAATCACATGTCCTAAACCCGCATTGTAAGCTGCTAGAACAAACTTGAAACGCTCCTGTTCTGGAATATTATTCTCGACCATTCTGTCGTCGAGCCATTTAAGGTACTTCACGCCAACCTCAATTTGTTCAGTAGGGCTAACTGTACTATCAATTCCAAAGTGTTGAGCGGTTTGAGGCATAAATTGCATTAATCCGGTTGCCCCTTTATGCGATACAACATCATGATTAAATCGGGATTCCTGATAAACCAATGAGGCCAACAATCTCCAATCCCAGTTTATTTTGGGACTAAATTTCTTAAAGTATTCGTCCCACTGCGAAACTCTATCCTGATAAACAAAATAATAGTCGTTATTCAATCTCTTAAGGTGATTCGGGTTGTTGAAATATTTACTCTTGATCATTCTATAATGAGCAGTTACTAAATAGCCCTCCAGCCAAGTATTTATTCTGTTTAAAAGTTCTGGAGAAGAGTGCCTAGTAGCCCAAGCAACATGCTGAGGGAAACCAATGGCAGTCTCAAAGTCAATGTTTCGCAATGAGCTGCCTTTAATTTGGGCAGCAGATTCATCGCAAACTACATAGTCAATCTCACCCATCGATACTAAATCAATAAGTTGATCTGCATCGTAATTTGGTAGTTCAACAATCATGATATTTCCACCAATCTCCTCCGAAAGGTGTTTAAGCCTTTGAGCCGAAGCGGAACTACGCTGAACATATACAACCTTACCTTTTAATTCTAAAGGGTTTCGTATAAGTGTACTTTCAATTTCATCGTAGTTAGCGGGAGTCCTTTGAATAAGGACTTGCCTAGTCTCGCCATGAGGAATAGTAAAGTTGAACTCCTTTTTCCTTTGAGTGGTTATAGTAAGATTGTTTGCAATAATATCAACCTCACCATTTTTGAGCATTTCGAATGATTTCTCAATATCATTTTCAGCTACTAGTTCTAATTTTACACCTAAAAAAGATGCTAAATCTCTAAGCATATCGAACTGATAGCCCATTGGTTCGCCCTTATAAAGAAAATAACTTGTAGAGTTGTAGTCAGTAACCGCTACGATCTTTCCATCAGCTAAAATTTTAGCCAAATCTCTAAATTGTACCTCGGACTCTCTCATTACAGAGTCCTTGCTAATACAAGAGAACATTACAAGCGAAGCCAAAAAAACCACCCACCTTATCCTAGTTGTGATAAATGTTTGCATATCCTAGATTTTCTTGGTTTATAATAATTTGAATACAAAGTTAGCCCAATTTGATTTTTTGTAAAGAGTTTTTTGATGACTAGTTATAGAACATCCATGAAAGTCCAAATTTGAACACTCTTCGGTTTGCGGGATAATGAAGCGTAGTAAAATACTCATTATTAGGGGTTCCCTGATTAATATGATCGAATTTAAAGAATAGTATCGCCCGTTTCCACTTTAAGTTCACAAATACATCCACAAATGGATAATTACCAATCAATTTCTCTTTTTGATTGACAAACAATCCTGTTGCAGGAATATATGCATCGGCATAAAACTTTGTTCTGTAAAAACCGCTCACGCCAAACTGACCTCTTAATACATTCTTAACCAATTCATGTTCATAAAACAACGAGCTAAAGAATGTAAACGATGGAAGGCTCAGAACATCATCATTAGTATTTGCTTGCCAAAGTACCTTGTTGACAAAATGAAATCCTCCAAGTTTTAGAGTCTTTTCTGCAAATGCAGAGGTTATAGTAATACCATCTACTTGGGCAGGTAAACCGTCAGCATCAAAATATATAAAATTGACAATTCTAACTAGATTATAGCCCAGTTGAAACTTCCATTTTTCAGCACCGAGCGATCCTCCTAGCATGAACCACTTTTCCTTATCAAACGAAGTTGTCCACTTATAGTGGTTTGAAAAATAATTGCTTACAAAAATATCCGGTTCCTTATCGCTGACTGTAATCTTTCCTTTTATATAAGGCATATCTGTTGATTTCCATGGAGAAATTGTAATTTGCCCATACAATTCTTTGTCGTCCGACTTATATCCATTCACATAAAGGCGTAACGATCCACTATACGATAAATAAGGAGAAAAACTGTACACCCCAACACCAAGATGATTTGTGTTTAACTTCTCATTATCACGGTTGTTGATAAAATCACCCGGTTGAAAGTAGTAATAATTACCAGTAGAATTTGAAGCCCAAAAACGTAAACCTGGTAAACCTGGAAATTTTGAAATCTGAGATAACTCAATTAAAAAAGTAGAGTTATAGTTAACTAAATAAACTGAATCGTGAGTAGTTGTATTATTAATATAAAAGTTCTTATAATAACTTGAATCAGTTTTGCCATTAATCTCTGCAATCTCATCGGCATAAACTCGGGTGTAACGATTAGCGTCAAATAAAAATTTTGCAGTAAGTAATGGTTTAACTAAAACAGTATCTTTTCCGGAAACATGCTTTGAGGCAGTTTTCTTTACAAAAATATCGTATCCAGCGGAAAGTTTAAATCCTCTCTGTCTAAATTCAGAACTTGCATTTGTAAGTCTAAATGGTATAATAGAGGCCTCTAAAACAGTATCCTGTACAAATTTATCGTCTTCTAAACCACCGTTTTCCTTATTTCTGATATAGGTATAATTGAACATAGAT
>Ga0209066_10004667_pt1 | contig 14748 bp, 11 predicted proteins | sample All_14_2_FD_187198 | JGI IMG/M metagenome (GOLD analysis project Ga0209066, IMG submission 187198) | Freshwater microbial communities in response to fracking from Pennsylvania, USA - Allegheny Zone_MetaG_DW_15 (SPAdes) (version 2) ...
CTTGGGGGGGGGGCATAGGCGTCAGGTTAAGGGAAAAGCTTCGGTTCGAACGAGCGTCCGGAGACCCTTCGCTCCGCTCTGGGCGACACGTTTGGACTATGGTGTGGGTTGAGAGATTGCCCTTCACTCTGATACTCAAGCGTGTAGCCCAAAGCGGAGCGAAGGGTCTCCTGATGCTGGCACGGTGCCGGCTATGGGAGCCCCCTTTGCAACGCTTGGGATGACAAGGCTTAATGAAAGATTTTTATCGTCGGCAAAATGGGTTTGATGAGTTCAAAAAATTGCAACACATATACAATCAAAACGATCAAAACCACCACATTGAGCAGACTCTTGATCCCGCCGGGCATGGGAATGTACGCATTAATCAACCACATTAACACGCCAAATACGACAATGACGGCAATCAGATTTAATAAATCGGGCATGATATATCCTTATTGGTCCATGTTGTTTTATTATAGTACAAATAAAGTATTATTTCTTTTCTTGTAATAAATCCCGAATTTCGAGCAAGGTTTTTTCTTCCATGGTGAGGGGAACGGGTTGTTCTTCCTGCTTTTTCTGTAGCAAGTTGATGCCTTTGATGGCGATGAAAATTGCAAAGGCGATGAGGGTAAAATCGATGACAGTTTGTAGAAACATGCCCCATTTCACCACGGCATGGCCGATTTTGATGGATTTATCGGCGATATTGATACCGCCGAGCATCAGGCCGATCAGGGGCATGATGATGCCGTCAACCATGGAGGAGACGATTTTGCTGAAGGCCGTACCGATGACAACGGCAACGGCCAGATCGACAACGTTGCCGCGCAGGGCGAATTGTTTGAATTCTGTTAGAAAACTCATTTGCAACTCCTTTTGTTGTGAGTAATTACATGGCATCGTGCCACAATCGGAGACCCTTCGCTGCGCTCTGGGCGACATACATGGGCACTGTGCCACAATCGGAGACCCTTCGCTGCGCTCTGGGCGACATTGCTGAGCATCAGTGTACGACGAACCCCCGCAGTGTCGCCCAGAGCGCAGCGAAGGGTCTCCGGTCGTGGCACGAACAACCTACTCGCCCTTAATCAAGCGCCGAATCTCCGCTATCCGTGCGTCCAAATCATCCGGAACCACTCCGCCGCCCTGGGCCATGTCATCTCGGCCGCCGCCCTTTCCGCACAAAATTTTCACCAGCGTTGCCGCTGAGGGTGCCTGTCCGAGTATGTTTTTGCTCACGCCAGCCAACACATTCATCTTTTGCTGGTCAACGGTGTATAACACAATCACCGCACTTTCCATCGAGCTTTTCAGCTGATCCAGCGTCAAGCGCAAAGCCTGATTATCAACACCGTCCAGGCGCTTGATCAACACATTCATGTCGCCAATTCGTTCAGCATCCGCAAGCAAATCATTGCCCGATTTCGCGGCCATTTTGGCCTGAATGCGTGCCAGTTCTTTTTCCTGTGCCTTTGATTCAAGCAAAATTTGTGACAACTTTTCGCTGATCATATCCGGATTGCTTTTGAGCTGTTTTGCAACATCATCCAGCAAGGTCAATTGCCCATTCAGCCAGTCTATCGCCGCAGCCCCGGTGCACAGTTCGATGCGCCGTACACCGCTGGCGATACCATATTCTGCCACGATTTTAAACAGACCAATATCGCCGGTTCTGGCTGCATGCGTTCCACCACAGAGTTCCATGGAAAAATCACCCAGCGACAACACGCGCACTTCGTCTCCGTATTTTTCGCCAAACAAGGCCACCGCACCGCTTTTTCGTGCGTCTTCCATCGATTTGATATCGGTCACAACCGGATCATTGAGCCTGATGCGTTCATTAACCAGCGCTTCAATCGCCTGTAATTGCTCACGGGTCATGGCTTCATGATGAGAAAAATCGAAGCGTGCGCGATCAGCGCCTACCAGCGATCCTTTTTGCTGCACATGCGAGCCGAGTATTTGTTTCAAAGCCGCATGCAATAAATGGGTCGCTGTATGATTGATACGGATGGCTGAACGTCTTGCCGCATCGATCAGGGCATTCACGCTTTGATCCAGCGTCAGCTCCCCTTTCAACACCTTGCCATGATGAACGATCGCCTGGCCAACGCGCTGGGTATCTTCAACCTGAAACAGGGTATTTTTACCCTGCAACTGTCCCGTATCGCCAACCTGACCGCCGCTTTCGGCGTAGAAAGGCGTATTGGCCAACACCACCGCACCCTTCATCCCGGCGCTCAAGCTGGTCACTTTTTTCCCATCCGCCAACAGCGCCACGATTTGGCTGGCGATTTCATCCGCGTGATAGCCTTCGAAGACTGACGATTCGGTCAATGAACTGGTCGTTGTATAATCAATCGAAAACTGGCTGGCCGATTGCGACAGTTCGCGCTGTTGGCGCATGCTTTGCTCAAAACCGTCCAAATCCACTGTCAGCTCATGTTCGCGGGCAATATCCTGGGTCAAATCGAGGGGGAAACCATAGGTGTCGTATAATTTGAAAGCCACATCGCCGGCAATTTGCTTGCCCTGCATGGATTTCATTTGCTCCTGCAACAACTTCAAGCCCTGCTCCAGCGTGCGGGCGAATTGATTTTCTTCCTGTTCCAGCATGCGTTCGATGGCCGCGCGGCGCCCGATTAATTCGGGATAGGCATCACCCATGATCTCGGCCAGCGGTGCAACCAGACGGTTGAAAAAGGGAGATGTCAGACCCAGTTTGTTGCCATGACGAACAGCGCGGCGAATGATGCGGCGCAGAACATAGCCACGCCCTTCGTTACCAGGAATCACCCCGTCTGCAATCAAAAAGGAACAGGCACGAATGTGATCCGCGATCACTTTTAAAGACGGATGTGCGGGATCAATTTTTTGATCGGGCGCAAGCGCCAAAATCGCGCGAATGATGTGTTGAAAGCTGTCGATTTGATAATTGTTATGCACGCCCTGAACCACAGCGGCAATACGCTCCAGACCCATGCCGGTATCCACTGATGGCTTGGGCAGCGGATGCAGAGTGCCCGCTTTGTCGCGGTTGTATTGCATGAACACCAGGTTCCATATTTCTATATAACGGTCACCGTCCGCATCCGGGCTTCCGGGCGGGCCGCCGGGAATATCGGCGCCGTGGTCGTAGAAAATTTCCGTGCAGGGACCGCAGGGGCCGGTATCGCCCATGGACCAGAAATTATCCGCTTCACCGCAGCGTGAAAAGCGATCGGGCGATACGCCGATTTCTTTTAACCAGATATCCGCGGCTTCATCGTCATCGAGGAACACGGTTACCCATAATTTTTCGGTGGGTAATTTTAAAACTTTGGTCAGAAATTCCCAGGCATAAAAAATGGCATCGCGTTTGAAATAATCACCAAAACTGAAGTTACCCAGCATTTCAAAAAAGGTGTGGTGGCGCGCGGTATAGCCCACGTTTTCCAGGTCATTGTGCTTACCGCCGGCACGCACGCAACGTTGTGAGCTGACCGCACGGCTGTAAGCGCGTTTTTCCACCCCCAAAAAGGTTTCCTTGAATTGCACCATCCCTGCGTTGGTAAACAACAAGGTGGGATCATTGCCGGGGATGAGCGAACTGGATTCCACCAGATGATGATCTTTCTGGATGAAATAATCAAAAAATGCCTGTCTGATTTCCGAACTTTTCATAGGATAAATACTTCATTGTTTGGTTAATATTGCTGAGCCTGGTAAGCACGCGCAGGTTGGGCCCTGGCCCAACCTGCCCCTCCGTCATTGCGAGCGAAGCGAAGCAATCCAGAGTTCCGTGCTCCGAATGCTGGATTGCTTCGTGCCTCGCAATGACGGACCATCTGGCAGCGGGGCCGCAACCCCCACCCTGCACATACGTCATTCACGAAACTCAAGCTCGCCTTTTGTTTTAAGCGACGCAAACAATTTCCCAATCGTCTCGGCCGAAAAACCGCGGTACATAAGAAACTGTTGTTGTTTTTGTCGCTCGGGATAAGCGGGGCTTTCCGTGCATTTAAATTTTTTCTGCCAGGCGGCGAAGGCATGGTCTTCCCATTGCCCGTCCTGTTGAGTCAGTACGCTGTTTATCAACTCCCTGTCAATTTGCTTGCCTTGCAATTCCTGACTGATGCGCACAGGTCCGTAACCTTGCCGAATTCTGGCGGAGCAAAACATCTCGACAAAACGCTGATCAGATTGATAAGCCAGGCGTTGACATTCACTGACCGCATCTTCGCAGTCGGCCCGCTCGTATCCTTTGCGTAACAATTTGTCGATTAATTCCCGCATTCCGTGCTCGCGCCTGACCAGCAGGCGCAGGGCACAGTCAAACGCTTTAGTCATCCAGTGACTCGGCCATTTCCATCGCTTCTGCGACCACAGGCACTTTCTTTTCCAGCAGTTCGGCGCGAATTTGTTTTTCCAGCACCGCACAAATCTCGGGATGCTCTTTCAAATACAGGCGAACGTTGTCTTTACCCTGACCGATTTTTTCCTGTTTGTAGCTGTACCAGGCGCCGGATTTTTCGATCAGACCCAACTGCGCACCCAGGTTGATGATTTCACTTTCACGCGAAATACCTTCGTTGTACAGAATATCAAAATCGGTGGTGCGGAACGGTGGCGCCACTTTGTTTTTAACCACTTTGACCCGGGTTTCACTGCCCATGACTTCGTCGCCTTTTTTAATGGAACCGACGCGGCGGATATCCAGACGAACAGAAGCATAGAACTTCAGCGCATTACCACCAGTGGTGGTTTCAGGGTTACCAAACATCACGCCGATTTTCATCCGAATCTGGTTAATGAAAATCACCAGCGTATTGGAACGTTTGATGTTCGCGGTCAATTTACGCAAGGCTTGCGACATCAGACGGGCTTGCAAACCCACGTGATGGTCGCCCATTTCGCCTTCGATTTCAGCTTTTGGGGTCAGGGCGGCAACGGAGTCGATAACCACTACGTCAACAGCGGCGGAACGCACCAGCATATCGGTAATTTCCAGCGCTTGCTCGCCTGTGTCTGGTTGCGATACCAGCAGGTCATCAACGTTCACGCCGAGTTTGGCCGCATAGCTGGGGTCGAGGGCATGTTCCGCATCGACGAAGGCCGCGGTTCCACCGGCTTTTTGACATTCAGCAATCACTTGCAGCGTCAGGGTTGTTTTACCGGAAGATTCCGGTCCATAAATTTCCACGATTCGCCCTTTGGGCAAACCACCAATACCAAGGGCGATATCAAGGCCCAGAGAACCGGTTGAAATGGCTTCAATGTCACGGGAAACGGTACTGTCGCCAAGGCGCATTACCGAGCCTTTGCCAAACTGCCGTTCAATTTGAATCAGTGCTGCGCTCAGTGCTTTTTGTTTATTATCTTCCATTGCATTGTCCATATAATATTCGAAAGGCGAATTATCCCACAGAAGCGGTCGGGCAGCAAACGGGAATGAGCTTATTTTTGACGAAAAAAAAACCCGCCGTCAGGCGGGTCAGATATATCTGTTTAACTTACTCAGCTGGCTTGTCAGTAGCAGGAGCAGCGTCTGTAGCAGGGGCTGCAGCAGGCGTTGTAGTAGCGTCAGAAGAATCATTCAATTCTTTGTTGACGTCTTTGTTGGCGTTATTCAGTTGCGCGTCACCTTGTTCAGTTTGGGTAGCAGCCTGATCTTCCACTTTCTTCTCGGCATTGTCACCACAAGCAGACAGCGCCAAAGCCATAACCGCTGTGATTACTAAAAGGGCCAATCGTTTCATTTTATTCTCCGTTGTTTATCATCATGATGGTTGCACCAATTCCTAGTCTAACAAATATTTGCTTTAAGTGAAGGAGTTATCTTGTAATTCTTTAATTTATTTTATTGGTCGTTGCACCCTGATATAATTAAAAACGATTTTTCCCTTTTCAGGTGTTCTATGATTATCAAATGCGATTTGGAATTAAGAACGGTTTGTTTTGAATTGAAAGACAAAGACGAAGCTGTAAGATTGATGAGCAAATTATCCGCTGCATTGATGATCAAATGCATGCCTGAATCAACGGAAAAATTTGCGCATTGGTTTGATATTACAAGAACAGATACCCAGATGATGATAAGCCTCATACGTAACCATTATTATGCCTGGAACATGCCCAAAATTGTAAGACTCGCCCTGGGGCAAGACCTTGATATAGCACTAAAAAGTATGCACCTGAGTGAACTCCCGTCACTACTCATCAACGACCTGGCACAGCTGATCTTCGATACAGCTTCTCCTGACGTACAATTTCAGATCACGACAGGCAACTGGGGAGATCGCCAACCTGGGTTTGAACAATGCATGTTAAAGCAATTGACCGCCAGGCCGGAACTTTACGAGTGCATTCGGCAGTATGTTGTTATGCTGCCTCATACAGATCATGACGCCTTGCTTGCAAAAATGGCATGCACACAGCACGGACCCAAAGCCAATACAAGCGCGACAACTATCCAGTGCGCCTGGCGCAGTCACTCTGCCCGAAAACAATTCGGGGAATTGAAAAAAGAAAAATTGGAAAGCGAGATTAGACAAATAGTGTCGGGCGATCTGTCGGGCGATCAAATAGCAAATGCCCGTCGATTGCTGGACGTACTGGAAACGCATACACTGACCATCAAATCGCCATTAATATCCAGCCGCTCAGCCGCACCATAACCCACTGCCGTTAACTTAAGGAAAATCCTGGTAAAATCGCGTAGGTTGGGCCCTGGCCCAACAACGATCTTTCGGCGTAAAACCATGTTGGGCCAAGGCCCAACCTACGCGTTCTTGCCGGGCTCCAACGTCAACTTAATGACAGTAGCGTCATCATTCCCCAAACAAGAGCCGTGCTGCCTCGGGGGTAAACGAAGGTTCTTGCCGGGGGGCGGGCGGAGGAGATGGAAAAAATCGGTGGGATTCTGCCGGGAGTACATTGACGGCTGCCAGCTCTCTGACTTGCCTTCTCAATCGCCTGATTTCCGCGTCTTTTGATTTGATGTCTGTGGCCAGGCGAAGTGCGTTTCTTAGCAGCGAAAACACCAGGTTCCGGCTTTTGCAATCATCAGGATCTCCACTTATTTCATTGGCAAATCCGTGAATCCAGTTGCGTGCAACCAGAGGAAAAACAGAAGCACGCTCGCCACGTGGAAGTTTTGGCTGAAGAAATGCGATGATTTTTGATTGTTCCGGTTTCTCCAGATCATCAACAAGCCCCTGGATGCTCCGTATGTTGATATCCCGAGGCATCAATAATTGAAATTGAGCCTCACGTATCTTGCGCTCCGCATCGGTAAGACGCTCAACTGCCTGCCCCATAAAAGACAGCGGCTCCCATTTTTCCCGAAGCGTCTCCGTCATATAATAACCTGAACATATTAACAGATTAATCATGTGAGCCGGCAGTGCGTTAATGCCTTCTTCATCCAGGACATACAGGTTCGCAGCATGCGGAATCAGTTTGCATGCCGTGTCGATATGTCCGAAACTGATGGCGAGCGACAAAGGGGTTGTTTCGGCTTCATTTTGAACATCCGGATCTGCACCAGCTAACAGAAGCAAATTGGCGGCATCTGTTTTACCACGAATGGCGGCCGTATGCAGGGGGGTATTGCCGGCTTTGTCTCTGACATACGAATTGCGTTTATCGTCTAACAGAATATCCATCACCGCACAGGCGCCAAAACCTGCTGCCAGATGAATCAATGAACGTCCGTGAGCATCCTGTATGTTGTCGAGCTGTCCATTAGCTCCTTTCAAAAACTCAGGCAAGCGTGACGAATCATTGATGACGGTTGCACAAAATGCAAGTTTGAGGGAATCAGACGGGCCTATGTCATTATCCAATACGTAGATTTCTTGCTTACATATATAGATCCAAACATGAATGGAATAATCATCGAAATCCCTTTTTTCCGCCAGATCGAATATCGCATCCAGTAAAATGTGAGGCGCTCGCCGGTATATGAAGCAAAACAGACTGTATTCATCGCAGTTCGTGAAAATATCAAGCAGATTGTGAGCCAATGCGGCCATCTCGACCTGGTCAATGTCACCTGACATAAAATCGGAATGGCACAATTTTTTCAGCAAGCTCTGATTGCCCGGACTCAACTGTCGAAAAACCCGTTGTTCTGCATTGTGGTACAGACGCCTGGCATCGCGGCCATCGGAACCGATTTCAAAATAAAAAGGAAAGTCTGCGTTCAAACGCGCTGTATAATCAACCGGTTCGCCCTCTCTGCCGTGCAAGCGTTTTCCACTGCCTTGCAAATCGGCATTGGGTAAACGTTTACCAGACGGGTTTATTTCATCTCGAACCGTTGTTGGCATACTGTTCCTCTTGATTTTAATCAATCATTAATGCTCAATATATTACCATATTGTTCATGCCGGAACATTAAGGGATCATTAAGTGCTGACATCAACCTTATAAAAATTGTTCAATACCCCGCGTATTTGCTAGAATCGGCGCATCTTTCACAACTGTGTATCCCCATGTCTGCTACCCACACGCCCATGATGCAACAATACCTGCGGATCAAGTCTGAACACCCGGACATGCTGTTGCTGTATCGCATGGGGGATTTTTACGAGTTGTTTTTTGACGATGCCAAACGGGCGGCAAAATTGCTGGATCTGACCCTGACCCATCGCGGGCAGTCTGCCGACAAACCCATTCCCATGGCGGGTGTGCCATATCATGCGGTTGAAAATTACCTGGCGCGTTTGCTGAAAAAAGGCGAATCGGTTGCGATTTGTGAACAAATTGGCGACCCGGCCACCAGCAAAGGGCCGGTTGAGCGCAAAGTGACCCGCATTATTACACCGGGAACCGTCACCGATGAGGCGCTGCTCGATGCCCGTCAGGACAGCCTGCTGCTGGCCATTCATCCACACAAAAAACGCTATGGTCTGGCCTGGGTGGATTTAAGCGGCGGACGTTTTCATTTGTTGCCGGTTGAAGACGAACAGCAATTGTTCGCCACCATCACTCGCCTGCAGCCTGCGGAAATTTTGGTGCAGGAACCGCTACCCATCGGCGACTGGCAAGACCGGGTCAAGCTGCGTCCGGCCTGGGAGTTTGATGCTCAGCGCGCGCGGCAATTGTTGTGTGAGCAATTCGCCGTCAGCAGTCTGCATGCGCTGGGTGAGCACGAGCACAGCGATGCCTTTCCCGCAGCCGGCTGTTTGTTGTTTTATCTGCAAAATACCCAACAACAAAGTTTGCCGCATTTGCAGCAGATTACCCTGGAAAAAGACGAAGATTATTTGCAACTGGATGCCGCCACCCAAAAGCATCTGGAACTGTTTGAAACGGGTCAGGGCAAGCGCGACAACAGCTTGCTGGATGTGCTCGATCATACCGCCAACCCCATGGGCAGCCGTTTGCTGAAACGCTGGCTGGGTCGGCCTTTGCGGCAACGCAGCTTGTTGCAGGAACGGCAACAAGCTGTTGCCGAATTACTGGGGCAACATCAAGACGAGCCGTTGCACAACTTGTTACGCCAGGCCTGCGACCTGGAACGTATTCTCACCCGTATTGCGTTGCGATCAGCCAGGCCGCGCGATTTGAGCAACGTGCAACACAGCCTCTCCCTGCTGCCGGCCTTGTTTGATCTGTTAAAAAGCAATCAAAGCATCTTGATACGCCAGCAAGCCGAAAGCCTCAGCCCGCAACCGGAGTTGCTGGCTTTGCTGCAACAAGCCCTGGTTGAAAATCCGCCCATGCTGATTCGTGACGGCGGCGTGATCGCCCCCGGATTTGACGAGGAACTTGATGAGCTACGCGATCTCAGTACCCACGCCAACGACAAATTGCTGGAACTGGAAGCCAATGAAAAACTGCGCACCGGCCTGTCAACTTTGAAAATTGGCTACAATCGCGTGCAGGGCTATTTCATCGAGCTGTCGCGCGGACAAGCCGACAAAGCGCCGCTTGATTATCAACGCAAACAAACCCTGAAAAATGTTGAGCGCTACATCACCCCTGATCTGAAACAATTTGAAGAAAAAGTACTGTCTGCCCAGGTCAAAGCCCTGGCGCGCGAAAAATGGCTGTATGACTGCCTGTTAACTGAATTATTGCAACATTTGCCCAAACTGGGCGCGATGAGCGATGCACTGGCGCAGCTCGATGTGCTGGCCAATTTTGCCGAACGCGCCCGCAGTTTGAACTGGTGCTGCCCGGAGATGGTGAACGATGATCTGATCCAGATCAAAGCTGGCCGTCATCCGGTTATCGAACACATTCTGAAAGAACGCTTCATCGCCAACGATTTGCACATTCAACCGCAACAGAACATGTTGTTGATAACGGGGCCGAATATGGGGGGAAAATCCACCTATATGCGGCAAAATGCGTTGATCGTGTTATTAGCGCATCTGGGTAGTTACGTGCCGGCCGAGGCCGCTCGCATCGGCCCGATTGATAAAATCTTCACCCGGATCGGCGCCAGCGATGACTTGGCCTCTGGCCGCTCCACCTTCATGGTTGAAATGACGGAAACCGCGAATATTTTACGCCAGGCCAGCAGCAGAAGCCTGGTGCTGATTGACGAAATCGGCCGCGGCACCAGCACTTATGACGGCATGGCGCTGGCCTACGCCGCCGCGGTGTATCTAGCGGACAGCATCAAAGCTTACACCTTGTTTTCCACCCATTATTTTGAATTAACCGATTTGCCGCAATGCTATCCGGCCATCCGCAACAAGCATTTGCAAGCCAGCATCGCCACCGGCGGCATTGTGTTTTTGTATCGCGTGGAAGATGGGCAAGCCAATCGCAGTTATGGTTTGGAAGTCGCGGAACTGGCCGGATTGCCCGCGGATGTGCTGCAACTGGCGCAGCAGCATTTGCGGCAACATGAGCAAGATACGAGTAGGTTGGGCCCTGGCCCAACAATGTCGTTGCATGACACATCCTGTTGGGCCAGGGCCCAACCTACGGAAGAACAGGCGATCGTCTCCCCCATCCACACCCGCCTCGCCGCCATCGACGTCGACAACCTCAGCGCGCGCGAGGCACTGGATTTGGTGTATCAATTAAAAGGATTGCTCGCCGGAGAGCCTGCCTGATGACTGTTCGCCGCTGTCTGGCCTGCCTTTTTCTGCTTCTTTGCCTGCCCTTGTTGCTGGGCGCGAAGACGCTCGACAAAGTGCCGGTCACCGGCATTAAGGGAAAAATGCTGGCCAACGTGCAGGCGCGTTTGAAAGAACTGGCGCGCAATCGCCCGCTCATCACCGAACCGGATGACGAATTGCAAACCTTCGTCGCCAAAGCCATGTACCCTTACGGCTATTTTCGACCGACTATTCAGATCAATCGCCAGGGTGGCGCAATCTCTCTGCGCATCAATCAAGGGCCGCGCTTGCTGGTGACGCGTCTGAATATCACGGTGATTGGCGAGGGCCAGGATGATGTCAACATTCGCCAGGCGGTACATCTCTTTCCGCTCAAACAAGGCGACCCGCTGATCAGCAATCGTTACGAAGACGCCAAACAAACGTTGATGGACGCCGCCGAACATCAAGGCTATTTGCATGCAACCTTCGACAAAGCCGAGGTCTTGATTGATCAGGCGGCCTATACCTCGACCATCCACTTACAGCTCAATACCGGCTCACGCTATTACTTCGGCCAGGTGCAATTTGATCCCACGTATATTTCTCCCGACGTGCTGCGCCGTTATATTCCCTTTCAATATGGTCAACCCTATTCCAGCGAAAAAGTGCTGGAGCTGAATAATGCGCTGGGCAGCAGCGGTTATTTTAAATCGGTGATCATCAAGCCGGATGAAAAAGAAGGCAACCATGTGCCGCTGAACGTGCGTTTGCAGCAAGCGGCGCGGGTAAATTATTCTCTGGGAATTGGTTATGGAACCGACACCGGCGTGCGTGGCCGCGCCGGTGTTCAGGTGACGCCGGTCAACCGCGCCGGACACAAATTCAATGCTGTGGCCCTGGGGTCGATGACCGAAAACACCCTGCAAGGTCAATATATTATTCCCGGGAAAAACCCCCTCGTCGATCAAGTCGAAATTTTTGGCGGCCTGTCCAATCTGCATTACACCAGCGGCAACAGCAACGCGGTGACGCTGTCGCTGGCGCAACGGCATAACCTGCCGCATTTCCAACGGGTCTTGTCTTTGAACAGTTTGTATGAACGCTTCAACTATAGTTTTGAACCGCGCCAGGATAATTTTTCCCTCTTTCCCAAAGCGTCTTTTACCTGGCTGAACAAATCCGAACAACTGTTTTCGCCCCAGGGTTACAAGGTCAATCTCAACGGCCTGGTGGCCAATACAGCCTTGCTGTCGCAGACCAATTTTGCTCAAGTCTCAATCGACGCGCGCGCCGCCATTATGTTCGAGCCGATTCGCACCCGCCTGTATTTGCACGGCATTCAGGGCGCGACTCAAGTCAACAACGTCAACCAGTTACCCCTGTCGCTGGCCTTGCTGCTGGGCGGAGCAGACAATCTGAAAGGCTATAGTTATAATGCCATCGGGCCGGGCAAAATCCTGACCTATGGCGGTTTTGAACTGCAAAAAGAAACGCGCGATAACTGGTATCTGGTCGGATTTTTTGACGCCGGCGATGTATACAGCCCCAGCATCAAATCGCTGAAACGCGATGTGGGCGTGGGCTTGATGTGGGTGTCGCCGGTGGGGCCAATCAAGATTGGCGTGGCACAGCCGGTGGACAATCATTTTCAGCGTGTAAATCACAGCTCGCCGCGCCTGGTGATTAATATGGGACCGGATCTCTGACATGCGTATGCTTCTTTCTGTTATCAAAAAAGCCTGCTTCGGATTGCTAATCGCCTTCGTTCTGCTGGCTGGTCTTGCGGTTTTTCTGCTCACCAGCACGCCGGGGCTGTATGTGTCTACCAAAGTGGCGGCGCTGTTTTTGCCGGGGAAGCTGAGCGTTTCCGGGCTGAGCGGGCGTTTGATTGATCAGCTTGCTGTTGAGGAATTGACCTATACGGATCAGCGGGGAACGGTTCATATGCAGCAAGTGGATCTGCATTGGCGTTTGCGCGATCTGCTGCACAGACAGCTGAACATCGACCATTTGCGCATTGCGACAGTTCATTATGCCGGAAAAGAGATCAAAACCCTGGATTTACAGGCTCAGGCCAGCCGGGAGGTCATTCTGATTGAACGCCTGAACTTTGTTTATTCTGATCAAGCCGTTTCCCTTATGGGAGAAATTCAACCCTCACCCACCCTGCCCTTGAATGCGCTGTTGACCCTTAAAAATCAGGGAAAAATTCGTTTGACCGGCGATTTGAAACGCTATGAATTGAAGGGTCGCCTGGCAGCGTTTCAGATCAAAGGCAATCTGGATGACGGCTCGCGTTTTCAACTTTTACTCAGCCCGGACAATGCGGCGATTCAGCCTGTACATATCAATGGTAACGTAGCCAACGGAACGTTTTACGCTCGTCTTCTCACCCAATATAACGATAACAAACTGGAAGGGATTCTGCGTTATGCGGACGAAACCCTGCACGCCAGCGCCAATCTCGGCCTGAATCAAGTGCAGGTCGATGGCAAATTCCCCAGCCAATTGACCCTGTCGGCGCGCCTGCCCAATCCAGCGCTGCTGCATCCTGTGCTCGGGCCACTGAAAACCAGTATCAACATCAGCGCCCTGCTGCAGGATTTGCAGACCGGCAAGTTGACAGTCACCATTGGCAAAGGCGAATACGAAAAAATCCTGTTTGAAGGCGGTCAAACAGTCGCCAACCTGAACGCCAAAGGCCTGGATATCAAAGGTCAGATGAACATGGATAAAGACCGAATCATTCAATTATCGGTCAATCTTCCGCGCTTCAAACTGACTGCGATCAATCCCGCCACGCAAGCGCTGCGTGGTCGAATTCGTTTTGATATCAACTCGCTTGCCTTTCTCAAGGACTTGAATCCGGCGATCGGCGAGGCTCAGGGCAAACTGCAAGCGCTGTTGAATCTGGCGGGCACGCTGAAAAAACCGCGCATGGAAGGCGATCTCAAACTGCTGCAAGCCCGTTTGTCTTTGCCCAAACTGGGGATTGTGCTCAATCCGGTTCAGCTTGATTTGCATAGCAAAGACAATCAATGGACGGTCAAAAGCAGCCTGGTGTCGAACGGACATGCGCTAGCCATCAACGGATCCGGCGATTTTGCGCCGGTAGTGAAGGGTTTGCTGTCTATTCAGGGCGAGATGGTTCCGGTCGTGAACACGGTGGAATATGTCATCAGCGCCAGCCCGAAACTGACCTTCGAATTTACGCCCTCCTCCCTGAAAATGCGCGGCGAGTTGCTCATTCCCAAAGCCCAAATCAAACCGCGCGCCTTCACAGAAACCGTCAGCCTCAGCGATGATGTGGTCTTCGTCACCCAGGCTAATCCGGCACCCAATCCTTATAATATCGACACCGATATTCAGGTGACCATGGGCGATGAAGTCGTGCTCGGCGTGAAGGGTTTGCAGGGTTTTCTCGGCGGCGGCGTGCGCGTTCAGCAAATCCCCAAAGGGCCGATGACCGCGACCGGGGAGTTGAGTATTCGCGAGGGAAAATATCGTGCGTATGGTCAGGATTTACTCATTGAACAAGGGCAATTGCTGTTCACCGGCGGCTTGATAGAAAACCCCGGCATCCGCGTGCGCGCGACGAGGCAATTCAAAAGCACCTCCAATACACTGGCGGAAAGCAGCCAGATTTTCAACTTCAATTCCAACAGCGCCCAATCCCTCGATTTTGGCGGAAAAATCACCGTGGGCATTGAAGTGC
>Ga0209066_10004668_pt1 | contig 14748 bp, 15 predicted proteins | sample All_14_2_FD_187198 | JGI IMG/M metagenome (GOLD analysis project Ga0209066, IMG submission 187198) | Freshwater microbial communities in response to fracking from Pennsylvania, USA - Allegheny Zone_MetaG_DW_15 (SPAdes) (version 2) ...
CAAACTGATCGAAGTCCTGTGCGGCATGTATAAGACCGGCAAACCGTTCACCCCCCAACCTTCCGGAGGTGCGGCTTGTTAAAAACTTCAACAGTCTGGGCTTTACTTCCTAATAGCTTGTCTAATCCTAATCCTAATCCTAATCCTAATCTAATCTTAATCTTAATCGCTCAAGTAAGTTACCTCTTCGTTTGTTCCCGTACCGCGGGCGGTTGGCTGACCTCTGACTCCTGTTATCTCTCTACTGCCGCGCCATGGCCACGCGGATGGCTTCCTCGGCCTTGACCAGGTGACCCGAGTTGGCCGAATCGTCGGCGATGGAGAGCACAATGCCCTTGACACTGCCGTTGAACGCGTTGCCCTGCGGGCCGTAGTCCGGCGAGACAGGCGCGCCGCTGTCCAAGCCCACATCGCAGCCGTCGTCGGCGGAGAAAACCATCGCCTGCGTCAGGGGAATATCCCCTTCGCCGACCTTCTTGCCGTCCACGTACAGGATCGCTTTTCCGCCTTTACCCAGCCCGCCGCCTGCGTACGCAAACTCCATGCGCACCTGATGTTCACCTGCGGGGATCGGGCCCTCGGACTCGGCGAAGAAGTGCTTCACGCCCGCCACGTTGTAGCAGTACTTGAGCTTGCCGCTCTTGGCGTAGAGACTCCACCCGCCGATGTTCGCGCCCTGGGCGATGATGACGCCCTCCGCGCCCTTCTCCGGCACCACGATCTCGGCGGTGACCGAGTGCGACTTGTTCTTGACGTTTAGAACGCAGTTCTCCGACAGGCGCCCCATGCCGCCGAAGAGGATCTGTGTCTTGCCCTTGATGAGAACCGGGCGTCCAGCGATGTCCGGGTTCATCTTCTCGGCCACCCGGTCGTCGATGGGCAGCACTTTATAGCGCGTCGCCTCGATTAGCCACAGCCGCTGCAGCTCGTGAAGCTTCTCCGGCATCTCTTTGGAGAGGTCGTTTGCTTGGCTCCAATCCTTCGTGGTGTCGTAAAGCTCCCATACATCGTCGTCAAGGGGCACGACCTTCCGTCCCACGAGGATCCAGGGCGTCCCGTGCTTGGTCACCGCAGTCCAGCCCTTGTGGTAGATGCCGCGGTTGCCAAACATCTCGAAATACTGGGTCTCGTGCCGCTCCGCCGCCTTTGCGTCGTTGAAAGCGTAGAGCATGCTCCCTCCCTCGATTGGATCTTGCTGGAGGCCGTCCACAGAAACGGGCTCGGGAATGCCCGCCGCCTCGAGGATGGTCGGCGCCACGTCGATCACGTGGCTGAACTGCGAGCGGATCTCGCCCTTGGCCTTGATCCCGTTCGGCCAAGAGACAATGGTCCCGTTGCGCGTGCCGCCCCAATGGGAAGCCACCTGCTTGGTCCACTGATAAGGCGTGTTCATGGCGTGCGCCCAGCCCACCGCGTAGTGGTTGTACGATTCCGGCCCGCCCAGTTTGTCGTAGCGCTCCATCAGAAACTCCGGCGTCTCGAGAGCCGCCAGGCCGTTGAAGTTGGCCATCTCGTTGTACGCGCCGTTCAGCGTGCCTTCGGCCGAGGCACCGTTGTCGCCGATGATATAGTAGACGAGCGTGTCGTCGAAAACTCCCAACTTCTTCACACCGTCGAGCAGGCGGCCAACGTGGTGGTCGGTAAACTCCATGAAGCCTGCATAGACTTCCATCTGCCGGCGCAGAATGGGCTTCATCGCCTCCGGCATGTCGTCCCACGCCGGGATCTCCGCATGGCGAGCTGTCAGCTGGCAGTCCGCCGGAATCACGCCGAGCTTCTTCTGCCGGGCGAAGGTTTCCTCGCGCAGCTTGTCCCAGCCGGCGTCGAACTTGCCCTTGTACTTGTCCGCCCACTCCTTGGGCACGTGATGCGGGGCATGCGTGGCCCCCGGGGCGAAGTAAATGAAGAACGGCTTGTCGGGCGCAAGCGCCTTCTGCTGGCTGATCCAGTTACAGGCCTTGTCGGTCATGTCCTCCACGAGGTGGTAGCCCTCCTCGGGGGTCTTTCCGGGCTCGACCGGCGTGGTGCCCTCGTAAAGGGTCGGATACCACTGGTTCGCCTCGCCGCCGATGAATCCGTAGAAGTACTCGAACCCGCCGCCGCCCGTAGGCCAGGCGTCGAACGGTCCGACCGGACTCGTCTGCCAGACCGGCACCTCGTGGCACTTGCCGAACTGCGCCGTGTTGTAGCCGTTGAGCTTAAGCGTCTTCGCGAGGGGCGCCATAGTGTTCGGAAGCACCGAGCAGTACCCGGGCGCGCCCGTGGCGACCTCGGTGATGCCGCCCATGCCGCAGGAGTGATGGTTGCGCCCGGTCAGCAATGCCTGCCGCGTCGGCGAGCAGAGCGCCGTAGTGTGGAAGCGGTTGAACTTAAGGCCGCCAGATGCCAGCTTCTCCGCGCTCGGTGTCTGGCAGGGGCCCCCGAAGGCGCTGGACGAGCCGAAGCCGGCGTCGTCGATGAGAATGACCAGCACATTGGGAGCGCCTTTGGGCGGCCGCAACTGCTCGATGGGCGGGAACTTGCTGTCCGGGTCCTTCGCGTCGTAGGCAATGAACTTGGGTTTCTGGGTGTTCGGCATCGGAAGATGCGAACGGTGTTTTGTGTCTTGTGTGCTCATTGTGCGTCCTTGTTGTCGGATGCCAGCGTCAATTATCAGAATACTGAAAACAGAGGCCAGAAGGATCTGGCTTCAGCGACGATCCTTGGATCGGCCGCTCTTTTCCAGCAACCGCTCGCGGAGCTGCGCTGCCCAAAAGTCGCAGGCGTCCTCAGCCGTGTGCCACCTGCTGAACTTGTCAAACTTGCCGGTATACTTGCGTCCGACGCGCGCATCCACCGCCGCGAAAAGACGTTGCCCAGTAAGCGAGTCGAGGCCTTCGCACTCCGCACCGATCTCTCCGACGGAAAGAGACTTGCCGGTGAGTCCCGCCTTGACCGCATTGAGCGCCATGCCGATCGGGATCACGGAAGAGAGCGTGTCCAAAACGACCATCGACCCTTTCGCCTCCGTGATGGCCACGCGCACCCGCATCACGTCCGGGCCGGGCTGGCGGACCAACAGGTAATCTTTCTTCAGGCTCTCGCGCAGCGCGGCGTCAAAGTAGTTCAGCAAATGCTGCTGCTTTTCCTTAGACAGCTTCGCCATGCTGCTGTCCTTGCTTGCCGCGTAGCCCCGTACGGGATCAAGCAGGATCTTGGTGTACGCTCGGAAGTTGGCTTTCGGATCGATGTAGCTGAGCATCGCCGTTTCGCCACCATAGTCCTTCAACTGGCTGTAATCGCTCAGGAACCCGGAGCCTTTCACCGAGCGTTTCTGAATGGTCGAGGTGCAGCCGCTCACAAGCAGACTGCCCATGAAGGCAACGCCGATAAGGCACAGGCCAGCGGTGCGTTTGTTCTGGTTCATTTTATCTTCCTTTTGCTTGACGATTAATCTCTTGCGAAAGCGCCCGCCGCCAGCGTCTCGAGGTCAAGATACTGTGTCTTTTCGACCGTGACACCGACGAACAGGATCGTTCCGCCCGTGAACTTGCCGGGGGTCTTGTACTCCTGGCTGACGGCATCGCCGCTGTCGTAACCGATGCACAATCCATCGCCAGACAGCGTGAACTTGCCCGGCTGGGTCCTCATCGGCCCCTGAGCGACGGCCTTGTCGTTGACATAAAGTATCGTCTGGCCCAGCGACTCACCGTGCGGCCCCGCCTTCTCACGGATGAACTCCATGCCCAACACGAGCTTACCGGGTTTGAGCGGGGGGGAAACGAACATCTGCTCGGGCTTGATGCCCAAGAAATTGTACACGTAGTGCAGTTTCCGATCCTTGATGAACAGCGCGTGACCGCCGAAGCGCGAGCCGTGGGCGAAGATCACGCCAGAGCAATTCCGATCCGTAATCTCGACGTCGGCAAGAATTTTGTAGGAGCGTCCCCTGCAGTTCACAGCCACGCTCTCCGCGATCGGAGCCGTATCCGGATAGTAAATGTACCGCTCGCGGGGCACCTCCCCGTCGGCCGCTCCGTGCAGAGGATTTGCATCGCAGTGCGGTCATCCAAGGGCAGCACAAAGTTCTTCTTCGCCTCCTCGAACCACGCCTTGATCAGGGCTTTGAGCTTATCGGGATGCTTTCTGGACAAATCCGTCGACTCGGAACGGTCTTTGTCCACATGGTAGAGTTCCCACTTGTCCAAGTCGAAGTGCCCCTTGTCGGTGAGTGGCGCATGGATGGCGACCGCCTTCCAGCCGTCTTCCCAAATCCCGCGAGTCCCCAGCATGGTGTAGTACTGGCGTTTCTTTTGCGTCTTTCCGTTTGGCTTCGCATCAAAGCTGTAACGCATCGAGACGCCCGAGAGCGGATACTGCTTCACGCCCCTGTAGACCGAGGGCATCTCGAGCCCGCAGGCCTCGAGGATGGTCGGGACGATGTCCGTCGAGTGATGGTACTGGTTCCGGACCTCGCCGCGCGCTTTCATGCCTTTTGGCCACGAAACAACCAGCGGATCGCAGGTGCCGCCCGAGAACTGCGAGTAGCGCTTGAACATCTGGAACGGCGTCGACGTGGCGACGGCCCAGCCGGTCGGGAAGTGTTCGTAGGTGTCCGGGCTTCCCAACTTGTCGATGAGCTTCATGTTTTCGGACAGTTCGTCCGGATAGCCGTTAAAAAACTTGTTCTCGTTAACCGAGCCGTTCGGGCTGCCCTCGCCGGAGGCGCCGTTGTCCGCCCCGTAGAAGACGAGGGTGTTCTCGAGCTGACCGCTCTTTTCCAAGTAATCGATGATGCGTCCCACTTGCGCGTCGGTGTATTCTGAAAAACCGGCGTAGACTTCCATCAGGCGTGAGAACAGCTTCTTCTCGTCAGCGTTGAGCGTGTTCCAGGGACGCACCATATCGCCCGGTGCCGCCATGTCCGCAGGCATCGGGTTGAGCGGGGTGAGCTTGGTGCCCTTCGGCAGAATGCCTTTCTCGATCATGCGCGGAAGCACCCACTCGCGATAGGCCTCATAGCCGTCGTCGAATTTGCCCTTATACTTGGCGATGTAATCGGCCGGGGCATGGTGCGGAGCATGGTTGGCACCCGGGCAGAACCACATGTACCAAGGCTTCGAGGGGTTGCTCGTCTTCTGGTCTTTGATCATCCCGATGGCTTTGTCAGCCAAGTCCTTGGACAGGTGATAACCTTCCTCGGGGCTGTAGGGCGCATCGATGAAGTGGTTGTCTTCGACCAGATCGGGGTACCACTGGTTGGTCTCGCCGCCGAGGAAACCGTAATAGCGGTCGAAGCCCTGATTGAGCGGCCACTGCTTGCGGCTCGCGCCCGAGCAGACGTCCGTCTCAGGGACGTTGTGGTTCTTGCCGATCCAGAAGGTGCTCCACCCCCCGTCCTGCAGGACTTGGGCGACGGTGGCGCACTGCTCGGGAAGCCGGCAGTGCGCGCCCGGGAAACCGTTGGCACCCTCGGTGATACAGGCCATGCCGTTGACGTGATGGTTGCGGCCGGTCAGAATGGTGGAACGGCTCGGCGAGCACAGCGCGGTCGTATGCCACTGCGAATACATCAGGCCATTGTCCGCCAGTTTCTGCAGGGTCGGCATGTTGATCCGACCTCCGAACGGCGACCAGGCGGCCAGCCCGGTGTCGTCGTACAGCACGAACAGGACATTCGGTGCCCCCTCGGGCGCACTCTTGGGCGTGTAAGGCCCCCAATCCGCCTTCGAGTCGCGGATGTCTAGCTTGATAACCCCTTTGAACCCTTTCTTGCTCATGCGTCAGTCTCCTTGCTTGTTCCGGTTAACGCACCGTTTCAGTTGACATCATGATCTCATCGGCATAGTGTCCGCACTTCAACAGGTCAGCCATACCCCGCATCGGGCTCTCGGTGTGTGCGAAGAATGCTTTGAGCCCGGCGCAAAGCCAGTTCAGGCCGGGCTCGCCGTCCGCCGTGGTCAGGACGCGGTTCTTCGGGCATTCGCCATGGCAGGTGAAGAGCCACCGGCACACCCGGCACTGGCTAGGCAGGGTCGCCGTCTTGGCCTCACCGAACGCCCGCTGCTTCTCTCCCTCAGCAAGCACCGTCAGAGGCGTTTCCATGATGTTCCCCAACAGGTGCGCGGGCTCGACAAAGTGGTCGCATGCGTAGAGGTCGCCGTTATGCTCAAGGGCCAAAGCGTCGCCGCACGTCGGGCGCAGCACGCACACCGAGGAGGAACCGTAGACGTAGGAGGCCAGAACCGAATCGAAGAACGGCACGAACATCGTTCCCACGTCGTGCGTCACCCACTCGTCGAAGACCGCGTTCAGAAACTCCCCGTAGACCTCGGCGGACACGGTGCGGTCCGTGACGGCGACGCCCTCCTGTTTTCCATCAGCGTTATCGCGCTCCACAATCGGAATGAACTGGATGTAAGACGTCTTCAGCTCGTCGCGGAAAAAACGGTAGACGTCGAGCGGGTGCCGGCCGTTGACGGCGTTGACCGTACACAGGATGTTGAAGTCGACCCCATGCTGCTGCATCAGCCGCACGGCCTCAACCACCCTGTCGAAGGTCGGGTTACCGGCCTTGTCCCTGCGGTACGCGTCGTGCAGGTGGCGGGGTCCGTCGAGGCTGATGCCGACGAGAAACCGGTTGTCGCGCAGAAACCGGCACCATTCAGAGTCGATCAGGATGCCGTTAGTCTGGATCGTGTTCTCAACCGACTGGCCGGGCTTCAGGCACTTCCGCTCGACCGCCATGGCCCGTCGGAAGAAGTCGAGCCCCATCAGCGTCGGCTCGCCGCCCTGCCAGGCGATGGCGGGATGCCCCGCCTCGATCGCCTGCCGGACGTAGCGCTCCATCACCTCGTCGCTCATGCGGAACGCGCTTCCCGGGTAGAGCGCCGCCTTTTTCAGAAAAAAGCAGTATGCGCAGTCGAGGTTGCACTGCGCACCCGTCGGCTTGGCCATCACGTGAAAGAAGCTCTGTTGTGTCGCGCTCATCGTGTCTTGCGGTGAGATGTCCCGCGCCTATTTCACCCGCTTAACCGCAGGCGGCGCCCAACGGCCGCCGGTCACACGGGCATCGGGCGAATAAATGCGCATCGTCAGATTGAAGGCGTCGGCAGGCGCAGGCAGCCAGTTCGACTCCTTGGCCGCGCCCGGCGAGGCGTGCTGGATATAGAGGTCGAGCGACCCGTCCGCGTTATAACGAAGCGCGTCGCGGTCACCGATGGCGCACCGCTTCAGGGCGTTGGCCGTCGGAAACCCGTGCTCATCGTAAAGTGTCACGGACCAGAAAGCCTTGGCCGGAGGAGTCTCGCCTTTGCCGAAATGGAGCACATACTTGTTCGCGCCGTGCAGCGGCCGACCTTCCGCGTCGCCAATATTCAGCGGATAGACCGCGTCCTCCGGCAGATTGGCCCCGAGACCGATCATCGCAACGATGGCCCGCTTGAGATAGTAATTACCGTACACGCCCATCGTGTCCGTGTTCATCTGCCAGCCGTTCACGACGCGGGCGAGCGTCGGAATCTTCGCCTGCATGGCCGAGAGTGCCTCGGGCGCGGCACGATTCAGCGCGCGCTTAACCGCGGCGGTAGCGGCCTTGAGGTCAAAGGATTTTCCAGGCACGATTCCGACGCGTCTCATCCGCGCCAGAATGGGCTGGTCTGTGATATGCGGTGGGTTGACCTTCAGAAGCTCGGCCGCAGCGGCAAAGAACGTAGTGGCATCCATCGTGTCTACTTGGACCATGGGCGGCGCTTTCATGTCCACGCCTGGGTCGATCCGGGCCCGGACCGGCCGCGCGGGCAACCCCAAGCGCGACAGCGGCGTGACGGTGTAGCCGGCCTGCACGCGGTGTACAGCCTCGTAGTCCTGAGGGCCGTTGGTCTGCGTGCGGCCGATGATCCAGACGTAAGGAGTGGGCGCGTCAATGCGTTGAACCTTTTTGGGCAGCGCGCCCTGCCAGCCGGGCGGCACGAGCGCAAAGAGCCCCGGTCCGGTGCCGGTGGTTCGCTTGCCGGGGCAGGCGAACACGTCCGACCACAGGTCCAGCATGGGCAGCATGTAGTAGCGGCCCTGAGTGTCGGGCGCTGCCACCACCATCGGCTCGCGGGTGAGATCGAGCCAAGCGATCGAATACAGCGTGTCGAAGTTGGGCCGAACGACATCACGAAAGTCGGCCGGCGGAAAGATGGGAATGTGAGTGAAGGTGTTCATGGGGCCTCGTCCGAAGGCCCTTCCCGCCTGAACGTTGACCGCCTGGCGCCGCGTCACGTCCATCAATACCAACGGGTAGAGGTAGATGTAGGCCTCTACGCCGACCTCATAGGCGCTCTGTTCATCGATTTCGGTCGCAGAGACATTTTGCTTCTTCATACTCTTTCCTTCTTGCTTGTTAGCGCTTTGTGCAGGGTTCGTTTCTGTCGAGAATTCGCACCAAGCGGTTCGCCGGCCCTCGGAGCAGCATGTATGGCAGCGCGGCCAACAGAAGCGCAACCAGCAGAACCTCGCCCGGATAGACCGCGTGCTGCACTTTGATCTGGTAGATGACGTCGAGGATGCCCGCCAGGATGAAGATCTTGCCGAAGTGCTTCCAGCCGTCTCTCAGAAGCTCCCTGCGATGGTCGGGCCTCGAAACAACGGTCCAGAAATACGCTGGCTTACCGTGTCTGGCGTCCTTCACCCCGTCGATCGCGGCGAAGATGCAAGCCATCAGCGGCTGCGCGATGAACCGGAAATGCAGCGGCCCGTCCAGCCTTCCGACCAGATTTTCTGCGACCCTGTGCAGTATCTCGTCCATATTCGTGCTCTCCCCCTTATTATGAGGCGCTACGCTAGTTTCTGACTTCCGCCCTCGGGCCTCAGTCCTCCGTCTTCCGCCTCCCGGCCACCTGCCACGGCCAACAGCCTTCAATCTCCACCGTGATCGACCAGCTCAGGACCGTCCGCACGACAATCAGCAGGCCTAAGGAAAGGATGCCCTCCATGGTCGGCTTGACCGTAACGGTCCGGATGATGTCGGCCGCAACAAGGAACTCCAGCGCGAGCTGCAGCGCCTTGCCGATGTGGCACTTCAGGCGCTCGAAGGCATCCTCGCGCTTCTGCCCGAAGTGCCGGGCAGCCCTCAGCAAAGCGTACAGAAACGCGAGAGCGATCGCCGCGACGCCCGTTATCTCAAGCGCCAGCGCAACCCACTCGACCACCTTGGTCAAGCCATACTCTTCCATGATTGCTCCTTATGGGAACAGATGATGATCAGGCGGGCGACTTGCTGCTCTCTCGCCCTAGAACACCTCGGTGTTGGTGAGAATCGTGATGAAGAGGAACAGGCCCAAGAGCCCCATGAGAGCGCCGACCACAAGCGAGAAGTCGCCCTTGACCTTGTACGCCCTGCCGCTCATCTCATTCAGGTGCTTGACCGTCTTGAAATACTCGTAGGTGCCCAGAATGATCGATGCGATGCCCAGGAAGATCAGCATCAGCCCGAGCCGCCGCGGCCCCTGCTCGTGCAACAGCGAGAGTTTCGATGTGGTTGCGGCAGCAGCGGCGGTCGCAGTCTGGAGAACCTTGTGGATGGTGAAGCCGAAACTGATCAGGGAGGTGCCCGTGCGGACCCACGCCATCATGGTCCGGTTGGCCGCCATAATGGTTCGCTGCACCGCCAGATCCGTGCGCTCTTCCGCCATTTCATTGGCGGTCTTCGCTTGTGCCATAACAGGCTCCTCCTAAAACAGAACCGCCGCCTTCACCCATACATAGTCGCCTTCGAGACGTTTCTCGGTGTCCAGTTCCGGAAGCCACTTAACCTCGAACACCACGTCCGATCCGCCGATCTTGGCGGCATAGGAGATCACGGGGCCGATGCCGACGGTACGGCCTTCGAAGTCGCCCAGGACCGCGCCGTCACCGCTGTCGCCGGCGATCTGCTGGTAATAGAAAGCGTTGGCTCCAATTCCGGCGAACCCTTTGCCAAGCGGGAAATGCTGGGCCAGGGTGAGGTCGAGATGGACTTGCTCGCCCGTCTGGTAATCGGTATCCCGGTTCTCGGTGTTTAAGTCCACGCCAACAAAGGCCGTCGCCTCAATCCCGTTCTTGCTGCCCAGATAGCTCACAGAGGCGCTCGGCTCGAATGTCCAATAGTTTTTGCCGAGGTTTGACAGATCGTCCTCGTCGTACTTTCCGGTCGGCGCATAGAGGCCGAAACGGGTGTCATACTTGATGTCTCCCGATTTCCACACGAGCATGAACGGAGCCACATAGATGTCGCCCAAGCCCTCGGCGCGATCCGATGCTCCCCGCTTCAGCGTGCTGCCCCTCCGCCCCGTGATGCTCCCCGAGACGTCGATATCGAGCCGGACCAGGGGGATTGCGGCGGCGGCGGCATATCGGCCACCGAACAGCTCCAGCGAACTCTGGTAGAGCAACACATTGACATCGGCATACGAGGTCGCCTCAACACCAGCCACCAGGCTTCCGCCCAAGGGCAGTCTAGCCGACCCTGAAAAATCGCCGCCGTAGTAGAGAAACTGGTTCACATAGGCGAAGCCGGGCTCGTACGGCAGCGCGTCGATGAACGACGCCGTTGCGCCCGGCGTGTAATGCCCGCCGCCGCCCTCCTCGGCGCAGAGCGCCCAAGGCAAGATGGACGCGAGTGAAAGGATCGACAGATATTTGCTAGAACACATGGCTTCACTTCCTTTCTCGTGTGGGGGGGCGTTGTTCGTGCGGGGTTTTCGCCAGCAGCATCTTCAGAAATGGCGACGCCCCTCGGATTGTGAACCCGGCGTCAATCCAATGACGCAACTCGGAAAGCGCACCATCGGAGCACGTTTCCAAACCGCTCAGATTCAGCGCGGCAGCTCCCGTGACAGATGACAGCACCCGGTGCATCTCGGCGAGATCCCTGTCTGCCAGCCTTCCGTCCAGAGTCACGACGGTGAGGTCGCGTTTGTTCTGCAACGTGATTCTAAACATGAATGCCTCTTAGCTTAGCCTGTGCCATGCGCCGAAAAGGACCCCGAAGAGGGCGAAACGGCCCAAAACCTTACACAAGGGCTTTTGGCGGGATGAAAGATAATACCCGAACCAAATAAAAGGTTGACATTTCACCCCTCATCGGATGAAATACCAACCGGATGGAATATTGCCTGGAGGTTTTATGACTGCCAAGAGCCCGCATAACAAGCGTAAGTCGCGTCCGGCGCCGGGCGCTGCCCGGCTTCCCTCTTCCGAGGAGCGCACCATCCTGACCGTCAGAGAAGAGCTGGAGATGTCCCGCTTGGACCACAAGGCCGGACTGGACAGGCTTTGGAAGATGGTGGCAAACACCTTTTCCCTGCTCGGCGAGGCGCACGTGACCGCGGAGGGAATCAAGCTGGTCTTCTTCGGCGATGTGCCCCCGCAGGAGAAACTGGGGGTAGCCTCGGACGGGGATTTTTCGAGCGTGGAAGGCCTGTTTAAGATGATGCATCCCGACGATGTCGAACCGTACCGACTGCGCGCCGAGCATACGGTGGCTACGGGCGCGCCCTTTGAGATCGTCTATCGCTTGTCTGACGGTAGAGGCGGGTGGCGCTGGCTGAGAGCCCGAGCCTGCTCGCTGGAGATGCGCGACGGCAAGCACGTGCGTTTTCTGCATGACACGATTGACATCACCGAGCAGAAGTGTACCGAAGAAGCGCTCAGAAAGTCCGTGGCCGAACTGCAGCAGCTGAAAGTGCAGCTGCAGAAAGAGAACCTGTTTCTGAAGGAAGAGATCGGAGGGGGTGAGACGGAAACGGAGATCATTGGACAAAGCACCGTTATGGCCCGTGTGCTTCAACAGGTGCATCTCGTCGGGTCGACAACGGCATCGGTGCTCATCGGCGGCGAGACCGGCACAGGCAAGGAGCTCGTGGCTCGCGCCATACACAGGAACAGTGCCCGGCACAACAACTTGTTCGTGGCCGTCAACTGCGCAGCCCTGCCCGAGACGCTTGTGGAAAGTGAGCTGTTCGGCCATGAAAAGGGCGCCTTCACCGGCGCTCATTCCAGGCGCATAGGACGTTTTGAGCAGGCGGACAAAGGTACGCTTTTTTTGGACGAAATCGGGGAGTTGCCGCTCGAAACCCAGGCGAAACTGCTGCGCGTCCTGCAATCCGGTGAGTTCGAGCGGGTCGGCGGCGACAAGACAATCCGGGTTGACATGCGCATTATCGTGGCGAGCAACCTCAATCTCGAAAAGTCCGTTCGGGAAGGTCGCTTCCGCAGCGATCTGTATCATCGGGTGGCGGTGTTTCCCATCAACCTGCCTCCCTTGCGTGACCGGCGAGAGGATATCCCGCTGCTGGCCGCGTACATCGTCGCACGCCATTCCCGGCGGATGGGCCGGAGAATCGAACGCATCTCCAGTTCGGTTTTGGACCGTCTGACTGCCTATGACTGGCCAGGCAATGTGCGCGAGTTGGAAAACGTGCTGGAGCGCGCGATCATTCTCACGTCCGGATCATCCCTGCAGCCGGACACCGTGCTTTTGGGGCCCGAGCCTGCTGAGCGGTCGCAGGCGGCCCACGCCCAGACCGAACCTGACAGGGGACGTCCGACGACAGGCTCGTTAGAGGCCTGCGAGCGTGAGCATATTTTGCGCGTCTGCGCATCTGCGGGCTGGAAGATCAAAGGCCCGGGCGGCGCGGCGAAAATCCTTGAGCTCAACCCCGGCACACTCTTTTCTCGCATGAGGAAACTGGGCATCAGACGGCCCGCTCCCATCGCATAACCCATGCTCGATGCGGCTCAGCCTGGCCGCATTAACTCCGGTCAAAACCTGCCGTTCACTTCGAACCGCAGCCAGCACGCCACGGGCTCGTCCACCGTCGCCGTGTCATAGGGGCATAAGGGGTCTAAATTTGACATAAGGTTGCGCTGAAAAAGTGCTGCCCCATGCGGCCAGGACAGAGCCCGGCCCTCCAAAACTTCGAAATATCGTGCTTTTCCGCACTGGAGAGACAAGGAACGGCCTCCGTTCCGTCCGCCGACTATTTCAGCGGAATCGACATTACACTTTTTCCGTTCCCTGCGCCTTTAGAACGTGCGCGGCCGAACGCTGAAGCCGCCTGTCGTCTTACAACCGTTCCGTCATCCGTTCGAGCGCCTTGGCGACCGCGGGCACGGCCAGTCCTCCAGCCTGTTCGCCAAGATCCCTCAGCGTCAGCCCGCACCGCAAGCGGCCCGCGTGCAGCGCCAGACCCCGTCCCCAGCCGCCCCGGCGGCCCGAGAAGTCCGCCCATGTCTCGCCCTTCACCGATTCAACCGCGCGGACAACCTCTCCGAACGGATTCAGCAGGCGCAAAGCGCAAGCGCGCGTCTCCCCCCGTACGCTTCGGCACCTTCCGCGCAACTGTCTTGCCATATTCGGGCAGTGCAAGGGTTTTGTCTGTAAAATCGTGAAGGCGGGTCATGCGGGCATACCCTCCGTGTTGAGACAGACCTTTCCGGTCTCCCAATCCTCGCTGATCTCGGAGAGGACAGCCGAGACAAGCCTGAGCAGCGAGGCCACGCCCTTTTCAGAGGCTTGAAGACCCTTGCCTGCGACAACGGGTGCGAGTTTCTGGACTTCGCCGCCATCGAGCGCTCCGCGCTCCGCCCCGGAAGGCGCTGCGAGGTCTTCTTCGCCCACCCCTTCCGCGCCTCCGAGCGCGGGTCGAACGAAAACGCAAACCGCATCCTCCGCCGCTTCGTCCCGAAGGGTGCGGACATCTCCGCTTTCACACGAAAACAGATCCAGCGGATCGAGGACCGGATCAACGCGCTCCCACGCAAAATCCTCGACGGCCTCTCCGCCAAGCGGAAGGTTAAACGCTTCTTCGAGGAAAACGCCGCATGAAAATCATCTCACAGCCCTATCGCCTGCGTGCATTTGTTCTTGCAAGTCAGGCCGTGAAACGACCAAAAAAGGCGAAACAATCACAGGCCCAACCCTGAGTCGAGCGTTGAGCCTGCGTTTGCTTCGCCTTCTTGACCGGACCGCAGCCGTTTGACGGCCGCTCGGCCTTACGAGCCCGGATGCACGAACGGCTGCTTCTCGGCGCACAGCGGACAAGCCGAAGGCTCCCACACCTCGGGGGCCATCTGCACCAGAGAGAACGTCGGATACTCAAACTTGGCCAGACCCGCGCTGCGGTCGACCAGCACCAGCACGGCCGCGACCTCGGCGCCCGCCGCCTTCACCAGATCGATCGTCTCCTGGACACGTCCGCCGCGCGTGATCACGTCCTCGGCCACCACATACCGTTCTCCGGGCTTCATGGCGAACCTCCGCATGACCAACTTGCCTTCCTGCTTCTCGGCAAAGATGCACCGCACATCCATCGCGCGCGCCACCTCGTGTCCGACGAGAATGCCGCCCAGCGCGGGCGAGATCACACCGTCTACCGCGCCGATGTCCATGGACGCCGTCATGCGCTTCACGAGCTCGTCACACAACTGACCCGCGATGCGCGGATAGCGCAACACGTTCGCACACTGAAAAAACCGGTTACTGTGCAGCCCCGACCGAAGCTCGAAATGGCCGTTCAACAACGCGCCCGTCTTTTCTAACACGTTCAGAATCTCTGTCTCATTCATGACTGTTTCTCTGTCCTTTCCTAACCGTACTCTGTAGCCCTAAATTCTCACCTTGCCAACCATCGCCCTTAGCCGATGATCAGTCCGCCGCTGAGCTCCACCCGCCGGGCCATGCGCCGCGCGTGCGCTTCCGCGTGCGTCACCATCAGCAACGTCATGCGCTCTTCGGCATTC
>Ga0209066_10004670_pt1 | contig 14745 bp, 15 predicted proteins | sample All_14_2_FD_187198 | JGI IMG/M metagenome (GOLD analysis project Ga0209066, IMG submission 187198) | Freshwater microbial communities in response to fracking from Pennsylvania, USA - Allegheny Zone_MetaG_DW_15 (SPAdes) (version 2) ...
GGATGGTGCCGCCGCCTGCCTGGCCACGGGTGTCGATGTGTGCCTGGCTGCCCAGTGCCACATGCTGACCCAGGACCGTGACCTGGCCGCCTTGCTCACCGGCACCTTGGCCGCTGGCATCGATCTGGCCATTGACGGTGGTACGGCCTTGCGCGCCGCCGTCGATGAACACTTGCCCCTGGCGAGAGCCGATGCTTCGCGCCTGGATCAGGCCGTCCATGTTCAAGACGGTGTCGGCCATGGTGCCGCGTGCATTGGCCCGCAGGTCCACCACACCGCCATCAGCGGTGATTTGCCCCAGTTGGGACAGGCGTTGTCCGGCTTTTTCGCCCGACATCTGGAAGAAGATCAGGCCGTCGCCTTCGACGTCGACCAGCACCTCGCTGGTGGCCGCCAGGCCCACGCGAGACGCGGTGATGTTCCCCTCGTTGCGGACCTGTGGGCCCACCAGGGCCACGGTGCCCGTGGCGTTGATCTGACCGGCGTTGACCACCGAGCCCATGGCCTGGCCGTTGTCCTTGAGGTGGATGCGTCCACTGAACAGGTCATCGCTGTTCACACTCAGGGTGGTCGCCATGAGCGAGCCCACATTGATTTGCGCGCCCGCGCCAAAGTAGACGCCATACGGGTTGCTGATCAGGATCCGCCCGTTGGCGGTCAAGCTGCCCAGGATATCGGTGCGAACCGGGCCCAACACATCGATCAACAGGCTGGACTGCGCATTGGGCATCATGGCCCGCAAGGATTCATTGGCGCCAATGCCGAAGCCCTGTGTCCGGATGATGCCGACCTGTGCGCTTTGCAGCACATCGGTCACGCCCTGGCCCCGGTCATGGATCGTCACGTTCTGCGTCGATTGCACGCCGGTGAAGGGCGAGGACCAGGCTGCCGTCGACACGCTGGACAGGGCCAGTGCCATCGACAGGGGGTGCAGGGCAAAACGACGGATGGTCGAGGGGCGTGGGGTACGGCGGTTCATGGCGGGCTCGACAAGGTGGGATCAGAAGGACTTGGTCACGGTGGCGTAGACGCGTGGTGAGCGCTTGACCGTGTCGTTTTGAGGGTCACCCTGGTTGGGCCAGGCCACGCTCATGCGGGCACCGAACTGTTGAGGGCGCTCCCAGGTGATGCCCAGCCCGTAGCCACTGAACGTGGCCGATTCTGCAAAACCCAATGGTTGACGCGAGGTGTCGTACTTGAACTGCACGTGCCCCCAGTCATAGAAAGTGCTGAAAACCATTTCCCGTGCATAGCGACCCAGCCAGGCCTCAGGCGGCAGCAGGCGCAACTCCAGGGAGACGATCTCGCCCTGGTCGCCCGTGCCTTCGCCGGGCGCGTAAGCGCGCACACGCCCCGGGCCGCCGATGCCGAACTGCTCGGTCGTGTCCAGGTTGCGCCAGGCACGCTGTGCGGTGATGTTGACGTAGGCCAGCAGGCGGTTGCTGATCAGGTTGTTCAGGCGCGAAAAGCCCAGGTTCACGCGGCCTCGAATGGCCGGATCCAGCAGCGACAGGGCCGGGCCGTTCTTGAGGTAGTTGACCTGGCTGAGGTTGGCGGCAATCTCGTAGGTGCTCACGCCCCCGAGCAGCCAGTTGTCGCGGAAGTCGCCGGCGATGCCGCCGCGGGCTTCGTACACGCGCTTGGTGGCGTCCGCTGTGGAGCCCAGGTCGCCCTTGCGGTCGGAAAAATCGCGCCGCTCCATCGAGGCCTGCACGAACAGGTTCAGGTTGCGCGAGCGGATGACGGGGTAGAGCGCATAGGCCGACAGGGCCGTGGCATCGCCATTGAGGCTCAAGGGCACATCGTCGCTGAGCTTGTAGGTGACCTTGGAGAGCGACAGGCCGGCCTTGAGGCCATCAGCCCCGATGGGCAAGGTGTAGCCCGCCAGCACAAACATCAGGCCGCCGGTGGTGGTGGTCTGGCCACTGAGGATCACCCCGTCGCCTCGCTTGAGCGGGCTGGCGATGTTGGCCGAGGCGCTCAGGCGGTACAGCCCTGAAAAGCGCGAGCCGTTGACATCGAACTCGGCGCGGCCGGACACCTGGGTCTCCGGCGTGGGGGTGACCACCAGCGAGGCCGTGCCAGGCTTGCGGCCTTGTTTGACTTCAAAGCGGGCGCTCAGGCCACGCAGGTCGTTGAGCAGGAAGATCACGCGCTCGACGTCCTTGACGCGCAGCACATCGCCGGAGCGCAGGCGCGCCAGGTGCGCCTCGACCACCTCCTTGTCCACCCGGATGTCATCGCGCCAGTTCAGGATGACCTCGTCCAGGCGGCCTTCCAGCACTGCGATCTGGACGATGCCGTCCTGGGGGGCTTGTTCGGGCAGGTAGGCATAGCCGAGGTAGTAGCCCAGGTCGCGCTGCAGATAACGGGTGACGGCCTGCGCGGCGTTGGCCATGTCTTCATAGCTGCGACCCTCGCCGACGAAGGCAGCGGTCAGAGCGGGCAAGGCGTCCCGCAGCGCCTGCGGGGCGGTGTCGGCCACGGCATAGGCCTTGACGTTCAAGGTGATGTCATCGCTGGGCTTGCCCAGCTCCCGGGCCGGGGGCCGCTCGGGGACCACGGCCGCAGGGCCTTCCTTGGTCACGGCAGGGGCGGGACGCAACTCGTCGAGGGTGGGCACCGCACCGGCCGGCGGGGCACCGGCTTCGGCGGCGTGCGCTGCAATGGACAGGGTCAGGCACAGGGCCAGACAGGAGGCTTGCACGCCCCAGGCGTGGGGGGGGGTGACGGTCTGCTGACGCAGCGCTCCTGATTTGCGGGCCACGGCGGTCCTCTATGTACAGCGAATGAACGGAAAAAGCGCCCTTGTCGAGGGCGCTGGGGGTTGACACCTGCAGTGTCACGCTTGTCAGGGGGGAAGCCAACCCTGTGAGTGCGGGGAGGTCCCTAGCTTGTTGGAAGGGACCTTGCTGGCATCCCTAGAACTAGGGGGTCACCCAGGGAAGGGTGCCAGGATGCCTGAGGCGGTGAGCGATCCACCGCCGTTGACCACGGCCGTGTCTGCGTCGCGGAGGACGGATCCGTCACCCACGTTTTCGCCGCGACTGAGTTCCTTGAGCTGGATGCGGTTGAGTCGGATCTCGCCGGTGGATTCGTTGACGGTCACTTTGTTGCCGCAGGAGAAACCCGAAAAACCACACCCCACAGTTTTCTTGGCAGCAGTGTTGGTGGCGTCGATCAGCACGACTTTCTGCAGCGCATACGTATCGCTATCGACCTGCACGAACAGCAGCACGTCCTCGTCCGGGTTGCCGGCTCCGCCGTCTGCGCTGTAAGTGAACGAATCTGGCACGAAGGGATCGGGGATTTTCGCGTCCTCGGCGTAGACCTTCAAGTTGTAGGTGCCGTTGGCGGGCACGTTGCCCGTGCTGGCCGTGACCGTCAGCCCTGCCGTGAGCGGTGCCAGCGGCTCGCCCGCATCGTCCCCACCGCCGCCGCAAGCACTCAGGCCAAGCACGGTCAGAACCAGGGCCGTCGAGGCCAGCAAACGCAGTGTTTTCATGTCAATTCCCTCAGGGGTTTGGGTCGATGCGGCCTTGTGCCGGTAGCGCGGGAGTCTATCGGCCCAGCCGTGGGGGATTTGGCGCATGTCACAACCTGATACAAACCCGCGTCAAGGGCGGCAGGCCTGAGCGCTGTAAGCGTAGTACTTGACCAGATCACGGTCCGTGCGATTCCAGACTTCTCCGACCGATTTTGTGCCTGGGCTTTGCGCGCCACCGATGCTGCCACCCCACACCATGGGGTAGGCCCCTCGGTATAAGCTGCCCGAAACCACGATCGCCACATGGCCGTTGTTGCGTGAAGGGCGGTGGTCGCCCCCTTTGAGCACTGCCAGGACCAGCATGCCTTTGTCGGCCTCTTGAGCTGCTTGTGCGCCAGAGGCGATCGGCAACCAATTGGCAGCCACGTGCGCGGCGATGCCATCGGCATTCAGTGTGGCCGCCAGGGGGATGCCGAGCTTGCGAGCCACGGCTTTGACAAAGCCAGAGCAATTGTTTTTGTTCTTGGTTCCGGTCAGGAACTCTTCCTCCCAGCTGTCTCGGCTGGCTTGGATGATGCATTGGTCAAACGAGGGCATGGCTTGTGTCTGTGTGCGTTCAAGGGGCGGGTTGGGGTGGCAGGCAGGCCTGGCCCAGCGAGACGCGCCAGGTGCGAGGGCGCGCACCTTCCTTGGCAACCAAAGTGATGTGTTGCCCCTGGACCGACCAGGTCTGGCCGGATACGTCGACCACCCTCAACCGGTTGCAGGTGCGGGTGTCGTAAAAATTCAGTGTGTCAGACGAACCGCTGTACTCATGCAGCATGAGGATGCGCCTGTTGCTGGACAGGTGCGCACCTTGACGTGACCAGATGCCACCGTCGCTGATCTGGCACGACCGTTGGGTGCGTAGGTCCTGGATCACGACCGGGGGCTCCGGGAATTCGCTCACCTCGGTCCCCGGGCGTTCGCTTTGAAAGCTCACGCGCATCGCGTTCAAGCTTCCTGCGAACTGGCCTGATCCCCCGTCGCTCACCGGCTCGATCAAGAGGGGGCGCATCCGACAGGTCGCTGCCAGCCCTGTCTGCGGCAGGGGCAGCCAAGCCGCACCGAGCAGGATGGCCCTGACAAGGGCGCGAGATGTTTTCATGTGATGTGTGTCACTGGGCAGGGGTGTTGCAGCCTGTGAAAGCTCATGGCTTTGATTTTGCCGGTTCTTGAAGCATTTTTTCACCATCCTCGAATACAAAAATCAAGTGACCACTGTTGCTTTTGATTTCAACTTTTGATTTTCCTTCGGAAATATCTAAGGCGGGGGAGTCGGTCTCGCATTTTTCGTTGATGCTGCACCGAATCAGCGAGACTCTGGTGATGCCGGCCTCTTCTTTTAGATTGGCGCCAGCGCAGTAGTACATTGATTCAAGGGGGGGCTTGAAAACAACTTCTATCGCCCCAGTCGACTGTTTTTGTTGGGAGATTATTTCAATCTTATGCTCTTTGTATAGGTTCATTTTTGAGTTGCATCCATGTAGCGCTAAAGAGGCTATGGCAAAGCCTAAAATCAGAGGGGGTCGCATAATTCAACCTTTGCGTTTCATTAGGCTGGATGCTGGATTGTTCCTCAGGGGGCGTGGGCTGCCAATCGTTGTTGGTTGCTTTTTTTCTGCCTTTAGTATGCTGCTCCCCAGTTCTCTTGGGGTTTCGAATCCTGTCCAGTCATCAGCGTCCAAATCCTCGCCGACGACCTCGTTGACAATTTCGCTTGCCCAAGAGGCGCAGGTGTTTGTATACCGCCATGCAACATTGGCCTTCATCAAGGCAACAAAGTGTTTTGCTTGTGCATCGGACAGTCTGTAATATCGGCTTGCAGCGGCGCCGGCTGACGATTCCATACCAATTCGGATGTCGGATCCGTTTCCGTTATTGATCACCTTGGGGTGGGCGTCCGGCCACAATCCATACGATGTTGTCTTCCCGTCATGCGTGATCGTTAGTCATGCGTGTCCGGCTGTGAATTCCTCTTTATCTCCTGCCACGTTGCTGTGTATTCCCAGGATCATGTTCGTCATGCCTCTCCGTCCCTTTTGGTGTGTCTGCGCCCAATGTGGCGGTCAGTGGTCTATTTTTTAAATGTGGTTGCGTTGAGGACTTCAATTGCAACGGGAGCGTTTTTATCCAATATCTTTGGGTGCCAATGCTGGAGTGGCACCCCCTTGTGTTGGTGTTCAACTCGGGAACATAAATCCAGCCAGCCATTGCAGGACGGTAGTATCTCAAACGTCCCCGCACTTTGAAAAACCAGCAGCAATGAAATGTTGTCGGTGGCGTAAGCAAATCTGCGGATCCCGATCGCCTCAACAAGATCTGACCATTGAACGAAGATCATGTCGCCGGTCGACGTTTTGATGCCCGCGCCTTTGTCTCCGCAGTCTATGGAAAGCACCTCAAACGCATCTGATTTTTTCAGAATCAAAGCGATCACGCGGCTGTTCAGCGCTTCAAAAAACTTCATTTTGGCTGGCTCTTGCTGGAGGCTTGGGTCTTGCTGCCGCTCGTCACAGCAACGTTTTCAAAACATCCCCAAAGACCGTGCATTCACCCTCCTTGCGATCCGCACCGGGCGAGTCGTACAAAGCCAGCCAGGCGGGTTTGCCGCCCGACAAAGATGGAGGCAGCCCACAGAGGGCCTCGGCGCGGTTGGTCCCGGGGCCATGGGGCAGGCTGATCGATTCGATCAGTGCCGACTCGAAGCGCACAGCCTCCTGGTTGGCGGCCAGCACGAGTCGCGCGCCTGTCCATTTGAAGACGCGGATGTCGCCGTTCAGGACCATCGTCGGGCCGGCCAGGATGTACAGGTCATCGCCCTCGATCTGCAGGTCTCGCACGCCCAGCCCTTCCAACTGCAGGAAGTGTTTGCGCACCAGGGTGCCATCGTCGTCCAAGGGCATCAATCGCAGGTGGTCGCCCTTGGTGCCGATGTGGACCTCCAGCAGCGCCGACCAGCCACGCAGCACCGGGCCGCGCAGGCCCAGTAGCAGCCGGCTGCCATCGATCGCCAGGCCCTCGATGTCAAACCCGTTGTCCTTGCCGGGGATGGCCATGTAGGGCCCGAAGTGGGGGTCCTTCTCCAGGGCCTGAGTGAGCAAGTTGCTTTGCGAGTCCCCCTTCAGGCGGCGGGCGCGTCGGCCGTCCTTGGCCTGCCGCACCAGGCAGGGCTCACCGTTTGCGTCGTCCTCAATGGGCAGGCAGGCCAGCAAGCGGCGGTTGCCATCGAGCGACACCTTTGCCAGCCGCTTGGCGTTTTCTGCCGAGGTCAGCTCGGGCTTGGCGTTTTTGCGCTTGAGTCCGTGTGAGCCCACCACCCACAAAAAGCCATCGGCCACAGCCATGCCTTCCAGGTCGGCCTCTTCCAGGGCCTTGCCAGGCAGGTCCAGCAGATCGGCCAGCGGAAAGTCGCGCACCTCGCCAAAGCGCAAGGCCTCGGTCCCCAGGGGCGCGAGCCGTTTCAGGCGCTCCAGGCCGCAGGCTTCGTCGCCCGCAACCCACAGCCATTCGCCGGTGAAGGCGGCTCCAGAGAGGTTGCTTTGAACCAGGGAGTCGGGGGCAAACTCCAGGCGGACGGCGTTCTTGATTTGGGTCTTGGGCATGGTGCTGTGTCATTGACCGTCGACGTAAGCCACCAGTTCATGTGTTCGGTGTTTGAGCACCAGCACTCTGGATGCGGCACGTGTCAACCGTGCAGACTGGCCAAATCGATCCGGCGTCCAATGTTGATCGATGAAGTTTTGTTCGGTCTTCTGAAAGCCAAGCCACTGGCGCTGTGCCGCAATGAACTGCTGCCGAGCTTTGCCTTTGAGGGCTGGCAACAGGCGCTGGTAGGCGCGGTTGAGCTCCCCGTCCAGGTAACGCTCGTAATCGGCGTAAGCCGCCAGCATGGCTGAATCATCGGATGCCTGGGTCTGCAGGCGAGTTTCAAAGGCCTGGCATTGCTGCTCAAAAGGCGCCAGCCAGCGTGTGCCGTCAGGATTGTCGATGGCCAGACTCAGGCTGGGGATGAGCAGGAGGGCTGAGGTCAAGGCGGGGGCCCACATCCGTCGACCCCGTTGAAGAAGGTTCATAGCATTCACCATCCTTTGTAGACGCCCATCGAGTAGATGTTCCACTCGGACTGTCGCCGGTTCAGCAGGCCCTTCATGACCTTGCCTTGAGATTTGCTCCAGGCCATCCAGGCGTCTTCCAGGGTGGCGTAGGCCGTCTTGGCGGAAGCATCGTTCACCATGGTCAGCACTGACGAATTCTTGAACCCGGAGGCGCCAATGTTGAAGGCCAGGATGGTCAGCGCATCGAACTGCTGCTGCGTCACGGTGACTTTCAAGCCATTCCGAACCGTCTTCTCGAAGGGGTCCAGGTCCTGCTTCAGCAGATCTTCGCTCTGTGCCTCGGTCAGGCCACCTTTGTACGTGGTCCATTGGGTTTGCGGGATCAGGTGGCCATAACCCACAGTGGCGCCTGCGACCCACTCGGTGATGTCTTTGCCCGTCTGGTCGTCGTAGGGTTTCAGCCTCAGTCGCTCAATCTGTTTGAGCAGATCGATGGCGGCCGCGCTCAAGCTCATCGGGATGGACGTGGGGCGTACCGTCCCTGCTGCCAGGCCTGCCATGGCGGCCGCAAGCTGGGCGTGGCGCCAGCTCATTGGGGCGCCAACGGGAGGCAGACACCACGCATGTGCGGTGGTGCCCAGTCCCAAGCTGCCCGCCAGTGGGGTTCGGAAGCGCATCAGCGTTCCCTCGTCCGGCACATCGAACAGATCACCGCACAGCGGCCCCGGTAAGCGATAACCTGCCATGACCATCTTCCTTTGTGGTTTCACAAGAGTCTAGCGCCTGGTGACTTGAGCGCCAATGGGGCGGCGCATGTGTGCGCATATGATCCAGCCATGGCTGATTCGACCCGCCGCATTGCTCGGCGCTCTGTCACTTTTCACGTGTGGGCTTGTGTGGTGCTTGCGGCATCTTCGCAAGCGGCTCAGGTCGTGCCGAGTGCTTCCCAGGACTGGCTGCAGGTGCTGCAGACCGGACAGGTTCCCGCATCGCTGACTCCACTGCCGCTGGTGCAGGGCTGCTTCACGCCCGATCACTGCCAGACCCGCGTGGGCACCTTGGCCATCGATCAACGCGACGGGGCCTTGCGCTGGGACGGCGGCCCACGTTTTCAGGTGCGGTCTGCACAGCCGGCGCGTGACCTGCCACGACCGGACTGGACCCCTCTGGATGCCTTTGCCGTGAGTTCACATGGCAAGCCCTGGGGGGTTTGCCTGACCCTGGCCCACGAGGGGCTGGGACGCAGTGGCAGTTTCCAGCGCTGGACTTCGGTGGTGCTGGTGCCCTCAGGGCCCAAGGCTCGGCCTGTGGCGCACCGCTGGGTGGGTTACTGGGCCTCCTGCGAGGCTCTGGTTCAAGGCGCTTCCGCCACTCAGGTGCGCTTGCCGGTGCTGGGCGCGCCGTTGGCCGCCGGGCAGACCTGGCCCTTGCGCTGGCAGGTCTGCGAGGGACGTGCTTGCGTCACCCAGCTGGACAACCGCCGGGTGGTGCCGCAATCGGGCGCCGACGATGGCGCCTTGCTGGTCTTGCCCGCTCGGCCGTGATCGGTGGAGGTCTGCCCAAGGGGCTGGCTTAAGATCGAGCCATGCTTGACCTCTCTCCGGACGACCTCATCAAATCGCCACGCCTGTGGCAGGACAACGGCTGGACGGCCCGCGTCATCAAGAACGAAGACGACGACGGCTGGGCGGTCGAGATGCTCAAGGACGGCGAGTCCGAGCCTGCGTTGGTCGGCCCCTGGACCATGGGGCGGGACAAGAAGAACCCCAAGCCGCTGGATGTCTCGGCCTTCAACACCCTGGTCAAGACGGCCTCCGAGGTGCTGCGTCGGCACGAACAACAGCTCCATGCGCTGCTGCACAAGGAGTTCGCGGTCAACCTGGAGGGCGTGCGCTGGCTGGTGATGCTGGACATCGTGCCCGATGACGATGACCCGCACGCTTACCTGAGTGCCCAGGATGAATACGGTGAACAGGCTGCTCGCGTGAAAGTGCGCGCTGACTTCAAGCTCAATCCAGCGCGTGCTCAGGCCTGGGTCGAGGCAAGCTTTGCCACCACCGGGCTCTGATCAGGCCGTGATGGTCTGGTTGCGGCCGCCGCGCTTGGCCTTGTAGAGCGCCTGGTCGGCGCGCTCGATGGTCTGGTCCAGCGTTTCTTCGTAACGCTGCTCGGTCAGGCCTGACGAGAACGTGATGCGCAGGTCCTGCACGGTCTGGGACACCTGGGCCTTGTTGACCATCTCCCGCACCCGAGCCAGGCCTTCTTCGGCCTGATCCAGGCGGCAGTCGGTCAGCATCAACAGGAATTCCTCACCGCCCCAACGGGCGATCACGTCGGCATCGCGCAGCACGGACTGGGCGGTGCATGCAAAGGTGCGCAACACCTCGTCGCCCACCCCGTGTCCGTGGTTGTCATTGACGTGCTTGAAGTGATCGATGTCCAGGATGGCGACGCAAAAAATGCGGCCGCCCCCGTCACTGAACTTCTTTTGCAGGCCCAGCGTCTCCATCATGTGCCGACGGTTGAACAGGCCGGTCAATTCGTCCCGTGTGGCCAGGGTCTGGATGCGCTCCAAGGCCTGGCTGAGTTCTTCCTTGCGGGCCTTCAGGCGCGCGCGCAGGTCGCTGAGCTGGCCCGACAGCAGCGAGATGGTGGGCAACGAGGTGCAGGCAAACAGGAAGTGGATCAGTTCCTGACGCACGGGGTACCGGGTGGGCGCGCTGTACGCCATGTACACCATGGCCAGGCCTTGGCAGGTCAGGGCAAACAGGGTGGCCAGGCGGGTCTGGCGGGCACTGAGGTTGAACATGCCGAACATCAGGACCAGGGCCAGCAGGATCAGGGCGGCGCCGCGGGACGCGTCCAGAATGGCATAGGCCCAGACCACGGCGGTCAGCGCCACGATGATCTGAGGCAGGGTGAGGGCCGGATCTTCAAACTGCTGGTTGATGCCACTGCGCAGCAAGACATAGAACATCGCCACGGTGGACATCATGTAGGTGCCCAGCGCAATGCCCGATGACGCATCCACCTCGCCCATGCTCACGGCATAGGCCAGCACCACGGTACAGATGACGAAGTTGGCGGCGGCCACCATGAAGCGCTGAATGCGCAGGCGCTGCTTGGGGTCGTCCGTGAAGATCCAGCTCAACAAGGTGCGCATGGCGCTGGACTGCTCTTCGGTGTCGGCATTGGTGACCTGCCACATGGACACCACCACCACGGCCAGCAGCATGAACCGAACCAGTTCCTTGCCCATGTCGTAATCGGCTGGGTGGTGTCGCACCAGCCAGACCATGGCCACGCCGATGGTGGCCAGGCTGTAGCCGCTCAGCAGCCTGATCTTGAGGGGGCTCAGGTGCCGAAAACCAAACAACAGCACGGGCAACAGCGCGACCAGAATGGCATCGCGCCAGGGGCCGCTGAAGGTGTAGATCCAGCCGGCCATGGTGGCAGGTGCCAGCATCTGCGCCATGGTCAGGGAGGGGTCCTTGAAGCGGCGGTTCCAGCCGCTGCGCAAGACGATGTACAGCACCGCCATCAAGGCCGCCATGACGGTGGTCACGGCCTGGACCGAATCCAGAGGCAGCATGTTGGCATGGGCCGCCTGGTGCAGCATCACGGCGACCACCAGGTAAGCCAGCCCGCCGATCAGGGTGCGGCGGGTTCGCAAACGCTGCTTCCAGTCGGCGCCCAGGAAAAGGGCGCTCAACGGATGAGGCGGGGGGCGATCAGGGGGAAGCACAGGGCTTGGCAGATTCAGGGCCATGACGTCATATCGGCCCGCATTTTCCGGACTTGAAGCCTCAAGTGTCGGATCATGCCCCCTATTTCACGGGTTCAGCGGTAAAAAACCTCGACCTTGCCTTTGAGTTTGATGGTCAGCGAGCGACCCTTGCGGTCCACCTTTTTGCCTGCGGGCACCTTGATCCAGCCCTCACTCATGCAGTAGGCCTCAACATCGAAGCGCTCCTTGTCATTGAAGCGGATGCCGATGTCGTGCTCGAAGACCGCCGCGTTGTAATGCGGGCTGCTGGGGTCGATTGACAGTTGGTCGGGCAAGGGAGGTTGGGGTGTGGTTGTGGTCATGGGCGACTTCAGGAGCGTACTTGGGAAGCGCGCAGTTTAGTCAACAAGCCCGAACCATGTCCGGGAGCGGCGCAGAATGCTGCCACCATGAACGCCATCTACGAACGCCACCATGAGCGTCCCATCGACACGGCAGCCTTTGCGCGACGGTTGCTGACGCATGGCGCCATTGCCATGGTCCTGATCAGTCTGTCTCTGGCCATTGGCATGCTGGGCTACACCTGCCTGGAGGGCATGACCGGGGTCGACGCGTTCCTGAATGCGGCGATGATCCTGGGCGGCATGGGTCCGGTCAAGACCGAGGGTCTGAGTGAGGCGGGCAAGGTGTTTGCAGGACTGTATGCGTTGTATTCAGGCTTGGCATTCATCGCGGTCATGGGGCTCATGTTGGCGCCCGTGATACATCGCGTGTTGCATCGATTCCATTGGTCCGAAAGGGCTGAAGATTGAGTGGGTCATGCCAGCTTAGGGGGTGTTTAGGGAAAGCACTGATGGCTGCGTGAACATCGCCGGCTGGAATCCCTCCAGACTTGCGGGCCTGCCGACGAGCCCGTTCAGCGGTTCACCCTTTCTGTGCCCTGAGAACCCATGCGAATTGCACCCGTCAACCTCAAGACTCTGGCCTACGCCCTGGACATCGAGGGCTTCGATTCTCGTCCTGTCTTGCAGCAATGCGGCATCGAGTCCAACGAGGCCCTGAGGGAGGATGGCGAGTGGATGCCGGTGGGGGTATTCGATCGGATGATGGCTGCGGCCATCGAAGCCACAGGTGATCCGGCGTTTGGGCTGGTGGTCGGTCGGAGCCTTGCTTTGATGAAGTACGGCGTCATCACGCCGCTGGTGGTGAGCACGCCCAGTCTGCGCCAAGCCCTTGAGGACCTCGGTCGCTTTGCCAGGTTGGCACTGGATCGGTCCGAGATCGAGCTGGTGGAGTCCGGGCAGGGGGTGCATCTTCTGGTGCAACCGGTGGTCCATGGCGGTTTGAGCGGCCGTTTCCGCCTGGAGCAAGTGGCCACCAGTGCTGTGCAGATGTTGAGGTTTGCTGGCGCGACCAACGCCAGCATCCATCACGTGGACTTTCCGCATGCCATCCCGACCGAGCACGAGGCACGCTACACGTCGACCTTTGGCCCCCGCATCAATTTCGATCGCAAGGAATGTGTGGTTCGGTTCGATCCAGCGTTGCTGGACGCCCGCCTGCCCAGCCATGACCCGGTGGCCTATCTGGCGGCTCGCGCCCGGGCCGAGTCGGCATTGGCAGCCTTGCACGCGGGCTCCAACCTGGCCGACCAGGTGCGCCAGTGGTTGCTGGGCGCATTCCCTCGGTTGCCGACCGTGGCCGAGACGGCGCAACACCTGGGCATGAACGAGCGCAGCGTGCGTCGCCAACTGGCCATGCTGGAGACCACCCACGCCGACCTGATCCAGGAGTGCCAGCGCCTGATGGCCGAGCGCTGGCTGGCCGAGGGCAAGATGCCGCTCAAGCAGATTGCCGAGTCGCTGGGGTTCTCGTCGGTGCACAGCTTTCATCGTGCCTTTCGGCGTTGGGTGGGGCTGACACCGTCGGCCTGGCGCGAAGGGTCTGGGGATAACCCCCGGGCCACCTCTTCAGCCGACTGAGCTTACGGACCGGCCTCAGGGAAAGTCTGTGGCAACAAAGGCAATAGGTTGGTCTGTGCGGCTATAGGTGATGGTGTCCCTGCTTCTTACGATGTCAACCATTCTTGTTCGTACATCTTCAAGCCATCACGGAGACAGACACATGACCTCTTCCTCAACCTTCGCGCTTCGGGGCATTGCTGCGGCACTGCTGGCCGTGGGGGCGACCGGTCTGGCCATGGCCCAGACCACCACGCTGGGCACCCGCGGGACCACCAGCCAGGCCAACACGGCCATTACCACCAACGCTGGCAGCACCTGGAAGGAATACACGCGGGCTGAGGACCATGCAGGCTCTGTCACCTTGCCCCTGCAGTTCATCAGCACCAAGTCGGGTCAACGACTGGCCGTGCTGGTGTCCGTGCCTGCCGATGCCAGTGGCAATCCGGCGCCTGGGACCTTCCCGGTCATCCTGACCCAGACCGCCTATCGCATCGACACCGGGCAATTGCTGGGCAGCGTCTTCCAGTCGGGCAACACCTTGCTGGTGGGCGGGCAGGACAAGTTCATGAACAAGCGCGGCTACATCTCCGTGGCGGTGGACGTGGTGGGTTCGGGCATGTCCAGCGGCGAAGCCCAGTTGCTGGGCACCGCCGAGCAGCAAGGCTATGCCGATGCGGTCGATTGGGTCACCAAGCAGCCCTGGTTCAATGGTCAGCTCGGCCTGGCTGGCACGTCCTACCTGGGCATCACGGCCCTGCAAACAGCCAAGCAGCAGCACCCAGCGGTCAAGGCCGTTTTTGCGCAAGTGCCGATGGGCGATGCCTATCGCGGCACGGTGGGCGCGGGCGGTCTGCTCAACGCCCAGTTCATCAGCCTGTGGTTGCCCCTGACCCAGGCCTTGAGCGTGTCCAACAAGAATGCGGCCAAGAACAACCCGCTGTACGCCGACCAGATCAACGCCGCCAACGAGCAGCACATCGCGGCCATCGACAGTTGGTACCTGCCCACGGTGGACAATTCGCTGACCGGCAAGGTCGGCTTTGCCACCGATGACGGTGACTTCTGGTCGATCCGATCGCCCATCGAAGGCGTCAACAAGATCAAGGTGCCCACCTTCCTGGTGGGCAGCTCCAACGACATCTTCCAGCGCGACGAGCCCCTGCTGTACGAGCAGATCAAGAAGAATGCCAACACCAAGCTGGTGATCCTCAAGGGTTCGCACATCCAGTCCGTGCTGTCGGCCTCCAGTGGTGCTGACAATGTCACGTCCAAGGGCGCGCCAGGGTCTGCATCGCTCATGCTGCAATGGTTTGACCAGTACCTCAAGGGCATCAACACGGGTGCTGCGACCTTGCCCAACGTGACGCAGTTTGTCGAGGGCTACGGCATCCTGGACACCACCCGCTACGCCCGCGCCACCGACTGGCCGCATCCCCAGATGACGCCCCAGCGCATGTACCTGCGCTGCCA